>Ga0187782_10000153_pt1 | contig 41396 bp, 36 predicted proteins | sample 0715_SJ02_MP15_2_FD_132454 | JGI IMG/M metagenome (GOLD analysis project Ga0187782, IMG submission 132454) | Tropical peat soil microbial communities from peatlands in Department of Meta, Colombia - 0715_SJ02_MP15_20_MG | ecosystem: Environmental > Terrestrial > Soil > Wetlands > Peat | place... | reverse complement strand
TCGTGGTCGCGGTGGGAGTTTGAAACAGAAGTGGGAGAATTTCGAGGGTCAGCACTTTGCCGGTCAACACCGCATCCCCTGCATCGGGGTTCGATACAACCTTGTAGCGCGTCTTGGCCAGGAATTCGTGGATTGTCGCGGCCGTCAGTCTTTGTTCAATCCTGAAGGTGTTGGTCTTGTTTTCAAGCGCTGGAACCGCAATCACGTGAATCGTTTTCGGCAGGGCATCTGGACCGTGGCCCGCGAGGTGGTATCCGCATCCTGCCGTCAAGGAAAGCAAAACGCTCATCGCCGCATACAACAAGCTCTCGCGCCTCATTCTTCCAGCCACTCCGCGAGTTTGCACCCGGCCCACGCGGGAAGACGCAGATTGTCCGCCGCTCCCCAAAACCACCAGCCTCCCCGCTCGGCGCAGTCTGCTTCTGGCGTGCGCAGGAACACGCTTGTTTCTGATGCCACGCTGACGTTGCTCGGCGCCGCCTCTGTTGCAGGAACCAGCAAAAATCCCGCCTGTTTGCACGCCGCGGTCACGCTCGCGGCTTCGGCCTTTTCCGCAAGCTCCGCGTATGCGCTGAACGTCATTCCGTAGAACACCGGCGCGTGCACCAGATTCACAACGATCTTGGCATCTTCTTCAGGATTGCCGACCGCCCCGCTCACCTCCGCCCGAATCTGTAGCAGTCTCTCGTGCAAATTCTGCCCGCTCTCTGCTCCATATCGCGGCAGGAGATTAAACGCGGCCTGGGTCCCAAACACAGGCGTGCCGATGTTCTGGAAGGAAAGCAGTTGCGAAGTCTGTGTTTCCAGCTCCTCGATCCCTTCCCTGCCCGCTTCCGACACCGGTTGAAACACCACCGCTACCAGTTTCTTCAATCCCTTGCCTTGCAAAGCAAATGCCAGCATGGCCATGGCTGTCGAGGCCGCGGAACAAACCGAAAAGGTCTTAGCATGTTTCGCCACGGTTCGTCCGCTCAACGCCTCGATGCGGGGGAACCACGGTGTCGCATCCGGATCAGCCAAGCTGGCGCGCGAAAAGTCGATAACCCTGGCGCCCGCCTCCCGCGCGGGTCCCAAACACTGTTTCCCGAACGCTGTTGAACCCGTCAGAAACGTGTAGCCGGCCCCGCGAAATGTGACCTCATCCATTCCCTGGATGATCGTCGCCTCGCCTCCCGCTTCCGTGAGCGTTCCCGCCACTACCTCCTCGTCCACCAGCCGCAGATCCCAAGCCGCGAAGCGGCTCTCTTCCAGCAGGGATTTCACTTCGCTTCCAAGCAGCGAAGACGCACCGGCGATGACAATCTTCTGTGAGCGGTGATCGAGAGACATCGGTCAGGCAGTCCTGGTGACCATGCGGTGCCGCAGGTAGCGGACGACATGCAGAATGATCCCCACGATGGCATACGTGCTCGCAAGAATCACCAGCACATATTCGGAGTATCTCCAGATCACGGCCACCAGCAGGAACAGCAGAATGATAGTGATGGAGGGCTGGCGTCGCGTCCACGGAATATCCTTGAAGCTGTAATAGCGAATCGTGCTGGTCATCAGCCCGCCCAGAATCGGGAGCAGCAAGAACCACGCGATCGACCATTGCCTTTCCGTGATCGGTCCCAGCCAGTGGCATGCGTGTACAATGGCCGCTACCACACCGGCGGCTGCCGGCGTCGGCATGCCAACAAAATTCTTGTTCCCGCCGGGCTCCATGCCTTTGACGTTGAACCGCGCCAATCGCCACGCTGAACAGATCAAGAACGTCAGGCAGCACAACCAGGCAAATTCGCCGAGCTGTTGGTACCCCCCAAGGGACGAGAACCCGCTGCGAAATCCCCACGCATACGCAAGAATCGCGGGCGCAATGCCAAAGCTAACGACGTCCGCCAGAGAGTCAAACTGCACGCCGAATTCGGTATTTGTTCCAGTTAGCCGGGCGATGCGCCCGTCCAAGGAGTCGAACAGAATGGCGATACCAATGGCTTTTGCCGCATGGTCAAAGTCATCCGGGCGGCCAATCAGCGCGGCGATTGAGGCATAGTATCCGCACAACAGGTTTGCAACCGTGAATAAGCTGGGTATCAGGAAGATTCCGCGGCGGAAACGGCGCGATCGCCGCTTTTCTCCGGGGAATGCAATGCTGTGCTGTTCGATGGCGTCCATCAGGATTCCCTCTGCGCTCTCACAGAGTACTACGAGCGCCCGTCCTCCTGCATTTTCTGCCCTGCCCTTGCGGAGCGCTCCAGGGTCTCGCTCGTGCGGACATCGGAAGTCTCCGGCATGCGCGCCAGCACGCTCGATCCTCCCTTCACATTCTCTCCCAGTTTTACGGCAATTTCCGCCTCACCTGGAAGCCAAATGTCCATACGGGAACCGAAACGCACCAGGCCGATGCGTTCACCGCGGGCTACTACGTCACCCGGCTTCTTCCAGGACACCACGCGGCGCGCCACCCAGCCGGCGATCTGCTTGTAGACAATCTCGCCGTGCTCCGTGGCTTGCGTGAAGATGTTCTGCTCATTTTGCAGCGACGCATTTTCATCCCACGCCGCAAGGAATTTTCCCGGCTTGTAGTCGAGACGAGTGATCTTTCCCGCGGCTGGAGCGCGGTTGACGTGAACGTTCCAGATCGCGAGGAAAATGCTGATGCGCTTGCCGGGCCGGCCCTGGTCACTCTCTTCCTTTACTACGAGCACGCGGCCATCCGCAGGCGCAACGATCAGGCCAGGTTCCTGCGGGATGGTACGGTCCGGGTTGCGGAAAAAACTGAAGACAAACAGCCCAAGAAACACCAGCAGGCCGCCCCCCTCACCCAGCCATCCGTGGCCGAATGCCAGAAGCAAAACTCCGATCAAGAGTGGTGGTAAACCGAACCAGTAGCCTTCCCGGACCATAGCCCCAGTGACTCCGCCGCGGGCCAATCACCGCGAGAGGACTTCTTTCATTTTACGCTACTTCGCTCTGCCGGGAGGCGTTTGACGGAGGGTTACTGCGTGTGTCTAGCGCGCGCACTGTGGAAATGCGCAGCAATGCGCTCCATTTCATCCTTTACGTGAAGCTTGAGCTTTTTCAGTCTAATTTCTTCGATGAGGTCTTCCGAATTCAGGTAGGGAGACTGCGAGAGTTTCTGAAGTTCTGTTTCGTACTGCTGGTGCTTTTCGGCCAGACGCTGGTACTCGGCGTCTGATTCGAAAATTACGTCCCGAGGGCTCCGCTGCGCTGTTGCCATGCGTTTCTCCTCACGACTTGGATTGTGAATACTACATGAACGCAGACTAGCACTGGGATTTTTGGCGTCAAGGGTAATTTCGTACAGGGCTGTGGATTTGGCCGGAGTACTTTCGTCTCGCTCACCCGGTACTGGCCGAAACCTCCTCCGTTCGCAACAGAACGAGCGCGGCTTCGACAGGATTCTTGTAATAGGCGGGCCTCTTCCCCGTCAAACGGAAGTTCATCCTCTGATAGAAAGCAATAGCGGCGGTGTTCGATTCCCTGACTTCCAGAAATACTTTAACCACACGGTCCTTTGCAAATACCTCCAAGAGTTCCTCAACCAGTGCCTCTCCCACCCTTTTGCGTCTCAACTCCGGTTTCACGGCAAGGTTCAGGATCTCTCCTTCATCCAGGACTTGTCGCCCAGAGATAAACCCCGCTATTTCTTTATCCTGCCAGCCGACAAGGAAATGCGAACGATCCTGTTCGAGTGCTTCCGCTAGCCCCCTTGCAGTCCACACCCCTGCCTCAGGAGAGCGTTCAAGTATTGCTTCAATCTGCGAGAGATCAGCTTCCGTGCATGGCCGGACCCGCGTGGACCTCTCTTTCTCCGGAGGTTTAGCGGACACGGGCGGGCGATCCCTTCCAAAAAATCTCCGCGTCGGAGCGCCGGACATAATTGGCATCCAAAGCTATAGGATCGCTGAACTGACCTGCTTTGGCACGCTCCTCTGCCAGTCGGGCTATGACTGGGGCAAGTTCCGATGGACCGAGGTGAAGCTTGTCACCCTCCGCAACTCGCCGCTGGAGCGTTCCGAGGTCTTCCATCAGCTTCGGATCCAAGCTGATCCAAGCAACTCGGTCCTTGCCCGCCCGTGCCGCCACAAACTCTACGAACTCCTCCGGAGAGACAACCATTTCTTCCCCTATACGCGTCAGGGTGTTTCTCTCTGCCTTGTAAAGGGCACCAAAAATCTGCCCCCTTTGCGCATTGTAAGAGCTGGCCATCCACCGGACCTTCAACTCCAAAGAGCCTGCCAGCGCCTCTAGCCTGGATATCCCAACCACGCGCCTTCCATAGACTTCCGCCCAAGCCTTTATCGTGGCAAGTCCAACTCTCAGACCGGTAAAGGATCCCGGACCTGTGGAGACCCCGAGCAGCTCGACTCCCGAGATTTCGGTCTTGGCTTCCGCCAGTATGCTTTCCACCGACACCAGTAGCCAGGCCGAATAGTCAGAGCCGTCGTGATGACCCTGCCGCGCAACCAGGGCTCCATCCCGCACGATAGCCACGCTCCCTCGCGCATCCGAAGTATCAATCGCTAAGATAATCACAATAGGAAATCGATCCCTTCCGTTCAGCTTACTCCTTCAAACTGAGTATGTTGCAACAAAAGTTTCAGTCCCGAGCCCGCGAACATCGTGACACGGACTTTCGGTATCACCGGATTTCTTGCCGTTAGAGTTCGCTGTGCCCGAGCAATTCGACTGCCAAATTCCTCCGTTGCCTTCTCTATCTTCCTGATTTCACTGGATATATCTTGACTCTTGCAACACACTTCATCTACACTCGTTTTATCTTCTTGGGGGCCACCGAAGCTATGGACTATAAGATCGGCGACAAAGTCGTTTATCCAAACCACGGCGTAGGGGTAGTAGAACAAATCAGTTACGGAGTACTCAACGGTAGAACCGAACGTTACTTCATGATTCGAATCCTTTCCAGCGGCTTGCGCGTGATGGTTCCTTCATCAAACGCACCTGCAGTTGGTCTGCGATCCGTCATCCGCTCCAACGATGCGACCAAGGTGCTGGGTTTCCTCGAGAAAGGCAAACTCAATTCGCACCATGACTGGAAACACCGTTTCAAAGAGAACTCCGAGCGCATGCGCACGGGTTCCCTCCTTGAAGTGGCGGTCGTCCTGAAAAGCCTCGTGTCCCTCAGCCGCAGCAAACCCCTTTCCTTCCGCGAAAAGAAAATGTTGGAGCGTGCCAAGTATCTCCTGGTTAGCGAGATGGCGACAGCGCGCAACCTGACAGCGGAGAATGCCGAAGGATTAGTGGTCAAATCCTTGGCGAAAGCAAAGTTGCAGTTCCCCACGCTGCAGGAAAAAGTGGACTAACCCGGTCTCGAAATCGGAATCATCCCGCGGGCAGCCTGAGGCTGCCCGTTTCGTTTTTGCAGTCCGGCGCTAGCCGTCTTGGTATGTATTCCGCGATCCGCTTTTGGCTATCGACTCGCGACTTACGTCAGCGGCATACTCGCCAGCGCATTCAAGCTCTTATCCGCCAGCAGCCCATTCACAAACCTCGGATACGCGGCCGCGGCAATCATGGCGGCGTTGTCCGTGGACAAGACCCGGCTCGGGAAATGGACTTTAAATCCGCCGGCCTCCGCGCGCTGCTCGAACGTGGCTCGCAATTGACTGTTTGCCGCCACTCCACCGGACACCAATACTGTTTCCACTCCGCACTCTTCCGCCGCACCCATCGTGCGGTTCACCAAATCACGTACGACGGCACTCTGAAACTCTCTCACCAAGCCGAGCATGGTCGGGCTGCAAAGCTCCAGTAGCTCTTCGAATTTGCGGTGTCCCGTGCGCAGCGCCTCTTCCCTTTTGTGGATCTCATCGTTGTATTCGGGATGTTCCCTCAGGTGATAAAGCACCGCGGTCTTCAGTCCACTGAAGCTGAAATCCAACGGGTTGCCCCGCGTCTTGGTAGGCCCAAATCTTGTCGGCGCCGGTGCGGCGCCAGCCGCCGCGGCTAATCGGTCCAGGATCGGCCCGCCTGGATAACCGAGGCCCAAGAGCTTGGCCACCTTGTCATAGGCTTCGCCTGCGGCATCGTCCCGCGTCTGCCCAAGCTTGCGGTAGTGGAACGCCCCGTGGCACGAAGCTTCCGCCACCTTCACTTCATACAAGACCGTGTGGCCACCGGAGACAATCAGGCACACCGCAGGAAGCTTTGGGAGTTCACCATGCTGGTGGGCTTCAAGGAACGCTGCATGAATGTGTCCTTCCAGGTGATTGACGGCAATCAGCGGCTTCGACAACGAGGCCGCCAGCGCCTTTCCGTACGTGATCCCCACAAGCAGTGAGCCGACAAGGCCCGGCCCCTGGGTCACGCCAATCGCATCCAGATCCGCAAACTTCAAGCCCGACTCCTCCATTGCCTCACGCACCACCGGTACGATTTGCCGCAAGTGTTCGCGCGAGGCCAACTCCGGCACAACCCCGCCATATTTGCGATGAATGTCGATCTGGGAGGCCACCACGCTGGATAAAATTGTGTGTCCGTCGACCACAACGGCCGCGGCGGTCTCATCACAAGACGATTCGATTCCAAGAATACGCGTCTCTGCCATCTTCTCGCTCATTTTCCCTTCAAAATCTCATGCTAGCACATCGCTTCCCACCCCTTTACCTTTTGGCTGAAGTCCTATTGTTGCTTTCTATCGCTTCGAGCAAATTGGATTTACCGATGGACCCAATCATGGTCGCTACTCTCAATCCACGCGCCGAAGCCATGCGCCAGCAGTTGCTGGGTGGTCCGGGAGTGCCGCCTGTCCTCCAAAACCATCCAACACAAAGTGTTACGACCATTGACCGCTGGAAGTCGATTTCGTTCGGGGTACCATTTCTGCTCTGCGGTGCTTTCGTCTGGGTTTCTGCACTCAACATCCTTCCCTCAAGGAAGCACGCTCCGGACTGGCTGATTGCCCTGGTTGGTTCGTTCTTCCTGCTTGGCGGTGTTTTCTTCATCACTCATGGCGTGCGAGGCATTCTGAAGAAGGCCGCTCACGACCGGGAGGTCGCGGCACATCCCGACCAGCCGTGGATCGCCGATTACCACTGGAATCGTGAGGGTTTCACCTTCTCCGCGTTCAACGCGATGCTCTCTCGTCTCTTACCTGCACTTTTCTGGTACGCGTTTCTGATTCCCTTCTTCTGGGTGGGAATCCATGTGCATGGCACCGGCCGCGTTTTTCTCGTCGGGGCCGCCTTGTTCGCACTCATCGGCCTGGTCTTCTGGGCGCGATGGGCGCGAATGCTCATGGAACTTTTGCGGTACGGCAATGCCTTTCTGGCATTTGACGATTTTCCCTTTTATCCAGGCGGCATGCTCCGCGCGCGGCTTCGAACTCCGCGGCATTTCGAGGCCTTCGAGGAAATTAGGGTGACATTCCGCTGCGTACAGGAGAGGTATGAACTGCGAGGCACGGGCCGTGACCGCAGTACAGAGGTGGTTTGCCACGAGCTTTGTCAGGAAGTCGCCAACTTTACCCGCCAGCAGATCATGGGAGCGGCAGCGTCCAGCTACTTGCCGCTTTCCTTCCGTGTGCCGGAGAATCAGCCGACGGCACGGCTCTCGGACACTCCCCCCACCTACTGGGAAATTGAGGTCCGCGGGAAAGCAAACAAGGCAAGCTACGAAGCCTATTTCCTAGTGCCTGTATATCGGATACCCTGACGCGCCCCCGTTCCCACTTTGTCATCGAATGCTGTAAGATGTCTCAGTATGAATCTTCGCCCACCTGGGGACCAGCTCAGGAAATTGCGTCTTCGTCTGGGAATCACAACGCGAGACGTCGAAAACTTGAGTCTTCGCATTGCCGAGGAGGAGAAGAATCCCGAGTTTCAGATCTCCAACGCCTGGCTGACGCAATTGGAAAACTCGGACTCTGTGCCGAGCATCTTCAAGCTGTACTCTTTGGCAGCCATCTACCACGTAAAATTTACTGATTTGCTGCTCTTCTTCGGCGTAGACCTGCAGAAGACCCCGCATCACCAGCAGCTTGCGCCCTTGCCTAAAACGCATCTGACGAATCTGGAAGTCTACGACGCGGACAAGACGGTCTCTTTCCCAGTTCGCTTTGACCGGTCGTTTGATCTCGACAACACGAATCTCCTCACGCGAATGGTTGAAATCTGGGGAGAGGTGCCGATCGCGCTCCTGCAGCACCTTGACCTGCGGCACACTCTGTACGGTTACGTCGGGCTGCAGGATTTTACGCTTTACCCCTTGCTCCGCCCCGGCTCTTTTGTACAAGTCGATCAGCGCGTCCGCAAAATCCAACCTCAGCGCTGGCGCACGGAGTTCGATCGGCCGGTCTATTTTGTTGAGCTCCGCGATGGGTATGCCTGTTCCTGGTGTGAGCTGCAGGACGGGCACCTGCTTCTCTTGCCCCATCCTCTTTCTCCATGCAGTGTTCGCCGGTTCGATTATGGCCGGGAGGCGGAAATCATCGGCCAAGTAACGGCTGTAGCGATGCGGCTGGTCGACTCGCCAGATTCTTCCCCTGACGGAAACGCAAAACCTCTAAAGCCAGCTTGATATTCGAGAGGAACAGCCGCACCATTGTTCCGTCCACTTCCATGGGTACAGCCACGCGGTAAGGCTCCAGTTCTTCCCAGGCGCGGATGAAAGACTCTGGCGCTTCGTGCGATATCTGGACATAATTTTCGAGCTCATGAACCAGATCTTCTAGAGGCATCGCCACCAGCTTCCAGAAAATCTCCTCATGCGCTAACTGCAACGCACTCTGGGTTTCCTCGGTCCCATACCGTCCGGCCAGACCTTCGTGGTGGTACATGCCGCTGTTGTAGTCGCGCGTCGTCGCAAGATAAATCAGCCGGGCAAGATCACTCGGAATGCTCGCAAGAGTTCTCTGTTGAAGGTCCTCGTAGGCGCTTCTTCCGGACACGCGATGCAGGCCGTCGGTCATCGAAAACTCATAACGTCCCGTTCCCTGCAGGAGCGGTCTCGCTCTCGAACCCCGTCGCCGGCAGCGCTGCGCCGATTCGATAAGAGAGCGCGCCCGCATGCGCAGCCAGGTTCACCAGGACGTGCGGGCCAAACAACCGAATCAGCACGATCAGCGCCCCGCAGAGGAGACGAAGTTCGACGTATCGGAAAAAAAGCTTGGCTTCCACGGCCGCGTTCAAATTCTCGCTTTCACGGGAACGAAGCCGATGATTCCGCATGATTTGGCGAGTCTCCCGCGAAGTCCGGTAAGCCCACTGCAACGCAACCTTGCGACGCTCTCTTACGTAAATGCGCCACAATCTGGGCGATCCCGTGAGCCGGATAAAATCCCCGTCCTGCTGCGAAAAAATCCGCAAGGCCATTTCCTGCGGCAGCAAAGGGCTCGCGCACGCCGGCCGGCCATTTTTTGGGCATTTCATCCCATGCCCTATGGCTTCCGGCTCTCCGCTTTCAAGCAAAATCAGCACAAGCGCAACCACCACCATGACCACAATTGCGATCCATGGAGTCATCCCCGGGCCGCCCATCCAAGACGCGTAAGCGTCCTTCGGAATTGATCGCGCGTCGAAGCGACCAACAACTCATAGTCCTGGTCCAGGCGAATCTCCGGCTTCAATTGAGGAACTGGTTGCGTCGACCAAAGCGATACGGCCCAGACGCACAGCACCAACAGGAAAGTGAACGCGCCGGCGTCCGTCCAAAGCGCCTTAATCCTCTCCCACGGAAGGCCCAACAAGGCAAAGCGCAGGATACTCATACCAACGAACAAACCGTAGCCGACCAAGATGCCCCGAAGATTCCTTCCAAAGGGAATCGCGTACCAAACAAAGAGCACAACCAGCGTCAGGATAGCGAGCGCCTGCACGATTCTTAGGTTCCTTTCGAGTGCGACGGATGTCTGTGCAAACCAAGCAAAGACGCCCGCGGCGGAATTCGTGAAGGACTTGGCGAAGACCGCCCCAAACACCAGAAGAAGCATCCATCGCGCCACCTTCGCCGTTCCCGGAAAAGAGCACAGGGCAACGCGATAGATCTCAAAGATGATCAGGGATCCGAGGGCGAGACCAAGAAACTGTGTCACCCAGTACACCCCGAAGTAATGACCGGGTCTCCAGCGGTAGACGGCTATGCGGATCAAATCATCGAGAGTTACAACCAGCAGATACGCGTAGAAAACGGGGAATTGGTGAACCAATCTTTCCTTGACACCGCGAGCTAACACGAGCACTTCCAGAACTGTCCCCACGCCCCAGAGCACTATTGTCAGCATAACTATGTAGTTCTCGTATTCAATTTCTTACCATGCCGACAGATAGTAGCATGAGTCAAGGGGGAGTGGGACAACTCCCCCTTCGCCGCAAAGGCCCTCGGTGACAGGTGAGTTAGGCCTGGATTGCGGAACTCGTGACCGGATGTGGCTTGGTTGGCGGCGGAGTGGGCGTGACTCCGTCTGCGACAAGAACGGCGGCCGGCCCTGGATGATGTGCAAGCGCATTCGCTGAATTTCGGGACGGACCACTTCCGATGGAAATACCTGAAATCAAAGCAACTAGAAGAACTGCACCAACGACTTTCAGAGCAACTCTTGAGTTCTCTTGATTCATGAAGATCTCCTGAAAGGATTTGGCAAGCCGCCTTGCTTTGCTTCCCCCGGCGCCCTTTGCCGCCTTGAATTCTATGAGAGTCGCCAAATGGAAAGGACAGAAGCCTCAAAATGCTTGGTATTCCAAGCACGCCTATCCCCGCGTTATCCCGCATTGCACGGGAAGAACTCGCTTGCCAGCTTTCTGGGCACTTTGGCACTTCGGCCGGCGCTCTTTATCCTTTACTTCGGTATCAGATTTGTTCGGCCTTTCCGAGATTCATTTCGGAACCCAAAAGCGAAACCCACCCCTGACCACCCTTGCAAAAGGTTCCTTTTGGGCCTATTCGCAATGATTTGTGATCAATCTCAGAATCTGCTGTCCTTTGCTGAACCGACCAAAAAACAAACCGGCACCAGCGTCCCTAATCGCCATTCGACGCCATCGGAAATCTAACCGCCCTTGCTGGCATCGACATCATTGGCGACCTCGGTGCTCATGTTCCAAAGCAAATGACAGGTTTCTAATTCGATAGCCCCACGGCCTCACAAAATGGGCTCTGTTTGCGGACTACGGTCCTGAACACTGTTTGCATATGCCGCCCAAAACCACCCAGCAGGCGAGAACGACCCACGCGCACGGCCTTGTTCTGAGGCCAGCAGGGGTGCCTCCGGCCACGAGTTCCGAAGTGGCAAGTTGTTTCAATCCGGAAGGTGGTCTTCAAGTCGTTACGGACGTTGGCCACGGAGAAGAGAGCCCCGCTCTGCTCGCATGCGCTTGCGGCTTTCCTATGAAAACGTTCAATGAGCGGCCACTGGTCACCAAGGTCAGGCTATCCCGGCAGGACAGAGTTCCGGCGGGCTTACGAGGACCAAAGCCGTGAACCGCAGGCGAAGTGAGCGAGTCTTGCTGCAGATCCGCGTCGTGGTCGAAACTACCTGCGAAGAAGGAAAGCATGTGCGCCTGGATGCGTTCACTCTGGTCGTCAACGCGCATGGTGGCCTGCTCGAGATGGCCCTGAAGGTCCCCAAGGGACACAAACTTCTGCTGACAAATCCGGCGCTGGGTGCACAGGAACTTTGCCACGTCGTAGCCACGCGAGGTTCGCAGGATGGGTATTACACGGTCGCATTTGAATTCGACAGTCCATCGCCCCAGTTCTGGCCCATAGCCTTTCCCCCGGCGGACTGGAGCTTGGTTCCAACCGAAAGGTGATCAGGCGCCCTTTTCCCAACGGCCTTCTTCTGAAAGATAAGAAAATCCTCTCTCGGGAAGTACATAGGAACGAGTACTACTTTCCTAGTCCAGCAGGCTATCTGACGTTTCATTGACAAATATCCGGGCCGACAGCTACTGTGAATAAGCAGCCGAATTTTGAAAAACACATACTCAAAACCGACTCATGACTGAAGAGCGAATGCAGTCCCCGCTGAAAAGCGCTCCACACCGCAAGGTTCGCAAGGCCGTTTTACCGGCCGCCGGTCTTGGCACTCGCTTCCTTCCCGCCACAAAAGCGCAACCCAAGGAAATGCTGACCGTTGTGGACAAACCGCAGATTCAATACGTCGTGGAAGAGTGCGTGGCCTCCGGAATCGAGCATGTCATCATCGTTACCGGCAAGGGAAAGAACTCCATTGAAGATCACTTTGACTATTCGCCCGTGCTGGAGCGCTTTCTCGAAGAGAAGGGCAAGACCGAACAGGCTGCCCTCGTTCGCCATATCAGCGATATGGTGCAGGTCAGCTATACGCGACAAAAGGAGCCGCTCGGCCTCGGTCATGCCGTGCTGGTAGCGAAGGATCTGGTTGGCGACGAGCCCTTCGCCGTGCTGCTCGGAGACGTCCTGATTCCCGGGCCCAATCCCGCCACAAAGCAACTCATCAACGTCTTTGAAGCCACAGGCACCGGCGCGATCGCTGTGGAAGAAGTACCCCAGGACAAGACCCATCTTTATGGAATTGTCGATGGCGAGCCTGCTCCGCAGCCGCCCTTTGGCGAGCGCCTGTTGCGCATTCGCGAGCTTGTCGAAAAGCCCAAGGCCGCAAATGCCCCTTCCAACCTCGCAATTACGGGACGCTACGTACTTCCCTCCGCCATCTTCGATTGTCTGGAGCGCACCAAGCCCGGCGCTGGCGGCGAAATTCAATTGACAGACGCTATGCGCATCCTGGCAAAAGAGCAAGGCCTGTGGGCTCTTATTTACGAAGGAATTTCATACGATGCGGGGGAAAAACTTGGCTTTTTGAAGGCTACCGTAGAACTTGCGCTGCAAAACAAGGAATTCGGCGAAGCCTTTCGCGCTTACCTGAAAGCGCTAAAACTGTAACCGGAGAACATTGGGGGACGGCTATCGGGATAGCCTCTTACGGCCTTCCGCGTTACTGCTTCTTTGCCGGTTTCTTCTCTTTGGATTCTTTTGTCGCCGGCGCTTTGGCTTCCTCTTTTTTCTCGGCCTTCTCCGCCGGGGCAGCCTCCGCGGTGGCGTTGTTCTTCCCGGCGTAGTCGGTTACGTACCACCCGGCACCCTTGAATTGAATGGCCGGGGCGGATAGAACCGGTTCGACCCTTCCTGCGCAATGTGGACACTTCTTCAGGTGCGGCCCGGAAACGTTCTCAATCTTCTCCGTTTTCTTGTGGCATTTCGTGCATTCGTACTCGTACAACGGCACTGTCCAGCCTCCTGCGGTACATGCAAAAAATCAATTATAGCATGCACGCCGATCACCACACCCGCCGTGCTAAACTGAGTATTCGCGAATTCCATGAATGAGAACACCCACTCTGACTCCACCCGCGAAGCCCGCCCCGGCTGCTTGTATCTGGTCGCCACCCCGATCGGCAACCTGGAAGACATCACTTTGCGGGCACTACGCGTATTGAAGGAAGTTGACCAGATCGCCTGCGAAGACACCCGCCACACGCTGAAGTTGCTTAGCCATTTCGAAATTCACAAACCCTTGGTGAGCTACCACGAGCACAACGAACTGACCCGGGCCTCCGAACTGGTCTTTGCCATGGAACGCGGCGCGAGCATCGCCCTGGTCAGCGATGCCGGCATGCCGCTGGTCTCCGATCCCGGCCATCGGCTGGTGACACTGGCCATTCGGCACCATATTCCCGTTGTCCCGATTCCTGGCCCTGCGGCCCTGCTGGCGGCGCTGTCCGCTTCGGGCCTGCCGAGCGAGGAGTTTTTGTTTCTCGGCTTTCTTCCCGCGCGCAGTGGCGAGCGCCAACGAGCTTTGGAACGATTAAGGATTGAAGACCGCACGCTGGTCCTCTACGAAGCGCCGCATCGCATCTCGGACACCATTGCAGACGCCGTGGCAATCCTCGGCGATCGTCCCGCCTGTCTGGCGCGGGAAGTCACCAAGCTCCATGAAGAGTTCCGCCGCGGAAGGCTCACAGAGATATTTCAGTCGCTCAATGAGAATCCCGCAAAGGGCGAGATGACGCTGGTGATTGGCCGGCCAGAAAAAGGGACCGCCGGAGTAAACGTGGACACGGCCCAGTCGTTAGCGGCGCGTGTGGATGAACTCATGCACCAGGCAAAGCTCGACCGCAAGGAAGCGCTGAAGCTCGCCGCCAAAGAACGCGGCATGACCAAGCGGGACGCCTACCGCCAGCTCCTCGACGAAAACCCGCCACCCACAGATTAGCTTGTCTTCCCCTCAACCGAGCTTGTAGAGCGGCCATTCGCCGGTCTTTTGGGGCGACCAACAAGCGCTTTACGCAGCGGTTTCTGGCCGGAACATCCGCTGGAAGCGCGGGCCCACGAACTGCACGCCAACTACACGCTCTCCATCCGGCTGCGATTCGCTGACATGCACCACGCGCCCTTGCGTCTGGAAATCAGTTTCGTCGCGACGCGCGGAGGCCGCCGACTGGAGTGGTATTCGAATCTCGAGGTTGGACCCGATCGCCACGTCGAACCGCGTGCGAAACGCGGCCCCGCTGCGGCACAGGTTCTCACTGGATGTATCTTCCTCGAAGGCAAAACCGCGCGCGTCTTTCCCACGTACCCGCAGCGGCAGGCGAACGGAAATTCTACGTTCGGAGCGTTGTCGGACTAACTTCTCGATGACCTGGCTCATGGGCTGGATTCCCCCCAACGGCCGCTTTCCGCTCAAAGAAGCGTTCGACGTTTTCGACCACTTCCCCCGGCGTGCGCGCCAAATGCACTATCCTACGCAGCTCGCTGCCATTCCCCACCCCATGGGTAAACCAGCAGGCGAACTGCTTCATTTTTCCCATGCTATCGGGTGCATTGGAGTCAAGAATTTGCCTATAGTAGCCAGACAGTAAACGGTGGCGATCCTCATCCTTGGGAGTCAGATACCGCCCGGTCTTCCGGAATTCTTCGATCTGCTCGAAAATCCAGGGATTTGTGGCCGCCGCACGGCCGATCATTACCGCATCGCAGCCGGTCTCCTGCACCATGCGCGCCGCGTCCTCCGGGCACTGAATATCGCCGTTTCCAATAATGGGTATCCTAGCGACCTGCTTCACTTCAGTAATGATGTTCCAGTCGGCTTTGCCGGAATATCCTTGCAAGCGCGTTCGCGGATGAATGGCCGCTGCCTCCACCCCGGCCTGCTCTGCCATTTTTACTACTTGCTTGGCGACAATCGAGTTTTCGTCCCATCCCGCCCGCAGCTTGACCGTGAGGGGAATCCTCACTGCGGCACGCACACTGCGAAAAATCTCCTCCAGCAGGGGCAGTTCACGCAGCAAGCCAGATCCACCGCACTTGACCACCTTTTTCGCCGGGCAGCCCAGATTAATGTCCACCGCGTCATAGCCCAGGTCTTCCACCATGCGCGCCGCTTCGGCCATTACCTTGGGGTTTGCACCAAACAACTGCGCGGTAATGGGGTGCTCATCCTCCCCGAAATACAGATACCGCAGCGTCTTCCTGGCGCTGCGTGTAATTCCCTCGGAGCTCGTAAACTCCGTCATCAATAGCCCGCAGCCACCCAGCCCGCGGATCACGCGGCGGAACAGGGTGTCCGTCACCCCCGCCATCGGCGCCAGCACTGTAGCCGGGGATATCACCAGGTCTCGAACTTGATAATTCGCAGGTAGCATCCATTTCAGTTTAGTGCCACGCCAGTGGTCCTAGCAAGATAGGGAGGCCCCTCCTGTTCGGCACCAGGACGTGCGGCTGCTCTTTCTAGACAGCTAGAGCGTGCAAAGGCATTTTCTATTGTGGAGGAACGGGATTCTACGACGATACCTTAAGGAATCTATCCAGCCGCAGGAATTTCCGCCCCAAGGCGCCGCTATAGGCCGACCACTCTTCTTCGCCTGATTCCACTGACATAGCGGCTCGAACCGCCGCCATTTTCGAATCCAGGTCATCCAGATAGTGAAACACCAGCGCTTCGCGGATCATGGGCAGCTTGGGCGACCCAAATTCGTACTGACCATGATGACTGATCAGAATGTGCTCCACCACCGTCTTTAGTCTTGCCGGAAATCCCTCAATGGCATCCATCGCTTTTCCTACGGTTTCCAATTCCATGACGATATGGCCTAGAAGCTGCCCTTCGGTCGTATACGCCACAGATCGCTCATAGCACAACTCATCCAGCTTCCCGACATCGTGCAGCATCGCCGCGGTCAGCAACAGGTCCAGATCCAGTTCCGGGTAGTGAGCCGCAACCTGTTTTGCCAGGCTGCACAACCCGGCCACATGTTCGAGCAGCCCACCAAGGTAGGCGTGGTGCATCACCTTGGCTGCAGGCGCACGCTTGTATCGCGTTGCGATCTGCGAGTCGTTCAATATCTTCATGACTAACTGCTTCAGCCAGGGATTCGTCATCCCTTCGGTCGTCACCAGCAGCTGTTTGTACAGTTCCTCGACATCAAACGGTGTGTGCGCCAGGAAATCGGCCAGGTCGATCTCTTCCGGCTTGGCCAAACGAAACTGCTGCAGCGAGAGTTGCGGTCTATTGCGGTAGATCTCGACGCGCGCCTGAACCTTCACGAAATCGTCGCGATTCACACCTTTTGCGAAACCCTCGAACTGGTCCCACATGCGAGCTTCAATGGTTCCACTGCGGTCGCCGAGTTCCATCCGAAGATACGGTTTTCCGGTGTTTGTGTTGCGGACCTCTTTTTCATGCACTAGGAAAAAACCCGTAATCACTTGTTCGGCGGTGAGGTCCTTGACGAAAGGGCTCTTCATTTTCGCGGCTAGGTGGTCTTGCCAAACAGAAGATACTTCTTATGGGGTTTCTTCGTTTTTGTGGTTTCCGGCGTGGCGCTGACTTCCTGGATCTCCGAGTTTCCCCCGCCGGCCATTTCCTGATAGCCGGGCTTGATCACCACATAACTCTGCTCGCGCAGAGTCTTCAGATATTCCCGCAACGCCGGCTCCATCTTCTCGCTGTAGAGGCGGTCCTGAATCTCGTTCTGCACCTTATCAAAAGGCTGCTGCCCTTCTTCGTACCGTTCCAGCACCTTCAGAATAAGAAAACCCTGCTTGGTTTCGATCACGTCGGTGATTTCGTTCTTCTTCATTTTGAAGACGATGTCTTCCAGTTCCTTCGACAGTTCCCCACGCTTGTATACGCCCAGGTACCCACCCTGTTGCGCTGTGGCGCCATCGGAGAAACGCTTCGCCAATTCACTAAAATCCTCGCCATCGTTTATACGGTCATGCAGCTTCTGCGCCTTCGCTTTGAGCTCTGGGATTTCCGACTCTTTCTTCCCTTCCGTCTTGATTTCAATGGCACTCAACGCCACTTCTTCCGGCCTCTCGAAATCCTTCAGGTGGTCCTGATAATACTTCTTCTGTTCTTCGTTGCTGATGTTGATGTGCGAGCCGACTTCCCGGCGAATGACTTCCTGCGTCAGAAGGCGGTTCTTGATATTGTTCTGGAAATCTTCCCAATTGATGCCCTGGGCGGTAACCGCCTTCTCCAGTTCGTCCAGGTCTTTCAATTTGTTCTGTTGCCGGATCTGATCCAACTGTTTCACCACGTCCGGCTGGACGTTGATGTCCATGTCCTTGCCGCGTTGCGCCAGCAAAGACTGGTCAATCAAGTCGCGGAGCGCAAACTTCTGCGCGTCTTCGACGGCCACCTGCAGTTGCTCCGGTGTACACCTGCCGCTGCACTGTTCGCGGGCGGCGTCGGCGTCTTCGGCCTTTGCCTTGTCGAGTTCCGAACGCGTGATGATGTCGTTGTTCACGCGCGCGATGATCTCTTCGACGACCTTGCCCTCAGCCTCCGTCGTCTTTTTGGCGGTTTTGATCGCGGGCGTGTCATTCTTTTTCGGGGCCGCGGGCTGGGGCTCATCGGGAGCCGTCCCTGGTTCCTCCATCTTCGGCTGCTCCAGCGCGGGAGGATTCTGTGGTTGCGCCTGCGCGGGAGGAGTTTGCGACGGCGGGTTCTGTGCCGGCGGATTCTGGCCCAGCAGTGGCCAGGCAATCAGAAGCCCCGCGAGCAAAACTTTTGTCATGATTTTCCCCATGGTTCGAGTTTAACTTGGATTACGTGCCATGTCAGCCTTGCTTTGCCCGCCCAGGCCGTCCAAGACCTTGTGCAAGGCCGCGGTGACCGACTCGCCCCGCTCCACTTCCATCCACAGCACCCCGCTCGGATCGAGCTTGATGCCTTTCCGCGAGCGCACCACCTTTACCACTGCGGCAGGCTCGAGCGTAGTTTCCGTGTAAAAGCGGAGAGCAATCTTGGTTCCCTGCCGCTCGACGGCGGCAATCCGCAAGCGCTCACACATGGATTTGAGTACGGCGAACTCCAGAAGGTTTTCCACGGCTTTCGGAAGAGCCCCGAAGCGGTCCTGCAGTTCCTTGTGCACGTCTTGCTTTTCCGATTCGCTGGCAACCGAGGAAACACGCTTATAAGTCCGCAGGCGCAGGTTCTCGCTCGGGATGTACTCCGGCGGGATGCGCACATCCAACCCCAGGCTGAGTGTGGTGCGCAGTTCGGGCGCGGCCTCTTCGCCTTTCAGCTTGGCCACGGCGCGTTCCAGCATCTGCACATACATATCGAAGCCGATCGCCTCAATGTGGCCGTGCTGCTGGCGGCCCAGCATGTTCCCGGCTCCGCGGAGCTCCAGATCCAGCGCCGCAATGCGGAAGCCCGCGCCCAGCTCGCTGAACTCCTTCATGGCCGCCAGCCGTTTTCGGGCGACTTCGGTTAATACGCGCTCCGGCGGCACGAGCAGATAGGCGTAGGCGCGCTGGCTCGAGCGACCTACCCGGCCACGCAGTTGGTAGAGCTCGGCTAGACCTAAACGGTCGGCGCGGTTGATCAGAATCGTGTTTGCCCGGGGAATGTCCAACCCGTTTTCGACGATCGTCGTGGCGACCAGCACGTCGGCCTCGTCGCGGATGAACTTGAGCATCACCTGTTCGAGTTCGCGCTCGCTCAGCTGGCCGTGGCCAACGACCACGCGCGCCTTGGGGACGAGTTTCGTCACCAGGTTCGCCAGCGAGTAGATGGACTCGACCCGATTGTGAATGAAGTAGACCTGGCCGTCGCGCGCCAGCTCATTTTCGATGGCCTTCCGCACGATCTCTTCGTGGAAAGATGAGACCACGGTCTGAATCGCCAGCCGGTCCCTCGGCGGCGTCTCGATGACGGACATATCGCGCAAGCCCACCAGCGACATGTGCAGCGTGCGTGGGATCGGCGTGGCGGAAAGCGCCAATGCGTGCACGTTTTTCCGCATCTCCTTCAGCCGTTCCTTGTGCGCCACGCCGAAGCGCTGCTCTTCGTCGACCACCAGCAGGCCCAAATCCTGGAACTTCACGTCTTTCGAGAGCAGCCGGTGGGTGCCGATCACGATATCCACCTTGCCGCTTTCGATGTCTGCTAGGATTTGCTTCTGTTCCGCCGCGCTGCGGAATCGGCTCAACATCTCGATTCGTGCAGGGAAGGCAGCGAATCTCTTCTTGAATGTCTCTAAGTGCTGGAAGGCCAGAACGGTTGTGGGCGTGAGCACAGCGACCTGCTTGTTCTCCGTCACCGCTTTGAACGCTGCGCGCATGGCCACCTCGGTTTTGCCGTAGCCCACGTCGCCGCAAAGTAATCGGTCCATGGGGGAAGATTTCTCCAGGTCGCGCTTAACGTCGGAGATGGCTGTGAGCTGGTCCGGCGTTTCTTCGAACTCAAAGGCGTCCTCAAATTCCCGTTGGAAAGTGCCATCCTCAGAAAACGCAAATCCCTGCGCGGTTTTTCGCTCGGCATAGAGCACCAGCAGCTTGTCCGCCATGTCCTCGAGGGACTTGCGCACGCGCGTCTTGCGCGCGTTCCACGCCGTGCCTCCGAGCTTATCGAGAGTGGGGTGCGTCCCTTCGACCGCGCGATAGCTCTGCACCAGGTCCATCCGCTCGAGCGGCATGTACAAGCGCGCGTCTTCGGCATAGCGCAACAACATGAACTCGCCTCGTCGGCCGTCGGATTCGATGAGCCGCAGCCCTTCGAATTGGCCGATTCCGTGATCGACGTGCACGACGAAATCTCCCGGTTTCAACTCCGCAAAGTCGGAAAAAAAACCCGAGGTGCGGATCTTCCGGCTTGGGCGCTCCACCGCGGGCGCCACATCAAACAAGTCCGCATTTCCATACAGCGTGAGGTTGACTTCCGGAAACGCCACTCCACCCGCGAAAGGCGCTCGCATCAGCAGCAGTCGAGCGGTTTCCGAAGCGGTTTCCGCAGTGAATCCCGCGGCCGCCTCCTCGGTTTCCCCCAAGACGTACGGAACCTCATACTCGCGGCAGATGTCCGCATAACGCTCGAGTTCCCCTGTGCTGGCCGCCGTGAGGAACACCGTGCCACCGGCGGAGGTTTGCGAGCGAATGTCGCCGAGGCAGGCAACGACGTCTCCGTGAAACCGCGTGCTTGGCCTGGCGATCAACTCAAACCGTTGGCCGCCGGACTCCGCCAGGTTCAACTGTTCCACCTCAATGCGCGACGTCTTGTTCAACGCTTTCTCCCAGCCCTCCTCATTCCAGAAATAATCCGTCACCAGCGGCGCATTCGCCGCGCCATGTCGCTCGTAATTTTCACTGGCGTCTTCCAGGATTTTCTTCCGTGTCTCTCGCAAGGTTTCCGGCTCGTCAAGAAACACAATCGGCTTCAGCGAGCTTTCCGCCAACTCAAACAGCGCGCTGCTTCCAGGTTCTTTGCTAAAGTCGCCCCAGCCCCCCGGCTCCCATTCTTCGGCCTCGCGGCTCCCGGGGCCGGGCACACTCCACTCTGCCAGAGGCAGGATGGTGGTCTTCACGACCGGCGCGATCGATCGCTGCGTGCGCGGGTCGAATTCACGGACGGATTCCACGGTGTCTCCGAGCAACTCGATACGCACGGGCCGCAGAGATTCCGGGGAGAAAACGTCCACAATTCCCCCGCGGATGGCGAATTGCCCCGGCAGTTCGACCATTTCCGTGCGCGCGTAGCCGATGCTCGCGAGGTGGGTGATCAGTTCTTCGTGAATCGCTTCGGTGTCCTTGGAGAGGCTTCTTGCAAGTGTCAGATAGACGTACGGATCCTGATAGCGCCAGAGCGAGGATGCGGCGGGCGCCACCACGATGGACACTTCCCCGTTCGCCAGCCGGTAGAGCGTGGCCGCTCGACGCTCGAGAATGTCAGCGTGGGGGGCTTGTGGATCCCAGGGAAGAGTGTCGAAAGCCGGGAGTACGGCGACGCCGCCTGTGGCCCCTGGGAAAATCTCCGAGAAGAAGCGCAGGGCTTCGGCCAACTCCTCGGCGCGCCGGTTATTCTCGGTAACGAAGTAGGCGGGGCGGCGCAATTCATGGGCGACATAAGCCGCCACCAGCGGTTTTGCCACGTCGTGCAGCCCGGAAAGACCCACGAGGTTCGCGCCGGAGCGCACCTCGCCCACCACGCCCTCCATGGCAGGGTGGCGCAGGAGTGCCTCCAATCGCTCTCTCACCGCCGGCAGTATCATCTAGTCCTGGATTCAGTCCCTATTGTCCGGCGTTTTCCTAACACTGTTCCTCATTAGAACTCGTTGCCCATTTCCGGGGAGTATCCGTCATTCCGAGCAGAGTACCCGAGCGAGGATCATTCTCTAATCTTTTTCAAAATCTCCGTGGTCGAGTATCCGGGCACGTTGTCAATCAGCACAACCTTCCCGCCGGCCGCCTCGACCTCTTCCCTGCCCACTATCTGATTCCCAGGCCAATCGCTTCCCTTTACCAAAACGTCTGGAACGAGCGCGGCAATCACTTTTTGCGGGGTCAACTCGTCAAAAATCACGACGGCATCCACGCATTCCAGCCCGGCCAGAATCTCGGCACGTTCTTCCGCCGGAATCAGCGGGCGGCCTTCGCCCTTCAAGAGGCGCACGCTGTCATCACTGTTGATTCCCACGATCAGGCAATCGCCCAGTCCTCGCGCGGCTTCCAGACTGTGAATGTGGCCGGGATGCAGCAAATCAAAGCATCCATTCGTGAAGACAACCCGCTTGCCGTTGCGTTTCTCCCGAGCGTACCGCACAATCATCTCTTCTAATGTCAAGACCGCTTCTTGCAAAGGCACTCCATGTTCGTTGAAGGAAGCAGGCCCCCTGCTGGTGCTGAATTCTCAGTTTATCACGCCCTCCGATTTCGCCGATTCTCGGAGCGCCCTGCTTGAATAAGAAAAAACAGGTTCTGCAAGCAGTTGCGGGCATTCTCTGTTTGTTGGGTGGCGGACTGATTGCTCTTTACCCCACACACCGCTACGCCGAACGCCGTTTCGTCACGGACGCCGCCTCCTGCCGCGTGGATCTCGTGATGGTGAGCCGCGCGGACCTGCTCTCGAGCCCCGAAACCGGCTCGGTGGTGCTGTTTCATGGGCTCGCTGCCAATAAAATGACCATGCGGTACCTGGCGCAGGCGCTTGCCGAACTCGGCCTCCGCGTCTTCGTGCCCGATTTTCCCGGCCACGGCCTCTCCCCGGGTCCGTTCACGCCAGACCAGGCCGAATCCTGCAGCAGTTCCCTCCTGCGCGGTCTCGCCGCGCGGGGCATGATCATCCCCGATCGCACCATTCTTGCGGGACACTCCATGGGGGGAGCGGTGGCCCTCCGCTTGGCCGATAAATTCCGACCCGCAGGTGTGATCGCTATCTCTCCCGCCCCGATGGTTGCGGCCCACGGGGTGAATCCCGAGAACTTGCTCTACAAGACGCTGCCACTCCTTGTGCCCAACACGCGCATCCTGGTGGGCCAGTTCGAACCTAAGGGCCTTGTCGACAATGCCGCGGACCTCGCCCTAAGCAGCCCGTATTCCTGGGTGAAATATTCCGTCGTGCCGTGGAACTCGCACGTCAGCGTCCTGTTCTCGCCCACGATTGCGCGCGAAGCGCAGGACTGGGCCGCCCGCGTTCTATCCTTGCCAAATGCTGCGAGCCTGCCGAATCGTTCGGCTTTGCTCGGTTGTCTCTTGGGGCTTGTCGGTATCGTTCTCATTGCCGGCCCGTTCCTCCATGAGATGATCGGCAACAAACCGCAAACCGATTTGGACCCGGCCGGCACCGTGCCCCGGCTGCGTGCCGCTCTGGAAGTCGCACTCTTCGGAATCTTCGTGGTTCATCTGCTGCACTATTGGCAGCCGCTGCGCGCCCTACGTCTGTTCGAAGGCGCTTATCTGGCGAGCTTCTTCCTGATCGTCGGGCTCGGACTGACTCTCCTGCACCTGCGCGTCGCCCGCGAGGGCTTCCAGACCCGCCCGGGCCTAGCCCTGGGCGCGGTCGTCGCTGGCTTCCTTCTGCAAGGCCTCATCATGGCCTGGCTCGGACTGACCGCGACGGAAGACTGGCTGGACCTGCCTCGTTTGGAACGCTTTCCGCTGTTCCTGTTGGCGGCGTTCCTGTTTTTCTACGGCATGGAAGTTCTCGCGGGTCCGGTCGTGAACGGCCGCAAGCGTTTCCTCATTTGGGTCGGATTCATCGTTCTTTCCTGGCTGTCCTTGTCCGCAGCTGTCCTCTATTTGCATAGTGGCGAGATCCTGCTGGTGCTCCTGTCTCCCTATTTTGCGCTGGAGTTCATCCTCACCGGTCTGGGTGTTCAATTGGTACGCAGGCAGTCCGGCTCTCCAACGGTCGCCGCGCTGTTCGGTGCTATACTGCTAACAGGGTTTTGTCTGGTGCTCTTTCCATTGTCCTAGGAGACGCTGGGCTCCCCGAAGTGCGGTCCATCCTTCCTGCGCCGGAGATGGCAACAATTGAAATTGCGGTGATACATGGCTGACTATGTCATTGTCGGTGGTGGGCCCTCTGGCGCCATGTGCGGCGAACAGCTCGCGCGTGCCGGTCATACCGTAGATATCTACGACGAACATCTGGCTTGGGAGAAACCCTGCGGCGGCGGGCTGACCTACAAGGCGACGCAGTGCTTCCCTTTCCTGCTTGATAATCCGTTACCGAAGAAAATGATTCGGAAGGTGGAAATTATCAGCGCGGAAAATCAACGCGCCGCGCTAGATCTGCAACACCCGATCGTCATCTATTCCCGCACTGTCTTGAACGGGCTGCTGCTCGACAGGGCCCGGGAGGCCGGCTGCCGCATCCATCGTTCCAGGGTCCACAATATCGATACTTCCACCGACCGGCCCCGCTATTCGGTCGACGGTGATTGGCACGACTCCGATTTTCTCGTTCTGGCCGGCGGCGCCCGGAACCAGTTCCTGCCCGGAACCCGCGCGCTCGCACGGGACGAGCTCGAAATGACCCAGGGATACTTCGTCCCGCAGACCGCGGATCAAATCCTCATTAAGTTTCTGCCGGAGTTCGAAGGTTACATCTGGTCGTTTCCGCGCGCCGATCATATCTCCCTCGGGATTTGCGGCAGCATGCAGGCGCACACCAGCGCGGAGCTGCGCAGCCATCTCCACCACTTTGCCGGGACGGAGCAGATTGATACCTCACACGCGAAGTTCTACAGCCACGTACTTCCCTCGCCGCAAGTTCGCACGCTGGCCGACCGCGCCGTCGTCGGACGCAATTGGGCACTCTGTGGAGACGCGGCAGCCTGGGTTGACCCGCTTACCGGCGAAGGACTGTTCTACGCGATGCGTTCGGGCGAGATCCTCGGGAAATCGCTGGCGGAAGGATGTGCGGAGAAGTATCCGGCGCGCGTGCGTTCGTCGTTTTCGCTGGAGCTCGAATTTGCGGCTCGAATCGTGCGCCGGTTCTATCGCGGTTCGTTCCTCGGAACGGCGGTCACTACGCGCATGGTGCAGTTCCTGCAGCGCAACGCCGTCTTCCGTCAGCTCCTCTCCGATCTGTTTTGCGGAACGCAGGATTACACCAGCCTGAAGCAGCGCGTCCTCGGCCACCTTGGCGGCACGCTCAGCCAGTTTGTGAGCAGTGTCCTGCACTTCGAAACGCCAGCCGCTAAACCCCGCACCTCCGACGCAGCGGACTAAAGGAAGTTATCAGTTGTCAGTTATAAGGTTTAGGTTCTGAGTCTGCCAAAACGCCGGCTACGGGATGCCGGGAAACAGCTCAGGCGAGCACCTTCTGCAAGCGCTCGAACGCCCAGTCAATTTCTTCTCTCTTGATGACGAGCGGCGGCGCGATTCGAATCGTGCGATCGTGCGTCTCCTTGCAGAGCATGCCTTCTTCCTTCAGTGCTTCGCAGTATTTCCGCGCCTGCGTGTGCAGTTCGATGCCGATCCACAATCCACGCCCACGAACCTCTTTAATTAAGGAGCTGCGCAGGCCCCGCAACTTGGCCAGAAAGTAGCCTCCGAGCTCCTCCGATCGTTCGACCAGCTTCTCTTCAACGAGCACACGCAGCGCGGTCCGAGCCACCGCGCAAGCCACCGGGTTTCCTCCGAAGGTACTGCCGTGATCGCCTGGTCCGAACACTCCCAGAATCTCTCCGGACGCAAGCACCGCCGAAATCGGATAAAAACCCCCGCCGAGCGCTTTTCCGATGATCAAGACGTCTGGCTGGATTGCTTCATGCATGTAAGCGAAGAGCTTGCCGGTTCGTCCCAGGCCGGACTGAATCTCATCGACCATGAGCAACACGTTGTGCTGGCGGCAGATCTTCTCCACCTCCCGCAAATAGCCGTCCGGCGGAATGACGATTCCCGCCTCACCCTGGATCGGCTCGCAGAGAAACGCGCAGGTGTTTGGAGTAATGGCCTCGCGCAGGGCGCGCCCGTCGCCAAACGGGATGATGCGAAAACCCGGCGTTAGCGGACCGAAGCCTCGTCGATACGGTTCCTCGCTGGAAAAGCTGATGACCGTTATCGTTCGCCCGTGGAAATTCCCTCTGCAAACGATGATCTCCGCCTTCCCTTCGGGAACCCCCTTCTTTGTGTAACCCCACTTCCGCGCGGCCTTCACCGCGGTTTCGACCGCTTCGGCGCCGGAATTCATCGGCAAGACCTTTTCCATGCCGCTCAGTTCGTGCAGGTCCTTGTAGAGGAGTGGAAGCTGGGCATTACGAAATGCCCGCGAAGTCAGCGTGACTTTACGCGCCTGCTCGATCAGCGTCTGCAAAATGCGCGGGTGGCAGTGCCCCTGGTTCACCGCAGAATAGGCCGCCAGACAATCCAGGTAGCGCTTCCCTTCCACGTCATAGACCCAGCAGCCCTCGGCCCGCTCGATAACTACATCCAACGGATGGTAATTGTGGGCTCCGTAAGCTTCTTCGAGGGCGATCAGTTCTTTTGCGTTGAGCAATTGCTCTTCCGTCAGTGCCATAAGGTTACCCTCATTCCTTGCGACGCCTTGGGGTAATCGTCCGGCTGGACCTCGAGTTACTGGAGCGAACGCTCTCAGTCCCAAGTCCATGGAGCGAGGGGACGATGGCGAGTGCGGAGTCTTGCCATTTACGCCGAGCGGCAGGAACTACCTACATCATGGCATTTCCCCAGCAAATTGCGCAATAGCCGGGGTACCTTAAGTAACCCCGAGGCCGCGGCGGGGCGCAACCTCAAAGTGGTTGGCCCGCCACTCCCCGCTTCTTGTGGTATATTTCCGGAGCGCAAAAGGGCGCATCCGGTCCGCGGAAAGGACAGAAGTCCACCTGCTTCTGACAATACGTTTTACGAACTGACTTTCGCCCGTGAATGCGGACCTGGGCATACGAAAGGAAGTTCGTCATGCCTGTCAGACGCCTACCGTCGAATCCCGACCTCAGTCACCTTAAGTATCAAGCCAAAGATCTGCTTAAGGAGCACGTCGCTCGCGCGCAGGGAGCCGCGCAACGCCTCAGGGAGTTTCATCCGCGCTTCGGCCGTGCTACGGATTCGGAAATCTTCGACGCCGAGCTCAACCTCAGTGATGCCCAGCTGGCCATTGCTCGCGAGTATGGATTTCCCAGCTGGACGCGATTGAAACGGCATATTCAACACCCAACCCTCTCCGATCGGCTGGATTTACCCCACGAGCAACGAATCGAAGACAAAGTCTTTCGCCGCGCGGTGGATCTGCTGGATGCGGGCGAAGCATCGGCCCTCCGCGCACACTTGAAAAAACATCCGCATCTGGCGCACCAGCGAGTCCTGTTCGAGGGCGGCAACTATTTCAGGAGTCCAACGCTGCTGGAATTCGTCGCGGAAAATCCGGTTCGTCGCGGCACTCTGCCGGCGAACATTGTCGAAATTGCCCGGGCCATTCTCGATGCCGGCACAACTCGGCCCGCACGGAATGAGGCGCTGATGCTGGTTTCGACGGGACGCGTGTCGCGGGAATGTGGCGTACAATTTGGGCTGATCGGCGTCTTATGTGACTACGGTGCGGATCCGAATTCCGCTGCGCATGCCGCCGCGCTACACGGTGAAACCCAAGCGCTGCAGGCCTTGCTCGATCGCGGCGCACGAATGGACTTGCCGCTGGCAGCGGCGCTGGGTCGCGTGAACGACTCGCGCCGCCTGCTCCGGTCCGCGAACAGAGAGGATCGGCACTTGGCTCTGAGCCTGGCCGCGGATTTTGGCCATCTGGAGATAGTTCGTTTATTGCTCGACGCGGGAGAAAACCCCAATCGATACAATCCGGTGGGCGGTCATTCGCATACGACCCCGCTGCATCAGGCCGCCGCGAAGGGCCACGAAGAAGTTGTGCGCTTGCTGATCAAACGCGGGGCCAGAACGGATCTGAGGGATATCCTCTGGCAAGGGACGCCAGCGGATTGGGCTAAGCACGCCGGCAAGGCTCAAATTGAGGCCCTTCTCCAAGGCCTGGACACTGACGGCAGACGGAAGGATTAAAAGGGATTCGAAGCGGAAGAAAAATGCGGCACCTCAACTTTGGCACCAGACCCTGCGCTCGGCGATTCGCCCCCGCCCGCGTTGACTTGACCTCGGTTGCAACCTAACATGGGGCGCACTGTGCCGACCGCCGACGGACTCCTCGGGCAAACCATATCCCACTACCGCATCCTCGAAAAGCTGGGCGGCGGCGGAATGGGCGTTGTCTACAAAGCGCAGGATTTGCGCCTGGACCGCTTTGTCGCCCTGAAGTTCCTGCCCGAGGAGTTGGCACATGACCCGCAGATCCTGGAGCGATTTCGCCGTGAAGCTCGCGCCGCCTCCGCGCTCAATCACCCGAACATCTGCACCATTTACGACATTGGCGAAGCCGACGACAAAGCCTTTATCGTCATGGAGTATCTTGAGGGGCAAACGCTGAAGCACGCCATTACACAGCGCATGGCACTGGACTCTTTGCTAACCGCTGCGATTGAGGTCTCTGACGCTCTGGACGCTGCCCACGCCAAAGGTATCATTCATCGCGACGTCAAGCCCGCCAACATTTTCCTCACGCAACGCGGCCACGCCAAGGTTCTCGACTTCGGACTCGCGAAGCGCTCCGCAACCGGCAATTCACCCGAACAGGGCGAGACCCTCGGCACCCGTGCCGCCGAGGCCTTGCTGCTTACCAGCCCCGGCACGGCTCTCGGAACGATCGCGTACATGTCCCCAGAGCAAGCCCGCGGAGAAATCCTGGACAGCCGCACTGACCTGTTCAGTTTTGGCGCCGTGCTGTACGAAATGTCCACCCAGCAACAGGCGTTCGGCGGAGACACTTCCGCGATCGTTTTCGATGCCATCCTGAATCGCGAACCACCGCCGGCAAGAAAGCTGAACGCGCAACTGCCCGCAAAACTGCAGGAAATCATCGTCAAGCTGCTCGAAAAGGATCCGGACTTTCGCTACCAGAGTGCCGCGGAACTTCGTGCGGATCTAAAGCGGCTGCAGCGCGATTCGACTTCGGGGCGCGTCCCGGCGGCGGGGTCGTCCTCGAGCCCCAGCGCTCCCAAATCGCGTGAAGCGAAAGTCAGCAAAAATGTCGATTCTCTTGCGGTGCTGCCTTTTGAAAACGTCAGCGGCGATCCGGCCAACGACTACCTCAGTGATGGCATCACGGAAACCGTCATCAACGATCTGTCCCGCATGACGAACTTGCGTGTCGTTCCCCGCGGGGTCGTCTTTCGCTATAAGGGCAAAGGCGTCGACCTTTTCACCGCTGCCAGCGAGTTGGGCGTTCGCGGAATCGTCAGCGGCCGTGTCGCGCAGCACAAGGACACGCTGATCATCAAAGCCGAATTGGTCGACGTGCTGAAACAGGACCAGCTTTGGGGCGACCACTACAACCGGAAAATGGCAGACTTGCTTGAGGTGCAGGACGAAATCGCGCGGGAAATCGCCGGCCGCCTGCAGCATCGCCTCTCCGTCGAAAACCGCAAACGTCCACCGTCGCACACAACGCAGAATCCGGAAGCGTACCGCACCTACCTCCAGGCGCTTCAGCAGTCTTACCGCTGGAGCGAGGACAGTTTGCGCAAAGCGACGGGCCTCTTCCAGCAGGCCATCGCTCTCGACCCTACACACGGTCCGAGCTACGCCGGTTTGGGTTACGCACTCGCCATGATGGGTTTCTATGGCTTCATCCTTGGCGTCGAAGCCTACCCTCGCGCAGAGGCTGCCGCCAAGCGCGCGCTCGAACTTGACTCCTCGCTCGCCGAGGCCCACGCCACACTCGGCTGGGTCTCTTTGCAGTACCGCTTCAACGGCAAGGAAGCACTGATGCATTATCAACAGGCCATCGACTTGCGCCCTGACCTGGCCATTGCCCATCACGGTTTCGGCGTGTACTGGCTCACCCGGCGCAAATACACGGAAGCAGTGGAGTGCATGCGAAGGGCCGTCGAACTCGATCCCCTAACTCCTCTGTTCCAGGCGCACTATGGGTGGATGCTGCACTGCGCGGGCGACGACGAGATGGGCTTGCGCGTAATGAACTCCGCCTTGGAGCTCCATCCGGGTGATTACTACCTTATGCGTGTGCGCCTCTACGCGTGCATTACCGGCAAGCGCCCCGATTTGGCAGCGCAGACCCGTCCTATCATTAGTTTGCACACCAAGAGCCGTCAGATCGCGCTCGGCCTGGAAGCCTGGGCCTGTGTTGCCGCCTGCCAATTCGATGACGCAAGAAAAATTCTCAACGAACTGCTCGCCGAACCTTCCATCGAAACTGGCGTCGAATACTATCTCGCGCTGGTCTCCTGCGTACTCGGCGATACCCAGCGGGCCATCGACTGGCTCGAAAAAGCCTACGAACACCGATTGGGCGTCATCATCATTCTCGACGGCGAACCCGTTTGGGCGCCACTCCGCCCCGACCCGCGTTTCCAGGCCCTGCTCCGCAAACTCGATCTAGCAGAATAAATAATGAACAAAACCTTGGCGTCTTCGCGAGAGTATCTTGATGGTGCCCTTCAGGGGAGCTTTTGGTGCCGCTTCTCTTGATCGCACCAAAGGCGGGGCGAAGCGCGTCTAAAGAGAGAGTGCAGGACCCATGAATTCCCCATCTGGTTTCCTCTTTCGGCCATCTCGAGGGCCAGCCAGCATATTTTTCATTCGCCTGGCGGTTTCATTGATCTTCTTCACCCAAGGAGTGCTGAAATTCACGGATCCAGGCATGGGCGTCAACCGTTTCACGCGCATCGGTTTTTCTCATCCTGCTTTTACGGCGTACTTTGTCGGCACGTTTGAGATTGTCTGCGGCGGGCTGGTGCTTCTCGGGCTGTGGACCCGCACGGCCTCGATTCCCCTGCTGATCATCATCACAACCGCCATCGTCACGACCAAGCTGCCCGAACTGTCCAGGCCTAGCCAGGGTTTCTGGTACATGGTCAGCGACGCCCGCACGGACTTTGCTATGCTCTGTTCCCTGCTCTTTCTGATTTTTGCTGGCGGCGGAGCGTGGGCCCTGGAACAGCGGCCTCCGCCATCTCGTTAAGGAGCTTTTGATGAACCCTCCGTCACCTTCACGCCGCACTTTTCTGCAAAACGCAGGTCTTGCCACGGCGGCGCACCTTGTTGCCCGATTGCTCCCCGCCTGGGCGGATACTCCTCCGGACTATGCCATTCACATTAGGAACGCGGCGTTGGAGATCGCGCCGAAGCGCATTGTGGGCGTGACCACGTACAATAGCCAGTTTCCCGGGCCACTTCTCCGATTCAAGGAAGCCCAGCCCGTCACGATCGACCTCTTCAACGAAACGGACACACCGGAACAGCTGCACTGGCACGGCCAGCGCGTTTCAACGGATGTAGATGGCGTGGCCGAGGAAGGCACGCCGTATATCCCCGCTCACGGGATGCGGCGAATCACGTTTACACCTGGGCCATCCGGTTTGCGGTTCTATCACACCCACAACCGCGCGGGCGCGAATCTCGCCGCCGGTCAATACAGCGGACAGGTCGGGCCGGTCTATATCGAGCCGAAGTCTTCACCAGGAAATTATGACCGCGAGGTCTTCTTGACCCTGAAAGAATTCGAGCCGACTTTCAGCCGCGGCGGCGATATGGACATGAATTTTCTGGCGCCGGCCACGCGTGTAAAATCACTCGCGGACGCGGGCGAATCCGCGATGAAGTTGTCGCTCGAAAAAGGCATGCCGCATGGATTCGAGGTTGGCTACGACTCTTTCACCATCAACGGACGGATGCTCGGGCATGGCGACCCGATTCGCGTAAAGCCGGGCGAGCGCGTGCTGTTTCATGTGCTGAACGGCAGCGCGACGGAGATTCGCAGTCTGGCCTTGCCGGGTCACACGTTTCAGGTGCTGGCTCTCGATGGCAATCCCGTGCCCAATCCGCTGAAAGTGCCGGTGCTGTGGCTCGGAACGGCCGAACGGATCTCCGCCATTGTCGAGATGAATCATCCCGGCGTGTGGGTTCTCGGCGATCTTGCGGACGACGACCGCCATCATGGCATGGGCATCGTTGTCGAGTACGCAGGACACAAAGGCGCTCCGGCTTGGGCTACCCCGCCGCCCTTCAAGTGGAGCTACACGCGGTTCGGCAAAGCCGCTCATACCGCTGGCGCGCCGGACGAGACCATCGAGATGACCTTTGCCAAAGGCAACGCGGCTCACGAAGGGTTCAACCTTTGGACGATCAACGGCACGGCGTTTCCCATGTCGGAAGACAGGGCGCCTGCCACGTTCCACCTGAAGCAGGGTAAACGCTACCGGCTGCGGATGCGCAACGAGAGCGACGACATTCATCCCATCCATCTTCACCGGCACAGCTTTGAACTGACTCGCCTTGCGGGAGTTCCCACGAGCGGGATCTTGAAGGACGTGGTGATGGTCGGCGGTTACCAAGAGGCGGAAGTGGATTTTGTCGCCGACAATCCCGGCCTGACATTGTTTCATTGCCACCAGCAGTTGCACATGGACTTTGGCTTTATGGCGCTGTTCGGCTATGCCGTCTGATTCCCGAGGATGGGCCACAGAGACACGGAAGGCACAGAGAAAAAGGGCAAAGGACCTAGGTGGTCGACCAACCAAGGAGGGTAAGCGCGAGCAGGACCGCGAGAGCGCTCAAGCTGACAAGAGACAGGACCTTGCCCTTGCCGAGCAGGAGGTCGCGCGTTTCCGACTTGATGCACAGAATCGCAGCTACCAATAGCACTGCACACCAAGAAATCGCGCAAGGCAATCCGGGATAGCGTGAGAACGCGGCAAGGGTCTTGTCCGAGGGTTGCCCGGCAGGCAACCACCAGGGCAGGACGGGAGCAAAACCGGCGGCGAGCACGAACGTCAGCACCTTGCGGCTGATCCATCCTTTGATTTTCGGCATCGGTTTGTTCTTGCGTATCTTGCGCCACACAAAATATTCCCACGCGAGAAGCGCCCCTGCCAGCGGCATCCATCCGTAACGGGCGCTATTGACATCAAACCAGAGCCACGCGCGGAAAAACAGCCGGGAGGGATGTGCGGCGCTCAGGTGCGGCAACACCCACCAACCGGCAAGGGAGTTTCCGAGGATCGTCAGGAATAGCACGAGCAGGCTGATGAACTGCATCCATTGCCGGGTTGGAGTTTTGCCACAACGCGTGCAGACGGGGCGCTGCGGCAGAATCGCGATCCCACAATATTCGCAATACACGGTGGACCTCACTTCTTCCCCGTGAGGACACCACTCCCAAACGCCGAAACTATACTTGTCGGAATTCCGCGAAACCACTGGTCCGAAGTGCAGGCCAGGTAGGCAAGAGGACGATGGACGAGTGGCGTGAGTAAGCGCCAGCTGCCGCAGCCTTCCCGGCGCGTACCCTGCTCGCCAGCGGCGCATCGAACGCGGTATCCTTCCAAGGACCCAGGACCCTGAATGGCCACAACAGCGACTACGGCAAGGGTAACGGCGGAAGCCGTGCCTAAGCCGGCAAAGAAGAGAATCAAGTGGAGTTCCCTGCCCGAGATCTGGGCGCTGTTGCACCCGCGGCGCGGAATGCTCCTGCTCGGGCTTGTGCTGGTGACGATTAACCGCGTGGCGGGATTGGTGCTTCCCGGCTCCAGCAAATACCTGTTCGACAATGTGATCGACAAGCACCAGGTGAACCTGCTTCTGCCCATTGTGCTGGCTGTTGTGTGTGCCACGCTGATTCAGGGGGCGACTTCCTTCACGCTGACGCAACTTCTCTCGAAGTCGGCGCAGCGGATGATCACGGACATGCGCAAGCAGGTGCAGGCGCACATCGGGCGTCTTCCGGTGGCGTACTATGACGCGAACAAAACGGGCGTGCTGGTTTCGCGGATCATGAGCGACGTCGAAGGCATCCGGAACCTCATTGGCACCGGATTAGTGGAATTTGTAGGTGGGGTTCTGACGGCGGTCCTTGCGCTGATCATTCTGCTGCGCACGAGCACGATGATGACCCTGGTTGCGTTTGCCGTGCTGGTGGTATTCGCGCTCTTTCTGAACAAGGCGTTTGCCGCCATTCGGCCGATTTTCCGGGCCCGGCCGAAAATCAACGCAGAGGTAACCGGACGGCTGACGGAGTCGCTAGGCGGCGTGCGCGTGGTGAAGGGCTATCACGCCGAAGATCGCGAGGAACAGGTGTTTGCCGGCGGCGCGCAGCGCTTGCTGGATAATGTGCTGAAGACGTTGACCACCACTTCCTTGATGAGCCTTTCCGGCGCAGCGCTGATGGGATTCGTCAGCGCGGTGATCATGTACCTGGGCGCACGCGAAGTGCTGGCCGGAACGATGACCAAAGGCGAACTGATTTCCTACTCCGCATACCTGGTGCTGATGGTCGCGCCGGTCTTTCAGGTTGTGAACATAGGCACGCAAATTACGGAGGCCATCACCGGCCTGGAACGTACACGCGAGGTTTTGAGCGAATCCAAGGAAGACCAGGACCCCAAGCGCACAGTAGCGCTCGGACGCATTGAAGGGCGGGTCCAATTTGACGATGTCCACTTCTCGTATGAGAAGAACAAGGAAGTCCTGCACGGGATCAGTTTTGTTTCGCTCCCGGGTACGGTGACGGCGCTGGTGGGACCTTCGGGATCGGGGAAATCGACGATTATTGGATTGATTTCCGCCTTCTATGTGCCAACAGAAGGGCGCGTTTTGGTGGACGGTATCGATATCGCGACGGTCCAGCTGAACTCGTATCGGACGCAACTCGGCGTGGTGCTGCAGGAGACGTTTCTGTTCGATGGAACGATCCGGGAGAACGTGGCCTATGCCCGGCCGGACGCGAGCGAGGAGGAGATTCTGGCGGCCTGCCGGATCGCACGCGTGGATGAGTTCGCGGAAACGTTCGAGAAGAAATACGACACCATTGTGGGTGAGCGAGGCGTGCGGCTTTCGGGAGGACAAAAGCAGCGCGTTTCGATTGCGCGGGCGATTCTGGCAGATCCACGCATTTTGATTCTGGATGAGGCAACGTCCAGCCTGGACTCGGAATCGGAAGCGTTGATTCAGGAAGGGCTGAAGTATTTGATGCGCGGTCGGACGACGTTTGTGATCGCGCACCGGTTGTCCACGATCCGGCGAGCGGAGCAGATTCTGGTGATTCAGGAAGGGCAGATTCTCGAGCGCGGGACGCATGAGAGTCTGTACGCCGTGCAGGGGCGGTATTTTGAGCTATACAACAAACAGTACGCGGTGGAGACGAACCTGTTTTTGGCGCCAGGCGAGGGAGACAAGGTCGAGGAAGAAAGTGGGGCGGGAAATAGCGGCGGGAGCGGAGCGCTGCCCGAGGCGATCCGGATGATCCGCGCGCGAAATTCGTGAGGGAAGTTCGGAGTTTCGGGGAAGATAAGGATAGCGCCGAGACGCAGACGCTGCGGAGACGCACAGAGAACGAGGCATTTCTTTCACCACATCGAAAACGAGGTTTTTTGGGGCGGCTTTCTCTAGGCCACCTGCTGCGGTACGTTACAGTGAAGGACGGCGCAGTGGTTGTTTTTTTGCTTGGGCGGCCTGCGCGGGCAGGAGCGTGGCCATCTTGCGAATCATTGCGAGAACGAGGCGCTTGTCGCCGTCGGAGAGCGTGGTGCTGTACTTCTTGATTTCTGCAAGGAATCGAATTTCGTCCTGAGAGAGTTCTCCCAGCATTTTCTGGGTTTCCTTGTCGCGCGGAGTTTCCGTGCCGGGGAAGAAGTCGGCGAGCGAGATTTCCATGGCCTCGGCAATCTTGGCGAGAGTTTCCAGAGAGGGAACCGTGTGGCCGTTTTCCACGCGGGAGAGGTAGCAGCGGAGCAGGCCGGTGCGTCGCTCGATGTCGCCCTGTGACAAGCCGCGTTGGCTGCGATAGGTTTTAATGACTTCGCCGATGTTGACTTGTGGTTTCTCTTTAGGCACGGTTTCCTCCAACAGAAACAGTAGCTTAGTGGCTAACAGTAGGGATGGCAAGGAGGAAACCAGGGTTCGAGGTTCCTAAGGGTAACCGGGCGGAGAAATAGTTTACAGTCAACAGTTTACGGTTAAGAGATTGCGAGAGGCAAAGAAGAGTTCACCCGGAGGTCCGGTGGGGAACCGGCCCTGCCTCACAGGCTACGGGGTGGCGGTCGCCGGCGTTATGTTGTAGCCGTCGAGTTCGAGGACCGCTGGCTTGCCATCGGCATCTGCTGGATCGAAGGCGGCGCTGACGGATTTTTCCTCCCCGGGCAGCAAAGAGAAATAGTTGTCGTCCCAGAAAATGGGGACGATGTCGTCGCCATCTTTGCCCTTGGTGGCGCGCAGATGGATCTGAAACGCCACGCTAGAGCCAGGGTTCTTCACGGTGACGGTGATGATTCTCTTCCCCGATTGCTGACGCACGGAGGAACTCCATTCCAACTTGACCTGCGGAAGTGAATTCAGGCCGGTAAGGTCCGCGAATTCCTTCTGCGGCGTGTAGACGGTGTCTTTGCGTTTGGACCAGTCGAGCGTATCGAGCTTCGTCGAGAGCCAATAGAAGTTCTCGCTGACGAGACTGCCGGAAGCGTCATTGAGATAGAGCTTCAGGAAATAGGTGGCGGAAAGATTCGCAGGCTTCGGCAGATCGAACGCCTTTACAGCTGAATCGGGGGGCAGGTCGACTTTGCCAAGACGCTGGTCGATCTCCTTCCCATTAACATTGAAGAGGCGCGCGGTGGCCTCGAGACCTTGGATGGGTTCATAGGTGCCGTTGATGACGGAGACGGAATTGGTGTCGTAGTCGTATTGAACGTGGACGATTTCCTGCGCCCTTTTGGTGCCGAAATAACCGCCGGCGGGTACGAGATAGTAGTCGTAGAGGTGCCAGATGAGCGAGGGCCAGGCGTTATCAAGCATCCACTGGATAACACCGGTGGAGGTGTACTTATTGCGGGCGTAGGCTTCGAACATGGAACGTTCGTTGTCGTAAGCCATCGCCTGGGCTTTGCGTTCGTAATCGTCGAGCGAGCTGGCCGGGCCGTAGCGCTTGTTGAGCGCATCGGTGAAGACGTTGACGGTTGCGAAGCGATCGCGGCCGGAGTGGAAATTCCAGTATTCGTCGATGGGCCAGAGGTGGTCCTTGGGAATGAACTTTTCCAGACTTTCCTTGGGCGGAATCGCCGGGCCGGGACTGGTCTCCGTGTTGTAACCGTAAGCGCCGCCGGCCTGCGTGTCGGCAAGCCAATAGACGGGTGGGACGTATTCATAAGGGCCGGTCATTTTCACCCCGGATTTTCCGGTGACGGTTGTCGTTTGTTCGCTGGCGGAAGAGACGGTGGGATTGGGCCACTCCATTTTCTTGAAAATGTCCAGGTACATGTTCTCGACTTCCAGCGGCGGAGGATTGTCGCTCCCGTAGAGCCAGACGAAAACGCTCGGATGATTGCGGAGTCGGGAGAGCTGATCGACAAGGGAGGAGGCGGCAATGTTCTTGGTTTCCGGCGTCCAGTGATTCCAGCGCTCCCAAGCGTCGCAGCAGCACCAACCCGGCATGACAAGCAGGCCCAGTTCATCGGCTTTCTCGAAAAATTCGTCGCGATCGACTTTGCCTTCGAGGCGGATCGAATTCAGGCCCATGTGCTTGACGTAGTTCAGGTCGGCGTCAAGGCGTTTCGAGGACCAGCGAAGAAGCATGTCCGGAGCCCAGGCCGCGCCTCGGATGAGGACATTCTCGCCGTTGACCTTGAAGAGGCGGCCGCCTTTGCTGGTGAGCTCGGAAGTAACTTCGCGAACGCCGAACTGGATGACGGAACTGTCGGATTCAGAACCGTTAGAAATGACCTGGAATTTCGCAGTGTAGAGATAGGGCTCGCCCATCTGGTAGGGCCACCAGAGATGAACTTTAGGGAGATTCAGCTGAGGAAACTGGTCGGCGGTGAAGCGGGCGGTCTTTGATTCCCTGGCGGCGAGTTCGACCGGCTGGCTGACCTGCACACCGGCGAGATCGACTTTCAGAGTGGCTTTCACGGGGCGATCGGTCGTGTTGGTCAGTGTTGCGCTGACGTTGAGCGTGGCGGATTTGTAGTCCGAGGAGAGCTTCGGGTTCACAAAGGGACTGCGCAGAGAGACATCGCCGGACTCTGAGAGGAAGACTTCACGCCAGATGCCCATGTCTTTGTCCGGAGGCGTGGGGTTCCAGTCGACCCAGGTGATGCCGAGATCCCATTTTTCCGGAGCAAAGATTTCGACGGCGAGGGCGTTGCCTGCGCCTTTCCTGAGGGCGTCTTCCACACGGAACTCGAATTCGCGGTAGGCTCCGGCGACATCGGCGCGGTCAGCCACCTTCTTGCCGTTCAGCCAAACGTCGGCGCGATAGTTGATCCCGAGAAAATGAACCCATGCGGCAGACATGGGCGACTTGGGAGCCGTGAATTCCGTGCGGAACCAGAAGGAGCAGCGATAGGGGCTGTTTTCGGGCATATCGCGAGTCGCGAAAACGCCGCGGTTGTCCATCACGAAGCCCGGAAACTGCTTCAGGTTCATACCGAAATTGGGATCAGGAAGCGTCTTATCCGTCACGAGCGCGCCGACAACCGTGCCGGGAATTTCGGCATCGTGCCATTTGGAAGCGTCAAAGCCGACGGCGGAGATTTGCTCGCCTTTGGCGCTCTCCTGACAGGAGGATTGCATGCGCCACGTGCCGTCGAGGTATTGGCGGCTGGCGGGAACTTGTGGGTGCGCGAATGAGGCGAAAAGAAGGAGTGCTACAAGGAAGGAAACGGACCAATGGAAAGCGCGGAGTGCAGACATAAGGTTCCTCGCAAAACGAAATGGCATGAAATCGATTTTCCAGGAACAGCTGGCGCCAGTTTACATTAAATCGATTCAAGTATGGAGCAGATTCTTGTGCAGAAAGAATTCACCACCGGGAGCAGGGAGAAAAGTCTCACCGCAGAGGACACAGATGAAGAGCAAAGAAGTACAAGAGTGAAACAGTGCAGAAATGGAAGAGTAGGTCAGAAATTGTCGGCACCGATTTCTGGGCTTTTGGGTGCCCAGTCCGCTGGAGGAAAGGAGACGCGCCAGAAATTCGGAGCGGGCTTGAGGAACTCAATGCCCACTTCGGTCTTCCTGTCGCGTACGGGATTGATTCGGACGACGCGGCAGGATTGCTCCTCACCGGTTTCCGGATTCTGGAGAATAACCACCTGCCCGACACGCACGGGAAGATCGAGATTGATCAAGGCGCCATGGGCATTGACCACCAGCGTGTGCGTATTCTCGCGAAGCATTTTCTTATCGGGGCCGGAGGCGATGACGGCGATGGGCATGCGAAGGAGGACGCGCTGGCTGCGGCGCCGGTTGCTCATGGGGGCGAGATTGGAGGAGAGAGAGGACATGGTCCCGCCGTTTGCCATGAAGCAGTGTGGCAAGAGCGAGCAACAGCGTCAAGAGCCTAGAGGTACAGGTGATGCGAGGGTGCCATGGTCCTGCGGAGCGCGTGATTGATAGCCGAACTGGGAGGAGACGCGGCATCCAAACAGCAGGGCCAACCCCAAAGCCAAAAGCAGAAGCAAAGATGGTTCCGGCGTGGCCATGGCTACCACTTTGCCGCGGGTCATCCCGCGAAATTCCCAGCCTGTGTTCCCAAGTTACGCCATCTGCTGAGGCAATCGTCAACAGGGCCGGATTGGGAGAATCGGTGGGCCTTCACCAATTTCGCAAGACATTCGTCGCTATGATCGCGAACAAGCGTGGTTTGGAACAGGCGCGAATTTGGGCAGGTCATGAGGATACAGAAACTAGGCCAAAATATCTTGCGGAGGATCCGAGGCCTTTCTATTAAGTGCCCCGTTTGACTTGCCGACGTAATCCTCAGACTCGTCTATCAATATTCATTCAGCAGTCATCAATGAGTCAAAACTATTTGCGAATGTATTGGCATCAGGTGTGTCTCCACGATTGACGGTCTCTGCGTTTTGCACTTTTGTATTTTCTAAAAGAGGAGTTGCATTCGAAGCAAATTGCTGAGGATTGGGTAGCAGTCCTTCTTCCACGCTGAGCTCATTGGAGTCAGATCGGGTTTGGAGCTGGGGGTGTGTTTGGCTGTCTTGTCAGTCGACATATCTGGCCATCATCGAAATATAGGGAGAGATTATGAATACCACAGCAAAGACCTTGCGCCGAATCTCTTGGCTTTGCCTCTTGGCGATTTGCCTCCTTTGGGCGACGAAGATCGTTGCGCAATCCACTTTTGGAACGATTATCGGAACCGTGACTGACCCGAGCGGGGCTGTTGTCACGGGTGCAAAGGTGGAAGCGCTAAACCAGGCAACAGGGGTCACACGGAGCGCGCTTACTGATGGCTCAGGCGAATACAAACTGTTAAACGTGGAGCCTGGCAAGTACACCATAACGGTAATCGCTGCCCAATTCACCGTTACGAGGGATGAAGATGTGGTGGTGCTCGCGCGCGACACGGCGCGATCGGACATCCAACTTCAGGTGCTGGGAGGAAAACAAACCGTGGTTGTCGAAGAAGCACAGTCTGTGGTGAGCGAGGACCTCACCGTGTCCACCTCGCGCTCCGGCGCGGAGATCAGTTCGTTACCGCTGAACTTCCGCGCCACCAACGCGCCCAGCCCGATCGAAACCGCGGCGCTCACCCCAGGCGTAAACCAGGATCAGGGTGGCAATCTGACGTTTTCCGGCCAGTTGCCCACTGCCACTTCTTTCTCGCTCGACGGCATCGCCATTCAAGACGTTCGTTACGGCGGACCCAGCACGAATCTCTTTCCATCGGTCGAAGGCATCGCTGAATTCCGCGTAAACACGGCCGGCAATAGCGCCGAGTTTGCACAACCTACAGACCTCACCGTCGTCAGCAAAGGAGGCACCAACGAATTTCACGGTAGCGGGTTTTGGTATTTCACGCGCGCGGATTGGAATGCTACAGATGGAATTGGAAAATTCAATCCCACCCTCAACGCAAATACCGGTGGCGGCTCTATCGGGGGCCCAATCATCAAGAACAAATTGCTGTTCTATTTCGACTATGAGGGTGTGCGCCTCAACCAAAACACGCTAATCGCCACGCAAACACTGCCTTCCAGTTGGGCCTCCGGCAACTTCTCCGGCGTTGGTGGCGGTGCCGTACCCTTCGTTCTGACCAATCCCCAGACCGGCGCAGCAATGAATCCCGCAGCAGTCCCCGTAAATCCCACGTCGGCAGAAATCATCAGTGACTTTTTCCCAGCGCCCGCTGGCCCCAACGCAGGGAGCTCGAATATTGACGCCACTGGAAACAATCTCAATACGACGTTCCCCGGTCACTACTCGAATAACGGTTACGACGGCCGCCTTGATTACAATTTTTCGGCAAATCAGCATGTCTTTGGGCGCGTAACACAACACAACATTACCAGCACGGGAACCGATGCCACGGAGGCCGGTGCGCTCGGCGCTGTGGGCGACACCAGCTACAACTCCAATATGGGCATCTTTTCCACCATAACCGACGCCACCAACGTGGCAATTTCCTACAATTGGATCGCCAAGCCCAATTTGGTCAACGAACTTCGTGGGGGCTACACGCGCTACAACCTGACATTCACTTATCCTCAGGCTACGGAGGGCAACTCCATCATCAGCGATCTCGGCATTAAAGGTCTTCCCGGACCCCCGGTAAACGGCCTCGG
>Ga0187782_10000152_pt1 | contig 41763 bp, 37 predicted proteins | sample 0715_SJ02_MP15_2_FD_132454 | JGI IMG/M metagenome (GOLD analysis project Ga0187782, IMG submission 132454) | Tropical peat soil microbial communities from peatlands in Department of Meta, Colombia - 0715_SJ02_MP15_20_MG | ecosystem: Environmental > Terrestrial > Soil > Wetlands > Peat | place... | reverse complement strand
CCGGAGGTGACGGTCCGCGGCGAGGTGATCACGGTCGAGATGCCCGAGTCGATGCGTCCGTCCGCTCCGCCTTCGCCCCGCTGACCGGTTCACTCGACGTACACCGCCCGCGGCATCGATGAAATACCCCGCGCCGCTACGGGAATCATGAAGACCCGCCGGTTGGGGCGCAACGGTCCCGTCGTCTCGGCGATCGGCCTCGGCTGCATGCCGATGTCCCAGTCGTACGGCCGCCCGGACGAAGCGGGGGGGCTCGAAACGATCCACCGTGCGCTCGACCTCGGGGTCACGTTCCTCGACACCGCCGACGTCTACGGCCCGTTCACGAACGAGGAGCTCGTCGGTCGGGCGATCCGCGGTCGTCGCGATAGCGCGTTCCTGGCCACGAAATGCGGGTTCATCCCCGGAGCGAACGGACCGATGAGGGTGGACGGGTCTCCGGAGCACATCCGCTCGGCGTGCGATGAAAGCCGGCGCCGGCTCGGGGTGGGCACGATCGACCTATACTACCTTCACCGGGTCGACCCCCGTACCCCGATCGAGACGAGCGTTCGGGCGATGTCCGGCCTGGTCGCGGAAGGGAAGGTCCGCTACCTCGGCCTCTCGGAGGTCTCCGCGAAGACTCTCCGCCGTGCCCATGCAGTCCATCCGATCACCGCCGTCCAGAGCGAGTACTCCCTGTGGACCCGGGACCCCGAGGACGGGGTCCTGCCCGCATGCCGTGAACTCGGCGTCGGGTTCGTCCCGTTCAGCCCGCTCGGCCGGGGGTTTTTTTCGGGGAGGGTGCGCACGCTCGAAGGGCTCCCCGAGGACGACTTCCGCCGCGGGGTCCCCCGATTCCACGCGGACAACCTCGCCGCGAACGTGGCTCGGGTCGACCGACTCGCCGCGGTCGCCCGCGCGAAAGGATGCACGACGGCTCAGCTCGCGCTGGCATGGCTCCTCGCGCAGGGGGAGGACATCGTCCCGATCCCGGGCACGAAACGCCGACAGTACCTCGAGGAGAACGCCGCCGCGGCGGACCTCGTTCTGTCCCCACCGGAGCTGAAGCAGGTCGAGGAGGCGTTCCCCAAGGGGGCGGCCGCCGGGGAACGCTACTCGCCCCAGAGCTTCTCGCTGGTCGACCGCTAGGATGGGGTCCGAAGGACCCCCTCACTTCGACCGGAGCGACCGCAGGGCGCGTCCCCAGGCGACGAGCTGGTCGAGCATCGCTGTTGCCGACTTCTCCTTACCCGCGGTCGGTTTGAACACGGTGTAGTTCTCGAAGTCGTTCGCGAGCGAGAACCATGCTTGAGCGCGGACGGTGGCGACCTGAACCTCGGCCATGATGAGCCGCAGGTGCTCGACCGCGCGGACGCCCCCCGCGCTTCCGTAGCTCACGAACCCGGCCGCCTTGTCGTTCCACTCGGGGTAGAGGTAGTCGATCGCGTTCTTGAGCGCGCCCGGGACGCCGTGGTTATACTCGGGTGTCACGAAGACGAACGCGTCGAGTGACGCGACCTTGTCGGCCCATGCCTGCGCGTGAGCGGGATGGGGGCGGCCCACGGAGGGCGGGACCGGGTCGTCGAGCATCGGCAATGGGAACTCTTGGAGGTCCACGACCTCGAATTCCGCATCGTGCCGTTGCTTCGCGATCTCGTAGACCCAACGGGCTACCGCCTCCGCCTTACGGCCCGGGCGAGTGCTTCCGACGATGATGCCGACCCGAAGGGGCGGGGAGGCGCTCCCCGTCGCGGTGGATTCGCTCATGGTGCTCGGGAGGGGCCGGCCACCGCTTAAGGCGGCGCGCACCCCCGACGGAGCTACTGTCCGCGACGCCATCGGCTGGTCCCACGGTGCGGCCGCCGGACGCCCGAACGGCGGAAGGGAACCCTACGCGGAGCTCGCCGCGACTGCCGCCCCCTCAAGCATGGCGTCGAGCAGGCCGACCGGGGGGCAGCCGAGGGCGAGCAGGGTGTCGTGGAACGCGCGGAGCCGGCCCCCGAACTTCGAGGTCAGAAAGCGCGAGCGGGCGTTGAGGATCGCGAGCTTGCCGAGCGTGTAGCAGAAATACTCCGGGTTGAACGTGCCCCGGATCGCCTCGCGTTCGGCGGGCAGGCGTTCCATGTGCGCGTCCCGCTGGAACATCTCGGTCGCGGCCTCCAAGCTCATCCCGTCGGTGTGAAGCCCGACCGACACGAGGAGGCGGGTGTTGCGGAGGAGCGCGTCGAGGAGCTGGGCGACCTCCCCGAGCCGGTCGTCCCGTGCCATCCCCTGCTCGATCGCGAGTTGCTCGGTGTAGTGGGCCCATCCCTCGGTGAACGACGACGAGAGGTAGACCTTCCGCGCGAGGCTCCCCGTCGCCTTTCGGAAGTGGAGGAACTGAAGGTAGTGGCCGGGGTAGACCTCGTGGACGGTGGTGTTGCGGAGGGTCGACCGATTGAGCGACCGGAGCCACTCTTCCTGCTGCTGGGCGGTCCAGGCAGCGTCAACGGGCGTGACGTAGTAGACGCCCTCGGACGAGGTCGTGTCGAACGGCCCGGGCGGGTTCATGCTTGCGGTCGAGAGCGCGCGCCCGTACACCGGCGTCTCCTCGACCCGGCACCGGGCCTCGGCGGGGACCGTCGCGAGCGAGCGCTCTTCGACGAACCGGCGGACCTCCTCCACGTACGCCTGGGCCGTGGGGATGAGCTCGGCGGCGGTCGGGTGCCCGTTGCTCACGTCGGTGAGGAGCTCGGGGACGGACCGTCGTGCTGCCTCAGCGATCTCGGTGAGACGACGTTGGTTGCGCTCGAGGTCCGCCCGCCCCGCGCGGCGGATCTCCTCGAACGGTGCCACGATGCCTTCGCGTACGTAGAGGAGCTTCTGGTAGAGCTTGGGGCCGAGCGCGAACTCGGGGACCGCCCGGGGGAGGTGGTGCTCGTTGAGCCAGGCGAGGAACTCCGTGACCGCAGCTTCCGCCGGTTCACGAGCCGCGCGGACCGCCCCCGATAACCCGGCCGGCTTCGCAAACTCCTCCGCCTCGGCGAAATGGGCCGGTAGGCCGCCCCCGATGGCGAGCGAAAGGTCGACGAACGGCTTCGGGAGCGGCCCCCGAAGGCGCGCCCGTCCCTCACCGAGCAGCCGCGGGACCTGTTCCAGCGTCCGCACGACCGCATCCACACGGCGGGGAACGGGGGCGTAGTCGCGGCTTAGGTAGGCGGTGAGCGACACCGCACCGAGATAGTTCATCGGGTTGCGCTCGAGATCGCCGACGTCCCTCAGGTCGAACAGCGGGCTCTCGAGAAGGAGGCTCAGCAGGAACGCATCGGCCTTGCGCGACGGCGGGAGCGCATCGGTGGGGACATGAGCCAGCCGCGCGAGGAGCGCCTCCGCGTCGTGGACCCAGCGATCGGTGCTCGTGGGCGAGAAATCCGGGAGCCGCCCATCGTATTCGTGGAGCCCGAGAGCGACTGCGTACGACGGTTGGAGGACGAACAGGTGGTCGACGATGGTGCGCTCGAGAGAGTCGATCTCGGACGCCGACGTGGGCAAACTACCCATAATGGTCGATGGCCGGGAGCGAAGGTCGCTCAAAAGCTCGCAGGGACCCGGGCCGTGCCGATGCGTCGCTCACTCAACCCAGGTCATCCGGCACTTGGGACAGGTGTGGCCCGAGAGCGGCGTCCCGCAGATGAAGCACTTCGACCGGGCATCGAGCGGGGCCGCGGCCGACGGGCTCGGCGAAGCGGCCGGTCGGTCGGGGAGAGGGGGTGGGATGGGAGGCGGCGCCGGCGGAGCCGCGGGCGCCGGAGGGGCGGGGGCCGCAGGAGGCTCGAGCGCTGGCTGTTCCGGCGGGGGCGGGGCCGGTTCCGGCGTGGCGGGAGCCTCAGCTTCCGATGGCTCGTTCTCCTTGTCCCGTCGGAAGCGGCGAAAGAGGGACATCGGCCGCCGCGAGCCAAACGTCCCTCATTACTCCGCCGCCCAGCCGTCCGCACATCTTTTTCGACCGTGCGGTTCTGCCTCGCCATGGCGCCGCTCCCTTCCGAACGACTTCGCGAGCTTGGCATCGTCCTACCCCCGCCGCCTCGGCCGGCCGGCACGTACTCGCCCGTGGTGCTCGACGGCGACCGCGCCTGGGTCTCCGGGCAGATCGTCACCGAGGCCGGGAAGGTCGTGAGCCCCGGCCTCGTCGACCGGGACGTCTCCGTCGACATCGCCCGGGACCTCGCCCGCCGCGCGGGCCTCCAGGCCCTCAGCGCGCTCGCGACCGAGCTCGGCTCGCTCGACCGGGTGGCTCGGTTCCTTCGGGTCACGGTGTATGTCGCTTCCACGACCGGATTCGCCCGACAGCACGAAGTCGCGAACGGAGCGACCGACCTCTTCGTCCAACTGTTCGGGGACGCGGGCCGACCGGCCCGCGCCGCGGTGGGCGTGGCGGGCCTTCCGCTCAACGCGGCGGTCGAGGTCGAGTGCCTCGTCCGCACGAGCCCGCGCGCGTGAAGCCCGCCCCCTGGGAGAGGGTCTTCCGGGAAGGTCGGGAGCTCTTCACGGTGAATCGAAACCCCGGCACGAAGGTCTACGGCGAGTCCCTCGTCACGGTGGACGGGGTGGAGTACCGGGCCTGGGACCCGTTCCGCTCGAAGCTCGCGGCGTTCCTCGCGAAGGGGGCGCCCGCCGACGTCCTCGGCCGTCCCCGGACTGTCCTCTACCTCGGAGCGGCCCACGGGACGACCGTGAGCCACCTCTCCGACCTATGGCCCGATGCGACGATCTTCGCCGTCGAGAAGAGCCCGACCTCGTTCGCACGGCTGCTCGCGCTCGCTCGGACGCGACCGGGACTCCTTCCCATCCTGGCGGACGCTCAGCTCCCCGAACGATACCAGGCGGACGTCGGGCCGGCCGACCTTCTCTACCAGGACATCGCCCAGCGTAACCAGGCGGGGATCTTCGTCGAGAATGCCCGTGCTTGTCTCGCGGCCGGGGGGCGAGGCGTGCTGATGCTGAAGGTGCGCTCGGTGACGCAACAACGTCCCACCGCTATCGTCGTACGGGAGGCCCGCTCGGCGATCTCGGCCGGGCGCCTCCGGGTGGAGTATGAGACGACCCTTGTGCCGTTCTCGCGCGAGCACGTCGCCCTCGCGGTATCCGCCTAGCCAACACCTTTCATCGTCCGCTGGGAGCTGCCGCGAAAAGTAGTCCGCCCCACCTCGGTCGCGCCGGGTGGTCGCGTGCCGGAGGTGGGAAGCGGTCGGGCCCTCGGGCTGATCGCGGCCGCGGTTGACACCGCGCTCGTCCTGAGCCTCGTGCTCGCCGCGACCAGCTCCCCGGGCGCGGCGCCTGGGACCTCCCCCGAGCCGCATACCGGCATAGCCTCGGCCGCGACGGGAAATTCGGGGGCAGGCCTCGCCGTGACCCCGCCTTCGTTCTGGATGCGGACCGGCGAGAACGTCACTCTCCGGGCCGTCTGGACGACCGACTCGGCGCTCTGCCCGGTCTCGGCGCTCTGGTTCGTCTGGTCGGTCGACGAGGGGGTCGCCACCGGATTCCTCAACGATACGAGCGGACCCGCGGTCGTATTCACCGCGGACAGTTTCGATTCGGGCCACGTCGCGGTGAACGTCCGGTCGGCCGCCGAGCTGGTCTGTCCGTCGAACGTGACGATGGTGGAACGGTCCAACTCCACCGAGGTGTCGATCGTTACCCCACTCGACCTGGCCGACGTGGAGGCCAGCCTAGTGCTCCCCTCCCCGGGCGAGGTCGTGACGCTCGGCGGGAATATCACGGGCGGAGCCCCACCGTACTCCGTCAGTGTGGTGTGGGACGATGGGACGCGAATGTCCCTCGACCTGGCCGGTCCCGGCGCCTTCTCCGTCAATCATACCTTCGCCGCTGGAGAGTTCGCACCATATGTCGTAGCGAGCGACTCCGAGAACGACGTAGCGAATTGTTCCGTGGCCGAGGCGATCTCCGTCGGCTCCGGCTTCCGGGCCGCTGTTGTGCCCTCCACCTTCGTTGCAGAGGTGGGAATCCCCGTGGATCTCACCGGCGTGGCGGTGGACGCCTCCGCCGGTTCCATCGACCTCTACGATTGCACGAATGCATCCATCGCTGCGCCCGCCCGGATCGCCTTGGCACCGAACGCCACCCACTTTGCCTGCACATTCGAGTCCGCGGGGACCCAAGAGGTCCTCTTCGGCGTGTATCCGCCCCAACTGGGCGAACCCTCCGCGAGCGCAGTGCTATACGAGACGGTCGTCGCTCCCCCGGACCTCTCCGTCGTGCCGGTAGCGAGCGTGGGCGAGGTGGGTCGCCCGGCCCTCCTGGAGGTCTCTCTGCGCGGCGGCGCGTTGCCAATTTCGCTGACCTGGAACCTGACCGGCAATCGCTCCGCCGGTTCGGAGATGGTCGACGACGACGGTGGCGGAGTGCTCAGTTTGGCGTTGGCGACACCCGGTGATTACGCCCTTGGAATGCGCGCCATCGACCAATTCGGGGTCTCGGAAGCCAACAGCACGCTATCCCTGCAGGTCGATTCTCCACTCGATGTCGATGCGGTCGCGGATCGGTCCGTCGGACCTAGCGGAGCGATCGCCGAGATTATCGGCCAGGTCCTTGCAGGTTGCCCGCCGTTCTCGTGGTGGGTGATACCGCAATTCCCCGCGGCCAACGAATCTCCTCCGAGTGGGTCGCTCGTGACCGAGGGCGACTTCCCGTGGAACGGCTCGTACGTTCGGGAGGGGACCGGGGCGTTCTCGGTCGTGGTGGTCGACAGCTGCGGGGCTACCTGGCAGACCCGGCTCGGGGTGGAGCTGCTGGCACCCCTGACCGGGAACATCCGGGCCGCCCCTGACCCCTCCTCCACGAACGAAACCCTCGTGGTCATAGTGTCGATAGAGGGCGGCTGGCCTCCTTACCGCTTCTTCGCCAACGCAACCGACAACCAATCCTGGAATCGAACCCTTCCCTCACCCGGCACGTATCGTTTCGATTGGACGACCTCGGCGAACGGTTCGATCTCCCTCGTCGCGACACTCGTCGATGGGCTGGGCATGTCGTTCGAATCATCCCTGACGGTCAGCTGGCCTGCTTCGGGAGCCCCGTCTCCCGCCCCGGTTCCGCCAACGCCACCGGTAAGCCCGACCGGTGCTTCGGCCGCTCCCCGCCCGATCGACTGGGTTGGACTGTTCGCGAGCTCCGCGGCACCGGTCGGCATTGGGGTCGGCCTATTGCTCCTGTGGCATCGGCGGGCTCGAAAGCGAAAAACGAAGCCACCGGAGCCCGACCCGGTTGCTGTCGTGCAGAGGATCATCCAACCGGCTGACGGTGCAGAGAGGTTCACGGTCGAGCTCCTCGCAGAACAGCAGGGACTTTCCCTCGATGTGGTCCGCTCTACAATCGACCGGTTGATCGCCGAAGGGACCGTGCGCTCGGAAAGCGGCGCGGACGGTGAGGAGGTGCTGTCGTGGTCCGGAAGTGTTGGTCACTGACCCGCGACTCCGGGGTCGTCGCGTTGCGCGTCCGAACCCTCGTCCTAGTGGTGATCGCCGTGGGCAGTGCGCCCCTGCCTGCCGCCTCCCCCTCCGCAGCCGCCCCGTCCCGAGTGGTTGCGGGAACGACTTCGGCTCCGGTGAACAACTTCACGGCGTCCATCAACCGACTTGTCGACCTCGTAACCCTCGCAGGCAGTGGGATCCTCTCGCTTGTCTGGGCGCGCGTGGCGTTGAGCTGGTTCTCGAACGATATAACCAAGAAGATTCAGGCAAAAGACCGCGCGCGCGACGCGCTGATCGGGACGCTCCTGTTTCTCGCGGCGGTCACCGGCTTACTCTACGGCCTCGCCCACTGGGTGTTGACGGGCAGCTAGCGGGCTTCGAAGGCAACAATGTCCGTGAACCTCGGCAACCTCGTTCAGACGCTGTTGTTCCTTCTCTTCGCCGACGTCACGTCGATCATTACCGCGGTCATCGGACCTACGTACGACAACCTCCTAGTGCCGGAACTTCAGCCGGGCGCGCTATTTCCCCCAATTCTCGGCCCGAGCAGCGGGAACGCGAATTACCTGATGTTCGGCGCGAACTTCTCACGCTTCGTCCTTGCGAATGTGGTCGACCCGGCCGTCGCCTTGGCAGCGCTGGGGGTCGCGGTGCTGTTTCTCGCGCGGTCGGTCGTCTCCCGGTGGGCGAGCGCGCTCGACGATCTTCTCCCCCGGCTCATTCTCGGCGTGATTGGGGCCAACTTCACGGTGCCCATCGCCGGAGCGATCCTGGGAGTGGCCGGGGGTCTGTACCCGGTGATGGCCGGTTGGGACGGCGGGGCTTGGCAACACTGGGTCGAGCTCGCCGGCTGGGGTCAGGTATCGTTCTCGTGGGACAACGGGGCCGTCGCGTTCGTGCTCTCCCTCGCCGAGTTCGCCGCGGTCTTCGCGCTGCTCCTCGCCGTCGGAATCCGGGATGCTCTCTTGGAGGTCCTCCTAGTACTCCTCCCAATCTTCACGTTGCTCTGGCCCTTCCGACCGCTCTCGCCGCTCGCCCGAAGAGCCTGGCTCCTGTTCGGAGAGCTCGCGTTCCTTCCCTGCGTTCTTGTCGTCCCGCTGGAGCTCGCGGTGGGAAGTCCCAATCCGGTCATGTTGGTCGCCTACCTCGCCGTGGCCGTCGCTTCTCCGTACTTGCTTTCCCTCGCTGGAACTCACCTCGTAGCGTTCGGTCTCGCGGGAGCGTCGGGGGTCGTACACTCGAACGCCCAGCGAGGCCTCCAGATGGCTCCCTCCACGGCTGCCACTTCGTTTGTGCCGATCGCAAACGGGCTACGTTCCTCGGGCTCGGGTGGCATGGCCGTCGCTGCGACGGTGCGCACGGCCGGCTCGTCGGCCGCTCCGGTGGCGGCACCCCTCGCGGTTTCCGAAATCATCGGCCAGGCCGGGCGGCACCTCGCCCAGCATTGGGGGAAATCTCCCGAAACCAAGCCCCCCACGGGTCAGCCACCATTGCACGAGGGAAGGGCGAAATGAGATGGCCGGTGCCGCGGAAGGTCCCCCCATCATCGGACTCCCGGAGCGAATCGACCGACGGATGCATCTCGGACCGTTTCCCTCGTCCAGGGACGCGCTCAAGTTCGTCAGCTACGCGGCCACCGGAGCGCTCCTCAGTTCAATCACGAGCCCGTGGCTGTGGCTCCCCGTGGTCGCCGGTGGATTTGTGGTCTCGGTCTGGCGCCCCGACGGTCTGGCCCTTGACGAACAGGCCGTCCGGTTGCTCGCGTGGCGAGCCCGGTCCGCGGGCCTCATGGGGAGGGCAATGACCCCCCGGCCCCTGGTGCGTCAAGGATTGTTGCAACTGTCGTCACATCGCTTCGTCGCCGTAGTCCGAACCGGAGGGACGCCGGTCGCCTATCTCCCTCCGGATGAGCTCGCTCGACGCTTTGAGCGGTATCGGGACCTGTTGCGATCGACGGACGACAGTCTGGCGTTCCTCGCCACGACCGTGCCGATCCGAACTCAAGCTGTCCTCCCCCCGACGCCCCAGGGGAGAGGACGCGACGGGCGAGCGGCGTCCGGATACGCCCAACTGGTCTCCGTGCTCTGCCGTCGCCGGCTTCTCCGACGGGTGTACTGGGTCATCGGTTCCCCTGACTCGTCCCCCGATGCGATCGGTCGGCTCGAGGGACGGATTGCGACTCTCATCGAGGGACTGGGCACCCTCGGCCTCCGGCCCCGTCGGTTGCGCGACCGGTCCCTCGCCGAGGCGGCACGTCGATTCGGATGGGACCTCGAGGTTTGTCTCGAATGATCGCACTCACCGGGACCACGCGGGCGTACGAGTTCGAACCATTCGGCGTCGCCGTTGGTGCGGCGGTGGTTTGCGGTATCCTATCCACCTTCACCCCCTGGCTGATTGCTCCGACCGCGTCGCTGTCCGCTCTCGCGCTCGCCGGCTGGGTCTCGCTGGCCCGGCGGCGGGGTACCCTCTCGTGGAGGCATCTTCGGGGGGCCACCGCGGCCACCCTGACCGTGCTCGGAGGGGCCGCCGTCGGGTTCCTCGATTCTCCCGCGCCGCTCGCGCCTCTTCGGGGGCTCTTCCTTGCAGGAGGCCTCGTACCGTTCTTCGTCATCGACCGGCTTCGTTCCGGACCGCGCCGTCCGTCGTTCTCGGAGGTATGAGCGAGGCCTTTCCCCCCGGACGCGGCTCGGAGACCCCGACGCTCTGGCGTGTCGGCCGGAGCTACCGTGCGCCGCTCCTCGTGACCCAGTTCCCGCCGGAGGTTCCGTTCGGATTCCTCGGTCGACTGCTCCCGACCCACGAGACCGCTGAGCTCTCGGTGGAGGCCCACCGAATCCCGTCAGCGCAAGCCCTTGAGCTACTCTACGGAGCTCGGGCGGTCGCCGAGACGGAGCTTGCGACGGGCGGCAATGGCGGACGCACCGCGGAACTCGAGGTCGAGCGTTCGAGCGCAACGGAGCTGGGGCAGGCGGTCGCCCGCCGAACTCAGGAGCTCTGGAAGGTGGGTCTCCGGTTCGTGGTCCTCACCTCGAACCGACCCCAGGCGGAATCGAAGAGGGCCCGGCTGATTGAACGGCTTTCCGAGATTGGCTTCCGGTCCCGGATCCCACGGTACGAAGTTCGGGAGGCTCTCCAGCCTCCCGAACTCTCCGGCACCGAACCGCGTCCTTCGGGCTACTGGCACACGCTGCCTACCGACGGCGTTGCCGCTCTGTTCCCCTTCGGGGATGAGACCGTCGTGGAACCTGGGGGGGCGTTGCTCGGCCTCGCGCTCTCCGACGCAAGCCCGGTCTTCTTCGACCGGTGGTCCCATGCCAGCTACTCATGGGGGCTGTTCGGGACGACCGGTTCGGGGAAGTCGTTCGCAGCCGCATTGCTCCTCCTCAGAACTCGGTGGCTCCGGCCGGACACCACCATCGCCGTGCTCGACCCCCTCGGAGAGTACTCGAACTGGATCGAATCGCTCGGTGGCTCGGTGATCCGAATCGCCGACGGGGTGGGGGGTCGCCTCAACCCGCTCGACCCGGTCACAACCGCGGGCGACCGTCGGGAGAAGGCCGCCCGTGTCGGCACGATGTTCCGTGCGCTGTTCCCCAGCCTCCGCGACGAGGAGGTCGCCGAGCTGGATGCGGCGGTGACACAGCTCTACGCGCAGGGACCCACTGTCCCCACCATGGGGGACCTCTTCAACCGCATCGCGGGCTGGAACGGGGCCACCACGCGGCTCGCGACCTTGCTGGAAGTGTTCCGGTCCGGGTCCCTGCGAGGGCTGGATGGACCTACTACGGCCCAGCCGACCGAATCGGTGGTGTCGGTCGACTTTCGCGGCGTGCCCGACGACCAGCTACCGTTCCACCTCACGTACGTCCTCGATTGGGCCTACGGGAGGCTGGCGGAGCGCCCGGGCCCGAAGCTCCTCCTCATCGATGAGGCACATCTGCTCGCGCGCCACGCGGCGACGGAGGAGTTCCTCGACCGGGTCGTGCGACATGTCCGGCACTTCGACGCGGGCCTGATAATCCTCACCCAGAGTCCCGACGACTTCCTCGTCAGGCCCTCGGGCCGCTCGCTCCTGAGGAACCTCTATGCCACCGCGTTCCTCCGTCTTCCGCAAGTGTCGGCCGAAACCCGTGCGTTCTTCGGTCTCACGTCGGCGGAAGCAGAATGGCTCCCGAGAGCCCGGCTGCCTCGCGAGACCGGCTACGCCGAGTCGTTGTGGCGCGTCGGTGAACTGCACCTTCCGCTCGCCATCGTCGCGTCGACCCCCGAGTTCGAGTTCCTAGGAGCGACCTTGGGGGGTTCCCGTCCCTCCCCCGAGGAGTCCGCTGCGCCTCCAAAGGGAGGTTTATAGGGGCCGGCGCGCCGGACGAAGGACGTGGGCGCGGAGGCAACGATCGACGGGCCACCGCGCCGCCGGACGAGCTGGAGCTTGAAGACGATCGTGGAGGACGTCGCGGGTCGCCCGATCCACGAGCTCCAGGACCCGGGGCGGCCGGTCCATCCGTACCTGAAGGCAAGGGAGGGGTGGGTTCCTCCGGACGGGGACCCGACCCCGGGGCCCCCGAACGAATGGTACGACCCGGTGGACCGACTCTACCCTCCCCTCGTCGGCGCGACCGGCCGAGCGTTCCACGGGCCTGAGCATCAGCATCATGCCGAGACGATCGAGCAGCACCGGCCGCTTCCCGGCCACCTGCCCGGACCCACCCACCGGCCGGAGCGGCTCTACCTTCACTACCTCTTGCTGCACATGGACCGGTTGAGCACTTCGGCGCTCCGCTACCTCAAGATCGCCGTCGACGAGGAGGTGGAGCACCGGGCTCAGCACCCCCCGGCGAAACCCGTCGACGAACCGCTCGACCCCGGGACGAGCTCGTAAGCCCGCGCTTTTCCGCGCTGGCCTCGAGCGCACGGTAGGTGCCGGCATCCCATTCGACGCCAATGGCATGGCGCCCCCAGCGGGCCGCCGCCCAGAGCGTGGTGCCGGTCCCCGCGAACGGGTCGAGGACCGTGTCGCCTTCCACCGAGAACATCCGGACGATCCGCTCCGCGAGCGCCGACGGAAACGCCGCACTCCGGCCGGTCGGCGACGTCTGCCGGACCCCGCGGATATCCTCCCAGACCTGGCTGAACCACCGGTCGCGCTCCGCCCGGGTGAACCGGCTCGCGACGCGCGCGGGGTCGTGCCGGGGGAACTGGCGGAGGTGGCCCTTCCGGAAGAGGAGAACGTACTCGCAGTCGAGGGTGACGTAGGCGTTGGGGGGAAGGAACCCCGAGCCGAGGAAAGCGTTCGGGCGGTTGGTCGGTTTCTTCCAAAGGATGTACGGAAGCGGGGTGAATCCGATTCGGGCCGCCGCGACGAGCGTCTCCGCCGGGTTCGGCCAGACCCGGAACTCGCCGTCGACCGTGCGAAGCGCATCCCCGATGTTGATGGCGAGGATTCCACCGGGCACGAGCACCCGATGGCACTCCGTCCACGCCGACTCCAGGACCCGAAGCATCCCGGGGTAATCGGCCGCCCCGAGTGCACGGAACAGTCGGTCCCATTGCGGGATCATCGGATAGGGGGGCGAGGTGAGCACGAGGTGGACCGAGCGGTCGGCGACTCCGCTCAGTCTTCGAGCATCCCCGTGGATGAGGCGGACGGACCCTCGGGGCGGAGGCAGCACGGCCGACGGGAGCCAAAGCACGGTTAATACCCACCGTCTTCTCGGCGGGCCATGCGGCTCGACCGGCCGGTGCTCCAGGTCGCGCTCGACTTCGAGAACCTTTCCCGCGCGCTGCAGGCCGCCCGCGAAGCGGTCGAGGGTGGGGCGGATTGGGTCGAGGCGGGTACCCCGCTCGTCAAGAGCGAGGGCCTGGACGCGGTCCGGGAACTCAAAAAGGCATTCCCCGACCACCGTATCGTCGCCGACCTCAAGGTGATGGACACGGGCGCCTTCGAGGTCGAAATCGCCGCGAAGGCCGGGGCGGACATCGTTACGGTGCTCGGAGCCGCGGACGACGACACCATCGCGGACGCGGTGCGGGGTGGGGAACTCTACGGTGCCGAGGTGATGGTTGACCTCCTCGGGGTCGCGGACCCGGTCGCCCGGGCCCGACGGGCCGCCGAACTCGGCGCGGCGGCCGTCTGCTGGCATGTGGGTATCGACATGCAGATGGCCGGGAAGACTCCGTTCGAAGTGCTGGGCGAGCTCGCGAAGGGTTCCCCCATCCCCGTGGCGGTCGCGGGCGGACTCACGAGCGAGACCGTGGCTGAAGCCGCGCGCGCGGGGGCGCAAATCCTGATCGTCGGCGGGGCGATCACCAAGAGCCCGAAGATCGTCGAAGCGACCCAGCGGGTCGTCGAGGCGATCCGTTCGCAGAAGGAGGTCGCGAGCGAACACTTCCACCGATATGGGGAGGGGGAGCTCCGGACCGCCTTTGCCAAAGTCTCGAGCCCGAACGTGACGGACGCGATGATGCGCCATGGGGCGATGCACGGAATCTTGCCGCACCTCACGAGCCCCTCCGTCAAGGTCGTTGGTCCCGCGGTCACCGTCGTGACCCGCGACGGAGACTGGGCGAAGCCCGTCGAGGCGATCGACCGCGCCGGTCCCGGCGACGTTATCGTCATCGACGCGGGCGGGGGAACCACCGCCATCTGGGGCGAGCTCGCCAGCTGGTCAGCCCACGGACGCAAGGTCGCGGGCGTCGTGGTGGACGGCGCCATTCGCGACCTCGACGCGATCTTGAGCCTCGGCTTTCCCGCGTTCAGCCGCTCGGTGAGCCCGAACGCGGGGGAACCAAAGGGCCACGGCGAGATCGGCGTCGAGGTGATGGTCGGAGGCCAGCGGGTGCGACCCGGCGACTGGATCGTCGGTGACGTGAGCGGGGTCGTGGTCGTGCCCCGCGAACGGGCCCAAGAGATTGCGAACCGGGCGCTCGACGTCCTCGAGCACGAGAACCGGGTGCGCGAGGAGATCCAGCGTGGGTCGACGTTGAGCTCCGTCCAGAAACTCGAGCGCTGGGAACGCGTTGGTTAACGCTCGTCGCGCATCGATTCCGGGAACGCCGTTTCCCCCTCTGGGCTCGTGGGTTGGACCGAGCTGAAGCCCTCCAGCAGCGCCTGTCGAACCCACAGGGAATCCTGGGCCGACCGTGCCCATCCGACCTGATGGCGGTTCGGCCCAGCCCAGAAGTGCTGCCAAGGAATCGGGAACTCGACGTCCCAAAGGACCAGGCGCTCGGGCTCCGCCATCGGCAAGGTGAGGCGGGTCCGGCCGCGCAACGCGGCCTCGAGCTCGTCCAGCGACACCCGGCCGGCCTCGACCTCCCGGAGGGCGGAGATGATCTTGCGGACCATCCCCCAGACGAACGAGGGAGCCCGAACCTCGACGGTGGCGCCCCCGGTCCGGCGCGTGACCGTGACGCTCTCCACAGTACGCCAGATGGGCACGCCGGCCGGAAGGCCCCGGCCCAACGACCGGACATCCACCGAACCCGAAAACCGGCGGGCGGTTGACTGCCAGACTTCAAAATCGTGCCCGCGGGCGGTCTCGAAGTAGCGGTAGACCCGGCGCACCGCCTTTCGGACTCGGAACCCGTCGGGAACTTCGCTCGCGGCCGTGAACACGATGTCGGGGGCGATACCGTTCAAAGCCCGCAGGAGGGCGTTCGGGGCGAGAGGGGAAGCCAGGGTCAACGCGTTTCCGACCGCGCTGACCCCGCGGTCGGTCCGGCTGGCTACCTCGACTCGGGTGGAGGCGGCCGCCGTGGCGATGCGTTGCCGCTGGATCCCTCGTCGGATTTCCCCTTCCACCGTCCGGAGTCCGGGTTGGCGAGCCCAACCGAAGTAGCCGGTCCCGTCGTAGCCGAACCGGAGCAGCCAACGCGCCGTGCGAGGGAGATCGGCCCCGAGGTCTTGAACATTCACCGCTTCGTCCCGCCGCCATCGCCCGGGGGGCGAACGCGCGGCCATGGAGGCGGCCTGCCAACGCGGCCGAAACTATCGAGCCACCGTGTGAGACTCTATGGCAAATATGTACCTATTGTCTAATACATAGCCTACATTGGTCTTCTATATATTGCCGTAAGAGGTCGTTCGGCCGATGTCGGCCGCGGGCGGTCCGGGTCGCCCCAACGAGGGCGACCGGACGCTCCCCCGGGCCCCATCAGGAAAGCCACCGAGGGGAACGAAATGAGTGCATCGAGTCCAGCGCAAACGCCACCGCCGACCGAGTCGTTGCCGCCCGCTCGCCGACGCGGCCGAACGATCGGCACGGGGGTCGCCATCGCGATCGCCGTCGTCCTGTTGATCGTCGGCATTGGCGCCGGGTACGTGATCGGCAACTCTCTGAAGTCGTCGAGCTCGTCCTCGACCACGGTCCTTACGGAGACCGGGTCGAGTTTGCTCTACCCGCTGATGAAGATCTGGGGCCCGAACTACACCGCCTACAACCCGTCGGTGACCCTGTCGCCGGTCTCCTCGGGTAGCGGCGCCGGTCAGTCGAACGCCGAACTGGGCCTAGTGAACATCGGGGCCTCGGACGGCTATCTCAAGAACGCGAGCGCCACGAGCCTGATCAACCTGCCCGTCGCGATCTCGGCCCAACTGGTTTACTACAACCTGCCGGGCGTCAACGGCCACTTGAACCTCAACGGGAGCGTCCTTGCCATGATGTACGGCGGGGCGATCACCACGTGGGAGAACCCGCTGATTCTCGCCGCGCAGAACGCGACGATCCAAGGCGAGCTCAAGGCGCTTCCGACCGCCGACCAAACGATCACCCTGATCAAGCGAGCGGACTCGAGCGGGGACACGTTCCTGTTCACATCGCTCTGCTACATGTCGTGGTCCGGATTCCCGTACTCGGCGTCCACGAGCGGGCTCTCGGGCCTGACGGGCTCGAACGTGCTACCCGAAACGGGCAACTCGGAGATGGTCACCGGAGTCGAGGGGACTCCGGGCGGAATCGCCTACATCGGCATCAGCTACGCCCACACGGTCACGGGCGCGAGCGTCAACTACGCGGCGGTGGGGGACAACCTCTCCAACTCCGCCTCGGGCGGGCTCAGCCCGGCGAACTACGTCCTACCGAACCCAACCACCATCTCCCAGGATGCGAACCTGGGGCTCGCGCGGTTGAACTTCGCTACCTACCAGCTCGCGGTCAGTCTGATCTTGGGCGGTAGCTGGGCGGGCGCGATCAACCTGACCCACGGTGGCGGTGGCTCGAACCCAACGGTAACCTCCCCGACGCCCTATCCGCTCGTCAACCTGGAGTACACCCTGATCAAGACGTCGGCGGTGAGCGGCAGCAAAACCGTCACCAGCTCGGCGCTCCACGACACGGTGCTGTTCCTCCAGTGGGCGATCGCCTACGGCAACCTACCGCAGTACCTGAACCAGGTCGGCTTCGTGCCGCTAACACCCACCGTCGCGGGTTACGACGCGGTCGAGCTGAGCTCGGTGTCGGCCTAGGATCGAAACGGGATCGGTGGTCATCTTGGACCCGCCCCCGGCCCCCGCATCCGAAGGGGGCCGGGAACCCATTCCCCCTACTTCTTCGGACCCGCCGGACGGCGGGCTGCATCGAAGCCGGCGTGAGTGGCTTCGGTATCTCACCAAAGCCCTCGCCCTCGTCCCGGCGCTGATTCCCACGCTCTTCCTCATCATGATCGTCGTGGCGCTGTTTTCCCTCGCCGGGTTCGGCGTCACGTTCTCCCTCTCCCCGTTTCGGTTCGTCGTCCACCCGCCGTACAACTTCGGCTTCGGGTTCTTCGGGTCGAAGTGGAACCCATCGCCAGCGCCCGGCTATCCGGCGCAGTGGGGTACGTTGGTGTTCATCGTCGGCTCGTTCCTCACCGCGGTGCCGGCGCTGTTCCTCTCCATGGCGATCGGCCTTGGGATCGCGATCGCCTCGACGGTCTATCTGCCCCGGTTCGTCTCCGCTTGGCTCGACCCGTTCGTCGATCTCCTCGCGGGAATCCCGAGCGTGGTCTACGGGATCTGGGCGTTCGTCGTCATCGCCCCCATCTTCGGTACCCTGCTCAACCCGTGGGCCGCCGCGCACCTCGCCTTCATCCCCGGGTTCGGCGGGCCGCCGGGCCAAGCCACGGGGGTCGGCCTCCCCATCACGATCTTCGTCCTGACCCTGATGTCCCTTCCGATCACCACCCTATTGATCCGCGACGCCCTCCGCTCGATCCCGCGGGACCTCTGGGAGAGCGGACTTGCGCTCGGGGCCACCCGCTGGGAAGTCGTCCGGAAGATCTCCATCCGGCACGGTAGCCGGGGAATCCTCAGCGCGGCGTTCCTCGGCTTCGGTCGGGCGTTTGGCGAGACCGTGGCCGTCGCGATGGTGCTCGGGGTCAACGCCGCCTATCCGATCAACTTCTACGGCAGCACCGGCACGATCGCCGCGACGATCTTCTCGCTGCTCGACTCCGCGTACGGGAACTCTCAGTTCCTCGCCGCCCTGTCGGAGATGGCGATCGTCCTCCTCGCAATTTCGCTCGCGGTCAACATCGCCGGCCGCCGGTTCATCTCGAGCATCATCAGCTACGAGGTGCCCGGACTGTAGGGGGAAGCCGAATGGTGCTCGCGAACGCTTCCGAGGCCCGGCGGTCCCCTGAGGACATCCTGTACCAAGAGTCCCTCCGGACCAAGTGGCGACTCGGGTTCGACCGGGTCATCGGATGGCTCCTTCCCCTGCTCTTTATCGTCGCGATTCTCCCGATCGCCGATCTAGTCTACTACGTCGGTTCTCGGGCGCTGCCGACGTTGACGTTCCAGGTGCTCACGAGCACGAGCCTCACCCAGACCGACGCGCTCGGGGTCCCCATCGTCAGCACCGCGGAGATCATGGTGTTCGCAACGCTCCTCGCCGTCGCGTTCGGTATTTTCGGCGGTGTGGCGACGGCGGAATACCTCTCCGAGCGGATGGCAGGCTGGGTGCGGATGACGGCCAACCTCTTGGTCGGTCTACCGTCGGTCACGCTCGGCTACTTTGGCTACTTTACCTTCGTCCTCTACTTCGGCTGGGGCCTATCCTACATCGCGGCGGTCGTCACGCTCGCGTTCTTCATGACCCCGTACATCTTTCGAACCGCGGACCTCGCGTTCACGTCGGTCCCTCGCCCCATCCGGGAGGCCGCCTTCGGCTCCGGAGCCACCGGCCCGCAGTACATCGTCCGGGTCGCCACTCCAATCGCATTCCCTCAGGTCCTGAACGGAATCTTCCTCGCGATGGCGATTGGGGTGGGGGAGACCGCTCCCATCGTGCTCACGACGACCCTGAGCACCATCCTCCCCACCTCCATCTATTCGCCGGTCTCCTTCCTGACGGCGCTGATCTGGGAGAATTTCGCGCAGCCGAAGGGGTCCCCCCTGATCGACCTCGCGTTCCAAGCCGCGTTCCTCTTGATCATCACCGTGATTGCCTTGAATATTGTCGTGCGATTGATCTCCTACAACTTCCAGAAGCGCATCCAGGGGCTCTACCAATGATGACCACGGAAACCTCGACACCCGCGCAGGATGTCGTGATGTCGGTCCAGCACCTGAACGTGCTCGCCGCCGGCAAGAAAATTCTGGATGACGTCTCCATCGATTTCCGCCCCCGGAGTCTCACCGCCGTGATCGGACCGTCCGGATGCGGGAAGACGACGTTCATTCGGTGCCTCAACCGTATGGTCGAGATCACGCCCGGCCTCAAGGTGGATGGGACGGTCCTCTACCTCGGTCAGGACATCTACGCCCCGGGCGTGAATCCGGTCTTGGTCCGCCGTCGGGTGGGCATGGTCTTTCAGCGGCCGACAGTCTTTCCGATGTCGGTGTTTGAGAACGTCGCCTTCGGCCTCCGACTCGTCCACACGGAGGAAGGGGAGATCGACCAGCAGGTCACGGAAGCGCTCACCCGCGCGGGACTGTGGGAGGAGGTTAAGGGCGACCTCGACCGCTCGGCCCTCTCCCTCTCCGGGGGTCAGCAGCAGCGCTTGTGCATCGCGCGCGCCCTCGCGGTCCGCCCGCGGATCATCCTCTTGGACGAGCCGACCTCGGCGCTCGACCCGATGGCAACGCAGCGCGTCGAAGCGACGATGCAACGGCTCAAGGAAGATTTCATCCTCATCCTCGTCACGCACAACGTCGGACAGGCGGCGCGCGTTTCGGACCGCGTGGCGTTCCTCCATAGTGGGAGGCTGATCGAGGTCGGCGACACCGCGGCCATCCTCGAGCGTCCGCGCGACCCGCTCACCGAGCAGTTCATCACCGGTAGGTTCACATGAGCGACCCGACATTACCAGCGAGCGTGCGAGACCTCGAAGACCACCGCCGCGATGTGTCCCGGCTCAAGCAGCACATCGCCGAGATGTCGGTGCTGGCGACCGGCATGGTCGCCGACGGCACTCGAGCCCTCCTCACGGCGGACGCGGAGCTGAGCCGGTCGGTGATCTCCCGGGCATCTCCCCTCGACCGATTCGACCTCGAGGTCGAGATCGAGGCGATCCGCCTGGTCGCCATCCTGCAGCCCGAAGGGCCGGACCTTCGTTCGATGGAAGCGGCCCTCAAGATCGCGACCTGCGTGGACCGGATCGGTCGACTGGGCTACGACCTCGGACGGTATGTCGTGCCCGCCCCGGGTGGCTCCGACGCACCGATCCGCGAGCTCCTACGTCGGATGGACGTAAAGGCGCGGGCGATGGTCGTGGACGCCATCGAAGCGTTCCTCGCCGGCGACGCGCTCCGGGCGAAGACGGTATTCTCCGTGGACGACGAGGTTGACGCCCTGAACCGGGAGGTCCAATCGAAGGCGATCGCCCTCCTCCGTAAGGGCGGGCCTGACGCGGACCGCCTCGCCTACGAACTCCTCGGGGCCCGACACCTCGAACGCGTCGCCGACAACGCCTGCAAGATCGCCGAGAAGACGGTCTACGCGGTCACGGGCGAGCGACGCACGGAGTACTTCCCGGCGCTCGCGCACAAGATGCCGATACCGGACGAGCGGGGAGCTCCGGTTCCCCCTCGCGAAGACGAGCCAACCACGTCAGAACGCCAAAGCTCATAAGACCGGTCGAGGAGTCCCGCCGCGGGCCGCCGGGACGCGCTCCCGTAGTCTAGTCCGGCCAAGGATAGAGGGCCTTCGAGGCATCCTACCGGGCGCCGAGGATACCCTCCAACGCGGGTTCAAATCCCGCCGGGAGCAATTTTCCCGGCCTCCCGTCGCTGCGTTCGCGGATCCCGTAGAAGGCGTTTATTCCGGGGGGACCTCTCGGAAGACATGTCGAGGAAGGTTCCGGCCTACGGGGCTCGAGCCCCCCAGGCGCCGCTTGCGCCGATGGCGATCGAGAGGCGGGACCTGGAACCGCGGGACGTCAATATTGAGATCCTCTACTGCGGCATCTGTCACAGCGACGTGCACAAGGTCCGCAACGACTGGGGGAACACCCACTTCCCGGTCGTGCCCGGCCATGAGATCGTCGGCCGGGTCGCGTCGCGCGGCGCCCGAGTGACCGGCTTCCATGAGGGTGACCTCGTCGGCGTGGGTTGCATTGTCAATTCGTGCCGGGCGTGCCCCGAGTGCCGAGCCGGCCACGAAATGTTCTGCCGGGAGGGGGTGACGTTCTCCTTCGATAGTTTCGATAAGAAACGGGAGGAGTGGACCGCCGGAGGCTACTCCACAAGCATCGTCGTGGACGAGCGGTACGTGCTCCGGATCCCCAAACGGCTCGACCCCGCCCGAGCCGCCCCGCTCATGTGCGCGGGGATTACGACGTACTCGCCGTTGCGCCGGTTCGCTTGCAAGCCGGGGGACGAAGTGGCGGTCGTAGGGCTCGGCGGACTGGGCCACCTCGCGGTGAAGCTCGCAGCTTCGATGGGCGCTCACGTCACCGTGCTCAGCACGTCCCGCGCCAAGGAGCAAGACGCCCGGAGGCTCGGCGCGAAGCGGTTCGTCGACGCTCGGGAGCCCGGGGCGCTCGATGCCGAGGCGGGTCGGTTCGACCTGATCGTGGACACGGTGAGCGGGCCGCACGACCTCGACCGGCAGGCAAACCTCCTTCGGAGCTTCGGCACGATGGTGCTGGTTGGATTACCTCCCTCGGGTGCCCCGGTCGACGTGAGCGGGCTCGTGCACGGGAACAAGGGCGTGGCGGGTTCGAACATCGGCGGGATTTCCGAGACGCAGGAGATGCTGAACCATTGCGGCAAAAACGGCATCATGGCCGATGTGGAGATCATCCGGGCGGGCCAGATCAACGCGGCGTACCAGCGCATCGATCAGGGCGACGTCCACTACCGCTTCGTGATCGACGCCGCGACGTTCCGCTCCTAGCAACATGGCGAGGGCATGTAGGGACCGAGTCGATGCGCGTTGATCCCGCGCTGGAAGCTGGGTTCCCCGGTCTCCGCGTCGTGGAGCTGGAGGCCGACGGACTGCGGGTGAAAAAGGCCGATCGTGCGCTTGAATTGCTGAAGGTTCAGGTCTACCAAGAGACGCGGACGTCCGGCCTTTCGCTCGAGACCCTCAAGGACCACCCGTTGCTCAAGGCGTATCGGGATTTCTACTGGAAGGTAGGAATCGACCCAACGAAGACGCGACCCGCCGCGGAGGCCCTTCTTCGCCGCGTCCTAGGGGGCCGAGAGATTCCCACGATCAACACGCTCGTCGATGCCTACAACCTGGTTTCCCTGAAGACTGCGGTCGCGATCGCAGCGTTCGATAGCGGTCACGTTCACTCGCAGGCCTTCCTGCTCCGGCCCGCTCACCCGGGCGAACGATTCCTCGGAATCGGCATCGCCGAACCGGTGACCCTCGAAGGAAGGGAAGTGGTCATTGAGGACACGGCCGACCGAGAGCTGGTCGCCGTGTACCCATTCCGGAACGCGGAACGCGGCAAGGTAACGGAGGAGACGCGGCACGCGTTCCTGCTTATGTGCGGAGTGCCCGGCGTCGAGGACCCCCCGCTCGTGCGCGCGAAGGACCTATGCGATGAATTCCTGTCCGAATTCTGCCGAGAGTGACCCGGAGCGCCTTCTCGTCCCCCTGTCGAGCAGGACGACGGACGAGCTTCGGCCGAAGCTAAGGTGAAGACCGGTGCCCACCGTGGCGCGAGCGCCGCGTTCCTCCAACCAGAACCGACCTACGCTTCCAGCTCGCCCATGAGCAGCTCCCAGGGGAGCAGTTCTCCCATACGGAGGACCCCCGAGTGCATCCAGGGGTCCTCCGCGAGTCGAGTTCGGAGCGCCTCCTCGTTGGGAGCCCGGAGAATCAGAAGCGCCCGGTGGCGGGGGCCCCTTCGGAGAGGACCCCCGAGAGCCACGACGTGTTCGTCCATGAGCGCGTTCATGAAATCGGCGTGCTCGGCCCACCCTTTCTGCTCGCGCATCGGTCGGGCGGGGTCCCAACTGGGTCCCTGCTCGTTGATGATTGCAAAAAGCGCCATGGATCCCACGGCCTCGTACCGTGGCCCCTTCTTACGCATTCTGGCCACACCGGAGTTCCGGCCGGGAAGCGCTATGAACCCGAGTTCGGGTCTTTAGGACGAGGAAGAGCGGCTGTGGCCATCATGAGCGGGAGTGCTGGGGGAGTTCGATCGTACGATTCGCCCTCCGAGTCAATTGACGTTAACCGTATGACGAAATCCCGCGAGTAGTTCTCCGGCCCGAACACGTCCATGGCATCGACCGAGCAGGTAACCCCCCGCCGACGCTCGAGCCGAGGCTCTCCGCTCGGCTGGCTCGGACACCGAATCGTTCGCCACCCGTGGTATGCGCTGTTTCTGTGGATCGCCATCGTCCTCGTCTGCATGCTTCCGGCCTCCAACGTCGGTCGGGTCATCAACAGCAACTTCACGAACCCCCTGCCCAGCACCGACGAGAGCGTCCGCGCGCAGAGCGCCTATAGCGCCGCCTTCCCCGAGATGGCGTCGTCCCCTTCGTCCGCGATCGTGCTCCTCGAATCCTCGAACATCGTGGGTCCGCTGGGCAAGAACGCCACGATCGCGCTGACGACCGCGCTGTCCGAGGATCGCCGTCTGCTCAACGTGAGCTCGGTGGAATCGGTGTACGCGGCGTACTCGGCCTACCTGGTGGGGCAGGTGAGACTCGGCTGGGGTTTCCTGGCCCCCGCCCTCGCGTCGGTTCCCTCCCTCCCCGATGCCGTGAATGAGACCGCGACGGCCGAATGGTTGCCGGTCGCCCTCTACCTTGACAGCTGGGAAAGCATCGTGGTCAACCTGAGCGCCGGAACCCCGGCCTCGGCCGCGGACTGGCCCGCGTACAACACCACCCTCGCCGAGTTCCCGACCGGGTCGGCCGAGACCACGGTGCTGACGTCGTTCTATCTAGGGGAGTCGGGGACGGTCGGTTTCAACGAGAGCGTCTTCCACGGATGCCTGAACCAGACGAACGTCAGCACCTGCGCCATCAACGCCCTCCGAAGTTCCCTGCCGAGCATCCTTCCGACCATCTTTCCGACCTCGGGTCTCACCACGGCCAACCTCGCGCTCGTCGAGCTCGACCTGTACAACTGGAGCCAGCCGGCGGCTCAGAGGGTCGTCGCGACGACCGTACTGGGCAGCGAGGTGGGAGTCTCCCCCGCGTGGCTCCTGACCATCTGGGACGCATTTCCGTCGTCGACACCTCCTTCCGTAACCGCGATCACCGCCTGGGTGAACGCCCAGGTCCAGCAGGACCCCATCCGCGCTCTCCCCCTCCCGATCCCGTCGGCCATCTACTCCTCGTTCGTCAACCCGGCCGGAACGGCCACGTTGATCGTGGTCTCGTTCAACGTCGACGATAGCTACGTCGTGAACGGCTCGACCGTCACCTACTCCGACGCCTCCGAGATCAGCCGGATGACCTCGCAGGTGCTGGGGGTGCCCCAGTACGCCACCATCAGCTCGTACGTGACCGGGGACGCCCCGCTCAGCAGTGCCACGAACGACCTAGCCACCTCGTCCATCGGGCTCCTGCTGATTCTCACGGTCATCGTACTGCTCGTCATCATGATCTTCTACTTCCGGGCACCCTCGGCCCCGCTCCTCTCGTTCGGGATGATCGGCGTCGCGCTGGTGGCGAGCTTGGCCGCCATCTTCGTCGTCGGCACGTACGTGACCACGTTCAATTCGGAGATCGAGTCGATCCTGCTCGTCTTCCTCATGGCCATCGGAACGGACTACTCGGTGTTCCTGCTCGCCCGCTACCGGGAGGAGCTGGTCGAAGGGGCGGACCCCCGCGATGCCGTCGAGACCACCGTGCGCTGGGCGGGGCAGAGCATCCTCACGAGCGGACTCGCCGTAATGGTGGTCGCTCTCGCCCTCACGCTCTCGAACATCAGCTTCCTCACGCAGCTCGGGATCTGCATCCTCATTGCGGTCGCGTTCGCGCTGGCGGTCAACCTCACCGTGCTTCCGTCGATCCTCGTGCTGGTCGGCCCCCGGATCTTCTGGCCCAACTCGGGCGAGCGATTCAGCCGCTACGCGATGCGCCGGAAGGAGAACATCCGGATGCACCGGGATTACATCGCCCGGGCCGGTCGGACCGCGACCCGGCGACCGGTGGCGGTGATCGGCATCATCCTGCTGCTTTCGATCCCCGTCGTGGTCGTCGCGGTCGAAGTTCCCGTTTCCTACGATATCACCAACATCGGCATTCCGCCCTCGAACGCGGCCCAGGCCGGGTTCGTGCAACTCCAGGACTCGTTCGGGACGAGCTACTCGTCGACGAGCTACGCGCTCGTGACCTTCTCCTCCCCGCTGCTAGCGTCCGGCACGCCGAACGCCCCCGAGTTCCGGGACGTCGCGGGTCTCGTGCAAGTGATGAACGCGACCCCCGGGGTCGCTTCCGTGAGCACGCTCGTCGGTCGCGGAGGAGCGCCCCTCGCGGATTGGCTCAACTACTCCGCGCTACCCCCCGCGGCGCAGATCTCCCTCAACGAGACCCTGAGCTCGTACGTGGGCGTCGATGAACGGACCGTGTTGTTCAACATCGCGACCAACATGAGCGGCTACTCCGCGGCGGCGATCTCGGTGATCGACTCGATGCAGCAGCGGGTGCAGACCTACGATGCGGGACGCTCGGAGGTCACGGCGAGCTATTTCGGCGGTGCGGCCCCCACCACGCAGGACATCCGGTCCCTCGTGAACGAAGCGACCGAACGGATGCTGATCGGCGCGGCCGTCGGGCTGTTCGTTCTGATGCTCGCAATCCTGGGCTCGGCGTTCGTACCGATCCTCGCGCTCGGGGTGATCGGCCTCTCCATCCTATGGAGCTGGGCCGCGACGTACTTCATCGTCGGCATCGTCGAAGGGGAGGTTCTGATCTTCCTGTTGCCGCTCATCCTCCTCGTTCTGATTCTCGGACTCGGGATGGACTACAACGTGCTCCTGCTCACCCGGGTGAAGGAAGAACGCACCCTGGGCGACCGCGGCGTGACCGCGATCCGGGACGCTGTGACGCATGCGGGCGGGGTCATCACCGCGGCCGCGGTCATCCTCGGCGGAGCGTTCCTCCTGCTCGGCCTCACGAGCCCGCTCGGCCTCATCGCCGCGCTCGGCCTCGGCATCGGCTTCGCGGTCCTGCTTCAGGCGTTCGTCGTCCAGCTGTTCTTCACACCGGCGGTGCTCACCGTGGGCAAGGACGCGATCTGGAAGGGATGGAACCGCTCGAAGTGAGCGGTGGCCGACGCGACCCTTCGGTGGGGGACCGGAAGTTCAGCTCAGGGTGAAGGCATCCAGTTGGGACCCCGCCCCGACGTAGAGGCTTCCGGGCGCCGCCGCCGGCGAGATGAAGTGGTCGACCGAACCGAGCGGGAACGAGAAGAGCTGCTGACCGTTGCTCACGTTGAAACCGAGCAGCTCCGCGTTCGAGATGTCGACCGACCAGACGACGTTGCCGGTGACGATGGGTGAACCGGCGTCGAACTCGGTGGAGCTCTGCCAGGCCACCGAGAGGTTGGTCGCGTTCGCCACGACGTCGAAGACGCCGTCGAGGCACGGAACGAGTATCGAGAAACCGACGTGGGCGGTGCCGCCGTACGCACCGTTGCAAACGTTCGCCTCACTGATCTGACCGCCGATACCTCCAAGGTCCGTCCCGGAGAGAAGGTAGCCCACTCCACCTTTACCAATCTGGAAGACGTCCCCGTTCGGTAGCACCGTCGGCGCGACCGAGCCAAGGTCGCCGTCCTGCTCGTTCAGCAGGACCCAGTTGGTCGGGGCGAAGTAGCCGAGTTCCGTGAGCGTCGGGGAAAGCTCGATCACGGCGTCCCCGTGGTCGAACGTCGTGGTCGAGGCGCCGTTACCGGTCGCGACATAGAGATCCCCGTTCGCCGCGACCCCCATTCCGGCCGTGCCCCAGATTCCCCCCTCCCGTTGGGTCGGAACCTGATACGATACGAGGCCACCGGAACCCGAGACCGGCGCCCCGACCACCCATCCGTGGTAGTCGCCGCAGTCGCCGTACAGCCCCCCGTAGACGACGTACACGTAGCCGTTCGCGAGGGTGAGCGCACCCCGCTCCTGCTCGACCGTGGGGTCCGCGCCGGTGGGGTCCACTCCGACCTGGGAGACCACGGAGCCGTTCGCCGCAGTGAGGCCAAAGAGGACGTGCTGGTGCGGGGAGAGGAACGCTACCGCGTACAGAATTCCCGTGGCAACGTCGATCACGGGCGTGCCGGTGATTCCCGTCGTCGGTCCGATGTCCCCGCAGGGGAGCGTGCTGCTCGTGACCGGAGTGCCGAGGTGCGTGTGCCAGATGACCGTCCCGGTGGAGGCATTGACGGCGTAGACCGTGTTCCCCTCGGTCCCCACGTAGACTGTGTTGCCGCAGACGAGCGGTTCCGCGTAGACGTCGGCATCCAGGGAGGTGGGTTCCGCCCAGCGCGCGTGGACGGCGGAGATGTTAGTCGACGTCTCCACGCCCGATCGGACATTGTTCTGATGGTACGTGGTCCAGTTTCCGGCGGTGCTTCCCCCGCCGGACTCCGAACAAACGGCCGGTCCCGACGGCGGGGAGGAGGGCGGCTTCGACGACCCGGACACGAGAACCGCGTAGGAGACCGCCCCGGCCACTATCGCCACGAGAGCGACGGCGATGACGAGAAGGAGCCTGGCCCGGCTCTGCATGCTCTCAACGTTACGAGGAAGGAGGTGGGATACAGTTTCACCTATCTCCCACGGTTCCTACGAGGGTGAAGTGTTCGATATATAGTCTATATTTTGAACGCTTAAGGTTCCGTATTTCCTCCGCTATCCAGAATGTCCCAGATGGAGGGCCGTAAGCTTCAGCTGGCGGGCGGTTCGACGTACCTCGTTTCCCTTCCCAAGCGTTGGGTCCAGACGGCAGGACTCAAGGCCGGGGACACGGTGTTCCTCGAAACCGAGACCGACGGGTCCGTCTCCGTTCGCCCCCGGGTCGCGGAGAACGTCGAGGTGCGACGGAAGATCTTTGACGAGCACGTGGAGGGGAGTCGGGACCACCTTCTCCGAAAGTTGCTCGGCGCGTACGTCTCCGGTTTCGGACTGATCGAGATCCGGTTTCCGCCGTCCAACGCGTCGTTCACCCGTAGTGTGGCTCGGGAGTTCTGTCATCTCGTCATCGGGCCCGAGGTCATCGAGGAGAACAAAAACTCCCTCATCATTCAGGACCTCTCGGACGCATCGGACCTCAGCGTCGACAAGTGTCTACGGCGAATGCAGCTCACGGTCCGCGCGATGCTCGAAGACTCCGTCGCGGCTCTTCGGACGTCGGATGCCTCCCTCGCCCGGGACGTCGACTTGCGCGGGCAGGACGTCGATCGGCTGTACTGGATGATCGCGAAGCAATACCACCTCGTCCAGTTCCATCCTCTGCAAACGGTCCCGAACGGTTCCGCCCATCCCGTCACGGGCTACCTCCTCATCGCCAAGTTGCTGGAGCGAATCGGCAAGCATGCCGAACGAATCGCGAAAGCGTTCCCCGTGCTCGCCGATGGGAAAAGCCTCGAGCCGAAGCTGGTCAAGGATATCGACGACGCTCGTGGGTCGGTGATCATGCTCCTCGACAAGTCGTTCAACGCGCTCGTCACCAAGAACATCGCGGTGGCGAACGAGGCGATCGATGCGCGCCAGGGCCACCAGAAGTTGATCGATTCGCTCTCGCATCGCGTCGCGACCAAGAAGGGCGAGGAGCTCCTCGCGCTCGGCATCGTCGTCGATAGCCTGGGACGAGCCGCGGGTTACGCGGCGGAAATCGCCGAGCAGGCGATCGACATCGCGGTCATGACGGACCCCGAGGCGACGTAGGCCGGGACGCGGGTGGTTCAGGTCCGCCGGTTTCGACGTAGTTCGGCTTCGGGGGCGACGTCCCGGGGCGGAGCGGCACCACCGGGGACGAGACCGGAGGAGTCGCAATCTGAGGGGCACCGGGGGAGGATACCCCGGCAGGGGCCGGTACGATGACTCGCACCATGTCGGCGTCGACTCGGTAGGCCCGGTGGGAGAGGGCGTACTCGATCGCCAGATCGGCCAGTTCGAGCAACCGTCGGGGGTTACCGTTGGCGGCGCTGTTGAGGGCGCTCACGGCCTCCGCATCGAAGGGGTACGTCGGGTCCAGGTCCTCCACGACCCGCTTCGCGAGGAGTTTCTTCGCGAGCAAGAGGGCGGCTTCGTCGTCGCTGAACCGCCGCAAGAGGAACTTCCGGTTGATCCGCTGGGCGAACGCCGCATGGTTCACGGTCAACCAGGCAAGGTAGCTCGTGTAGCACGTGAACATCAACAGGACGCCGGGCTTGATCGTGTCGGCGACCTCTTCGAGCACCTTGACGAACGAATCGACCTCCCGGGAGTCGATCAGGTTGTGCACGTCATTCAGAAGCAGCAGTGACGGGGCCGACTCGTTGAGCGCCCGGGCGATTGCCTGGGCCGCGTCCGAAGGGTCGTACTTCTCGTCCTTGAGCTTCTCGAGGGCTTGGACGGGGCGGACCCAACCGGCGCCGCCGAACGTTTTGATGAGCCCGAACTCCTGCGCAGACTTGCGGAACTCCTGCGCCAGACCCCGGAGCGCCCCCGCGGTCTTCTCGGTGATGTCAAAATAGACGCAGAAGATGTGTTGTTCCTTCGCTTCGGCGGCCGTGACCCGGAGTCGCTCGGTCTTGCCCGCCCCGAGCTCGCCGTTGATAACGACGACGGCCCGATTTTCCTTGTCGTAGACCTCGTCCTTGATCGTCCGCAGACTCTGGTCGGTCTCCTGGTTGACGTGGAACAGCGTGGCGTCCTCGAGACTCTCGCTCGCGAGGTCGCGGAACGGATTTCCAGTGAGCCCGTACCGCTCGTAGGTGAGGGTCGGCAGGTTGGTCGAACCCCCTAGAGAACCCGGCTCCTCAGGTCGATGGCCATACGCCGTCCGTCGAAGTCATAGTAGATGTTGCGGTCGACAAATCGCCCGTCGGCCCACTTCGGAATCCGTAGGAACCGAATTAGCCCCTCCGTCCCCTCTTGCGCGTGGAATTCGATGTGTCCTTCCGCGAGATGGGTCACGATCGCCTCCGCCCGGGGGTCGAGCATCCCCTGGTCCGTCGCGAGGAGCGTCGTCGTCGCGCTCTCCCGCGAGACCCGATGGAGGTCGCGCAGCATCCGGGCGATGTCGGTCGGCGCGAGGCCGAGCGTGAGAAACGAGAATGAATCGACCGCCAGGAGGCCCCCCGGGGGTAGGAACTCGGTCAGGCTGTCGACCGAGTCCCGCTCGAGGATCCGGACCCCTCCGGCCACCGTGGAGGATTCGCCGTTCTCCCGGGCGAACATCGCCGTGAGCTCGCGAGCGTCCCGCGATGTCACGAACGACACCGGGCGTCCCGCGTGGAGGGCCGTTCGGCAGATGCGACGGACGAAGAAGCTCTTCGCCAGGTCGGCTCCCCCTTCGATGATGACGATCGTACCATCCCCGATCTCCGGAAGAATCGTGCTGAGACCGGGGACTTCGACCGGAAGGCTCACGTCGTTGCGATGGCCTCTCGAGCCTTAACGATACGAGAGGAAATGTTCGGCTTACTACGGGGAGTCCGGGGACCTATACAGTCTCCGTAAGGGACACCTAAGTCCGCCGGTGGGCATCGCGGTTCGATGCGCCGCCTTCGGCGGAGCGAACGCGGTCTCTCGGAGATCGTCGGGACGCTCATGCTCGTCATCATCGTCGTCACGGCCGCGACGTTGCTCGCGGCGTTCGTGGCGACATATCAAAAGCAGCTCCAATCGGAGGAGGCCTTCACCCACGACCAGAATCTAGAGTCGCTGCACATTCTGGGGCTGAACACGACCGTTGGGAGCGGGAACTACTCGGGATTCGGGTTCACGCTCGCCAGCAAGTACGTGAATCCTTCCGTCGTCCTCAACATAACGATCAATGGCCAGCCCCTGAAGTTCTTCAACTGGTCGGACACCACGGGTACCGACAAGGGCAAGTTTCGAGGGGGGCCTCTCAACCTTTCCGCGTTTGAGGAGGTCTACATCAGCCTCGATCTCGATCCTGCCACGCCCGAGTTCTCCTTCTTCGTTCCGAACGGCGCGCCTCAGCCGAACGAGTACCTCATCTTCAACGTCTACACGCTTCTCCAGAACGACTTCACTCAGGTGTTCCTCCCACCCACTCCCCTTCCCGTGGTGAGCGAGATCAACCCGTCCGGCAACAACCCCCTGACGCTGCTGGACGGTTCGACCTCGTTCCAACCCGGGAGCAACGCCTCGATCGTGAGCTGGGCTTGGACCATCACGCGGGGAGATCTTGTTTCTAGGGCCGCGAACATTTCCACTCCCACCGGCGGAGATGTGAGCGGTCCCATCACGGGAAACGGGTCGGCCAACTTCACCGTTCCGCAGGGTTTTGCCTACGGTCCCGGAAACTCAGTAGCTTTCGTCGCCGGCGAACCGACCACGTCGGTCGGGACGTGTTCCCTTTCCGACGTAGTGATGACTCCATCGGCGGAGCGTGAAACCGGCACCACGCTCACGGTCAACTACACGTACCACGCGGTTGCCGGCGGAGGCGGTTGCTCGTCGGCGGTCCAGACCGACATCACGGCAGGTGGGGTGATCCTCAACCCGATGCCACTACCCTTGAACGCTTCTGGCGAGGAGTTTGAAATCTCACCGGCGCTCCCCGCTCTCGGCAGCGCGCAAATCCCCTACCTCGTAACGCTCACGGTGACCAACAGCGTCGGACTTCAAGGAACCGCCGCAGTTTCCTATACGCCTCTCCCCTAGCCACGAGGGGACCGATTCCGCCCTCCGTCCGGCCGCTCAACTGGGGAAGATGATCGCAAACGCGATCGTGGTCGCTGCGACGAGCCCTAGGGAGTGAAGAATACCGTAGCGAGCCCGCCCTTCTGTGAACGCCCCTATGATCGCCCCGGTTCCGAGGGCGTTGATGATCATCAGGTCGTAGAACCGCTCCTTGAGAGTGGCCTCGTTAAGCCGGGGAACGGTGGTCGGAGCGCCGGACCCGGCACCGGCCAGTGGGTTCGTGCCGAGGAAGTTGATGTTCAGCGTTCCGAGCGACGGGGAGATGTAGATGAGGGCGAACAGCACCGCCATCAGGACCGCGAAGGCGATGTAAACGACCGCGACGGGCAGCATCAGCTGCTTTTCTCGTTCGTCCTCGATTTTCACGAAGTCGTCCATGTCCTTGGCCGCCCGATAGACGACCGTGGCGGTCTCTCCGCCCACTCCCGTAGCGTCCGCGATGAGACCCGCGTAACGGCTGATGAGTGCGCTGTTCATCGGCACAGCCATCTCCCGAAGAACCCGGTCGAACGGTCGGCCCAGGCGGATCCCGTCAGACGCGATTCGCAAGTGCTTCGCCATGATGTTGGTGTGGGTCTTCGCGAGCTCGACGATGGCCTTCGCGGGATCGATCCCGCCGCGCATCGCGTCGGCCATCTCAAACAGGAACTGTGCGAACGCGCGCTCGTAGGCCCGGGTGTGGTTCATCTCGTGGCGGGCGTCGACCCCGAACGCGGTGAGGGCGACGAAGATCCCCAGGATCAGGACCCAGTCGGGCGCCTGCACGGGCAGTCCCGGAGTGTTGTAGACATAATCCAGCCCGACCAGCACCACTAGGAACGCAGCGACCGCGGGGATGTAGATGACGAGGTATTTCGTCTTGACCGGGTGGGTCGCAAAGTACCGTCGGAAGGTGAACCGCGTGGTCTGCTTGAGGAAGAGGATGTACCCGCCGACCGCGGCTCCCGCGAGGGCCGCGGTGACTCCGAGGTAGAAGAGAATCGTGGACGGCTTGATTCCCGAGAACGCCGAGGGGCCGACGCTGAGGTTCGAGTTGACGGTGAAGTTCCAGGAGATGGTGGCCGAGTTCCCCGAAGAGTCCGAGGCGTCAATGGTGACCGTGTTGTTGCCTTCTCGGAGTCGGAGGATGGACGGCGGGGTGTACGTGAGTTTCTGGGCGGTGACCGTCAGCGATTCCACGCCCGTGACGTTCTCCCGATCGACGAAGACCAGGACGCTCGCAGGGTTGACAGTGCCTGCCGTGTCTTGGAATTTGGCCGTGATGGTCGACGTCGTGCTCGTCACGGTCGCATTGGGCGCGGGGCTCTCGGGAATAATCGAAAGGGGACCCCCGGAGGAGGCGACGGGCGAGGCATGCGCGAGAGGCGCGAGGATTCCCCCGGCGAGGACCAGGACCACCACAAAGGCAGGGGTGAGGCCTCTCACGTCCTTCACTCCGCCTTAGCGTAGGCGATCGAGATCAGTACGATGGTCATCACCACGGCGATGGGCACGAGACCGAATGTGAGCAGCAACAGGAGTTCGTTCGCGTTCAGGCCGGCGGCGGTGCTTCCAAGGGCGTTCAGGAGGAACGCCCCCACGGCGATCATCAGGACGCCCACGAGCACCAGGCTCACGTACATGTCGAGGAACGTCGAGAGACGCTCGATGAACTCCTTCTGAATCAGGCGCTTCAGCTTCATCACGTCGTCCGATTTCGCGCGCAAGTACTCGTCGAGGTTCCCGCCCTGATGGATCATGTTGGCGAGGTCCCAGAACGACTCGCGCACCGAGGTCGACGGCGATTCCTTGGCCGACTCGGCCAACGCGGTGATCAGGTCCTTCCCTTGGGCGTCCGTCTTGTAGACGATTTTCTTGAATTCTGCCGTCATCGCCGGGTCGTGGTCCCGCTGGGCCATCCTCCGGATCAGGCGAATCGGAGATGTGCCCGTGCTCGCGAGGACGGAGAGCTCGCTCAAGGTGAACGGAAGCTCGCGGTCGAGGCGGTCCTTCCGGTTCGCGATTCGGGTACTGAGCAGAAAGCGGAATCCCGCCAGGATCGCGACGAAGGTGATGCCCACTTCGAGGGCGAGGTAAGCGTACCAATCGGGGATATGGATGACGAAGACGAAGAGGACGAGGCCGACGGCGAAGGCCCCCACGACGCCGAAGATGGTGGTCAGCATCTCGACGCTCCGGTGCATCCCCGGGGAGACGTTGATCCCGGCTTGCTTCAGGCGGTCCGCGAGGATCTCGTCGGGCTCACCTCGGTCGAGGCGCTCGCCGAGGAGATGGTAGCAGAAGACGCGGTAGCGTGAGACCGCCTGTTCCGACGGCGGGGGAGACGGGCGTCTCGGCGCCTCGGAGACCCCGGTCGCGGGCGTCTCGAGCGTCGCGACCGCCGATGGGGACATAGAAGACCTATCGCGCTGCGCGCTTCTGCAGGTCGCGAATCGCCTCGACCGGGTCCACGTAGTACGACGCGATGGCGCGACTGACGTCCTTGAAGTACGTCAGGTTGAGGCGGTTCATCAGCTCCAGATAGAGCTCCTTGCGCCGCATCTCCTGGGTCAGCAGCTCGAGGTTCTTCCCGGTCCGCTCCGCGATACTTTCGAGGACGAAGCTTCGTCCAAGATACGTGAATTTGTCCGAGTTGGGTTCCCAGCGGAACGCTTCGTTCGTCAGCAGCTCATTGGTGCGCGGGTCCACCTCCAAGATTTCGGTGACCTGGGTGATTCGGCGAACGCGTGTGTTGTTGACGATGATCTGCGCCGGGAACGCTACCGCGTCGAGGGCTTGGAAAAGCACCCGGGGGATGTTCATCGGCTCGTTCTCCACCCGGTGGAGCAGCTCTCCAATGGATCCCGCGTGGATGGTCGACATCGACGCGTGGCCGACCGAAATCGCTTGGAAAAGAGTGAACGACTCGGTTCCGCGTACTTCCCCAACGATCACATACTCGGGCCGCTGCCGCAGCGCGGTGACCAGAAGGTCGAAGAGCGTCACCGTGCCGGACTGTTTTACATGAGGACCCGTGATGCCCGAAACGCCGGACGCCGACCCGGAGACCCCCGACGCGCCGTATCCGGTCCGGGCGACCGACTGAATCCAGTTCTGATGGTCGATTTGAATCTCCGGGGTGTCTTCGATTGAGACGATCTTGTCCTCGGGCCGGATGAACATGCAGATGGCGTTGAGGAACGTCGTCTTGCCCGCCGCCGTTCCTCCAGAGATGAGGAGGGAGCGGTGGTTCTCGATGAGCGACCAGAAGTACGCGAGTTCGAACGCGGAAACCGACCCGAACCGCAGCAGGTCGATCGGCGACACTGGGTCCTGGGAGAACTTCCGGATGCTGAACGTGGACCCCTTCCGGGTTACCTCGGTTCCGAGGGTCAGGTTGATACGGCTGCCGTCCTGGAGCGTGGCGTCCAAAATCGGTTGGTAGATGGAGATGTGCTTCCCCGCGATCTGAGCGAGCCGGAAGATGTACTTGTTCAGCTCCATCTCGCCGTCGTACGCGACGTTGGTCCGCATCGACCCGCAGACGCGGTGGAAGACGTAGAGCGGCGTCCCGGGGCCGAGGCAGCTGATGTCCTCGAGAAAGGGGTCCCGCAGGAGCGCATCGACCCGCCCCAGCCCGAGGAACTCTCGCTGGACGAAGTAGAGCAGCACCGGTTGACGCCGTTCCGGTATTTGGATGTCGTAGAGGTCGAGGACCGTGAGGAACCGCTTCTTGAGGTACTCACGTAGCTCGGGGGACTCCTCGAGTGTCTGCCCCTCGGTGATGGGAAGTTCCTCATGGCCCATCATCGACTCCATCCGTTGCCGGATCTCTCCAAGACGCTCTTGTTCGGCCGCGGTGAGCGTGGGTTCGATCACCTTGTACTGGAGCTCGCCCTCGTTAGAATCGAAATAGACTCGGACGAATGCGTAGGGAGGATTCACTGGGTAGGTTACATTGACCTTCCGGCGGTCTGCGAGCATCTTTTGGCGCATGTATCCGAGCTCGCCCTGAATCAGGACTTTCTCGGGGATGATCGTCCGGCGGATCAGCCGCTGTTCGAGCGCGGCGGCTTCTTTCAGTAGCGTGGCTCGGTCCTTCGGCTTCCCCTCCCCCGGCTTAGTGTTAATGCGGGGGACAAGGGAAGCCGGACGATCTTTCGCGCTCGGGGCGAGCGACGGCGGATTCGCCCCAGATGCCATCGGTCGTCGGACCGGCCGACGGTGATTAAGCGACACGCTCGGAGTTTCCGTAATCTCCGTTCGTTGTCGAGGTTCCCGGGGTGCGATGTAGAGGTCGGCGACGCCGGAGAATTACCGCGCGATACGGACTCTATTTCGAGGGCGGATATCAAACTCGTACGCCTTCGCTCGGTCGCCAAACTGCCCCGAACGGGGCGGTCGCAACGAAAACCAACCAAGGGGGAAAGAAAGAGAATGAGCGACAAGGGAACGAAGATGCGCCAGCGGCGCCAGGCCTTCCGGCGCCTCCACGGCGAGAAAAAGGCGGTGTCGCCCGTTGTGGCGACGCTGATCCTGATCCTCATCGCGGTGGCGGCGGCTGCGGCCTTGTACCTGTGGCTCGTCGCCTGGCAGGGCGGCGTTACGAAGGGTATCGGGAGCCCCGGTGCCCAGTACACCGTCACTATCGGGGGGAGCACGTCGGTCTATCCGTTCGCGTCTGAAGCCGCGAATTGGTTTGAGCAGAACAACTCGGACGTAGTAATCAGTGTGAACCAGGGCGGCAGCGGTGCCGGTATGGCGGCCGTCTGTTCTGGCCAGGTCGACATCGGGGAGGCTTCGGCCTTCTACTCGGCCTCGACGCTCGAGACGTCCGATGCTTGTCCGGCCACACTGAATGAACAGATCATCGCATACGACGGTGTCGATGCCATTCTCCCGACCGGGAACCCACACGGCATCCAGAGCATGAGCTGGGACACCCTCCAGGCAATCTACGAGCAGGCCAGCTCGACGGCGCCCACCTCGGGCATCGCCTCGGGCGACGGCTACCTGGCGGGCAGCTACCATATGGACGGGGTCCTCGCCCCGGTCGTTTCGCCGGGAGCCCAGGGCACGACCTACGCCTGGGACCAGATTCCGGCGTGTGCGGCGGCTCAGGCTGGGACCGGCGGCGGAGTCAACTTCTGCGCCAGCTACGGTAACGAGTCGACGGCGGTCGGGGAAATCACCACGGCCCTCGGGTCGACCGCGGCCTTGAACTACGCGGTCACGGCCGCCCCAACGGCGACTACGGTGAGCGCGACCTTCACGATGCCAGCTGGCGAGCAGATTGCTCCGGGTGTCTTGGCGGCCACGATTGCCCTGACGCCCAGCGGCTGCCCAGGTGCGACGGCAACTGCGGCCACTTCACCCACATACTCTCAGAGCGTGGTTGGAACAACGGCCCAGACGTTGACCGTCAGCTTCACTTCGTCGCTGTCGTGCACCGCTCCGGGCACCTTGACCTTCGTGATCGGCGCAATCACCGTGAATGACTTCTACTACACCGGTACCGGCGGAACGACGATCGCAATCGGCAACGCTGCTGGGACGTGTCCGACTGGCTTCGCGGACGACCTCTGCTCCGCTGGAACGGGGCCGCAGTCACCCTGCGGGTTCCTGGTCTGCGCGGGCGGCACAACTGCGGCTCCGGCCACCAAGACCATCGACACCTACTACCGGAGCGATGTCAGCGGTACTCAGCAGTCGTTCCTAGCTCGTCTGCTGGCAGTCGGTACCTCCAACACCGCGAACACGCTGGCCGTCGGATTCACTGGATGCGGTGGCGACAACCAGTGGGACGGCTGTGGGATGGCCCTCCCGGCCAAGTTCGGTGAAGACGGGAACCCTGCAGTGATCTCGGCGGTTGCCGGGGACGTGAACGGCATTGGCTTCGCGTCGGACGGACTTGTCCAGGCAGCCACCTCTGGCGTGAGCGCGATCGGCTTCCAGGGATTCGGGCAGTCTGTGTACGTCTCCCTGAGCAGCGAGTCGACGGCCCTGAAGGCGATTGCGGCGGGAATCTCGGACTACGACAGCAGCAACACGGCCTATGCGAACGCCCAGGCCTACGTCGGATGGCGCCCGTTCCTGAACGTCGAGACGACCCCGCCCACCGGTGAGGTGCTCCGGTACCTCCAGTTCGTGATGGACCCGGCCAACAACGAGAACATCGCAGCGGCGGCCGCTGAAATCAGCGTCTACGCCTCGGGTCTCGCTGGTGTGGTCCCGGTTACCCCTGTCACGGGCTACCAGGTCACAATCTAGACCGAGCGCAGTGAACCGAACGCGACCAACCCTTTCCGTCCCCCGGGGGAAACCCCGGGGGTTCCTCTTATTCCGTTCGAGGGGTCGAATCTCCCCTGTGCCAAGTCAGGTAGTCTTGAAAACAGCGGCGCTGATCCCTGATCTCAGTCGGGACCGGTCGCTCCTGTGGCTTTGGCCCGCGCGGCAGCCGTGGCCGCTGCACTGGGATGAATGTGGATGAACTGGGTCGCGTCGGATCGGGAGCTGCGGCGGCTTTGAATGAGGTCGAGGCCGTGATTGGCCGCCGACCGTCGGAGCCGCTCGAACCCCTCCCGAGAAAGCTCGAGCGGTGGGACTTTGGAATCCATCAACCAGATCATCACAAATTCTCGCCCAATAGGGGGACGGGCGCGACGGGCGATCAGTTGCAAGGAAAAGTCCGGGTCGGTCCAAGAAGCGCCGCGAACCTCGCCGTTGTGGAGAACGAGTTCGACGCCGTCGGACCAGAGGTGAGCTTGCTCTGGCCAGTGTGCTTGGTCCCGCCGGTACAAGAAGTGCTGAACCACACCTAGTGCCAAGAGGACCCCGCCGAATCCGGTGATGGCTTCGGACAAAGGAGTTCTCGAGGTGACCCAAGTTGCGGCCCCGGCGGCCGCGGTTACGGTGCCGATCATCGCGAGAGCCAGCCGTCCTGCTCGTGCGGGGCGTTCCATTCGGCGTTGCAGACGGACCGCCTCGGTTCCGGTTCGAAGAATGGAGCTCTCGGCGGCAAGGTCTTCGGCCTCAGAGCCGGTGGGGGTGGTGGGTTCCATTCTCCTCGTTCGTCGCGCCCTTCGGAGACCAGTTGAGGCGACCATTTCTTATCAAGCGTCTTAAGGAGGCCTTACGAATTCTTCGGGGATACCGTAATTCCGCACGGTCCCACGAGGGGGGGCGCCGGAACGCGCATCCGTGGGATGCCGCGAGAAGCTTATGCGAGCCGTCCCTTCCGATGTACCGGTGGTCCTACGAAGCCGTTCTCCGCGCCACGCGTCTACGAGTTTCATACGAGGTTTCGCGCTCCACTCCCGTTCGCCTTCACGTGGTGCACGGACTTTACTCCGGAAGACCCCGAACTCCGGGGGGAGAAGTTCACGCGACGGATCCTCGAGAGGAGGCCGCGTCGCGTCGTCCTCGAGGACCTCGGCGAGGGGCCGACCGGCTGGGTGTGGAGCCACTACGAGGTGACCCTCCGTCCCCCCCGACGTTGGCACGCCGAGGCCATCGGGAGCCATCGCACGTGGGCCATCGATTACGAGCTCTCCGAACGGCCGGGGGAAAGCACGGAATTGTGGTTCCGCGGAGTCCGTCGGGCGACGGCACTCGCCGGGAACAACCCCCCGAAGGCGCGCCTCGAACGAGAGCTCCGCCACATGTGGAGGAACCTTGGTCGCGCGCTCGAGCGGGACTACCGGGCGAGTCTCAAGCGACGAAAGAAACGCTAGAGCGGAACCGCCTTTCGGGGCCCGCCGGTTCGGCCGTCATCCCGACGCCAAGGTCAGGTCCGTATAGAATCCGATCGCGGTCGGATTGATCGGGCTCGGATTCACGAACACCAGCGCCCACGAGCCGGGGGGAATCGTTAGGTCGAGGTCGTAGACGGAATTGTTCGCGATGGGACCCGAGGTCCATTCGTAACCGCCGAGGATGTTGGTCTTCGCGAACGAAAGGAACTGGGTGTTGTTCATCTCGTAGAGTACGATTCCGAACGCATTGGAAAAGGTGCCGTTGATGACGGAGGTCGCGCCGATGATGAAGGTGATGCCGTTGAACTGCCCTCCGGGAATCGTGTAGTAGGCACCGGCGGGCACCAATACGAGAGGACCGTTATGGGACCTTTGAAATCCGCCCGTGAGGACGTAGGCGAGGACGACAACGATCACGACGATCGCGACGACTCCGGCCACGTAGAGTCGACGGCGGCGTCGAAGGTTCCTCTCGGATCCGGGAGAAGTTGGGAGGGTCGAGCGGCCGTCCGGGGTCGGTTCGCTCGGAACCTTGTCTAGCGACTCCCCCCGCATGCGACGTGAACGTCGAGTTGCGTTATGAAGCGTCTTACGATGATTCTCTCGATATCGGTAGCCTATAGTGTCTTCCCGAACGCTTCGGGTTCCCCGTAATCGAGTGGTCCTTCAGCCGACCCCGAGGTCGATCGTCAAGGGTCCGCTGTAGCCGCTCGACGGTGCCTGCACGGTAGCGTTCGCGTACTGGATCGGGGCGTACGCGACCGTGACGCCGAGGAGCGTGAACGGTGAGCTCACGGACGCTTCCCCGTTGAATCGGTAACAGTAGGTCGAGCAGGTAAGGCTCAGCGTCACCGTTTGCGAAGCGTGCATGGTGAATCCTCCGGAGGTGGTGAGCAGGGCATTTTCCGCGTACCAATTCACGACCGTGACTTGGACGACCGCCGGTCGGCTCTGCAGCGCCGAGATGTCCGCCGCGACGAAGACCACCAGCATGAGGGCGGCCACCCCCACGGCCAGAACTTTTGTCGGAATGTGAAGGCGCGCGGGCCGGATGGCTCGGACCTGGTCGTACCCACCGTAGAAGGTGGCCATCGAGTCTTGCATCATAGATTACACCGCGAAGCGACCGTCCGCTACGTTCGCCGCGAATGCCGGCACCGGCCTCCGGCGGGTCCCCATGGCTTGCCCTGGGGCGGGACGGACGAATCCCGCTCGAGAAAACTACGCAAGCTCCTCGTACTTGAGGCCGATGTTGAACTAGCTAATTTTCGAAGACCTCCGGAGTTTACGAAGGTGGAGAGTCCCGGGGGACGCGCTAGACCGACTCTTCAATCTCTCCGGCCTGCGGCGTCCCCGCGAGACTCTTCGCGACCAAGCCGAGGATCTCGAGGTGCCGGTCGACGTCCTTTTCGGTGTGCTGGACGGAAATCGTCCACTGCTCGTCGGGCCCGGTCCCGCTCGCGATCAGGTTGTGGTTGAGCGAGAGGTAGTAGTAGAGCATCGAACGGTCGCCGTCGACCGTCAGGAAGTCGCGCCAGTTGCGGACGGGGTGGTCCGAGAAGAACACGGTTCCCGAGACGCCGTCCGCGGAGTCGAAGGCGGTGACCCCGGCGTCCTTCATCACCTCGCCGTAGCCCTTCGCGAGACGCATGTTGAGTCGGGTGGACCGCTCGAGCCCCTCGTCGGTCAGGATGTGGTCGAGGCAGGCGATGCAGGCGGCCATCGCGAGGGGGTTCGAGTTGTACGTTCCGGCGTGAGCGACCTTCCGGGGACCGACCTCGTCGAGGATCCCGGACCGGCAGGCGATCGCCGACAACGGGACCCCGCATGCGATCGACTTTCCGAGCGTGATGATGTCGGGCTTCGCGCCGACGCGTTCGCTCGCACCGTGCGGGTACTTCGCTCCGGTCTTGATCTCGTCGAAGATCAGGAGGGCGTCGAGCTGGTCGCAAAGCTCCCGCACGCCCGGAAAGAACTCCTTCTCGGGCAGGATGAATCCCATGTTCATCGGGATCGGCTCGGCGATGACGACGGCGAGGTCGTCCTTGTGCTCGAGCGCGATCTTCCGCGTCGTCTCGAGGTCGTTGAACGGGGCGACGAGCGTCCGTTCCGACACCTCGGGAAGAATCCCCGGGGAAGCCGGCGCCGACCTCGGATGGTCCCGGGGGCCCGCCACTTGAAGGCGGGGCTTCACCCCGACGAGCAGCGTGTCGTGGGAGCCGTGGTACGACCCTTCGAACTTGAGGACGTACTTCTTCTTCGTGTACGCGCGAGCGAACCGAGTCGCGTGGTGGGTCGCCTCGAGGCCCGTCGTG
>Ga0187782_10000151_pt1 | contig 41837 bp, 31 predicted proteins | sample 0715_SJ02_MP15_2_FD_132454 | JGI IMG/M metagenome (GOLD analysis project Ga0187782, IMG submission 132454) | Tropical peat soil microbial communities from peatlands in Department of Meta, Colombia - 0715_SJ02_MP15_20_MG | ecosystem: Environmental > Terrestrial > Soil > Wetlands > Peat | place... | reverse complement strand
AGTTCTTCTTCCGCCAGACCAAATTCGGAGGCGATACCCCTCTGAAGCCGATATGGGACTTTCTTCTCTAGTCTTTCGACCCTAAGACAGAACTCCCGGATGGTCGCAGTTTTCATTTGACTCACGCTACGATTGATGTCTTACTTACCAATGCCACGCAGCGCTGTGGCTGTAATCGCAGGATGGCGGTGATTGGCGGTAATCCCTGCACGTCCGTTTCCTGATCGGCTCAGTTCTATTTCCTGCAAGCTGAATTGCTGCTGGAACGAGGCATTCACACAAGGAGGCCTATGCGAATCCACTTTTCCTTCCGGTTCCTGATCCTGGCTCTGGCAACATTACTCAATCTGAACTTCGCTTCCGCTTTCGATGCAGACCATTCCCGTCCGCTGATCACGTCCGCCATCGACGAAGGCAGCCGGGTCACGCTCAGCGGCAACATGCGCCCCGAAGCCAATGCGATGAACGACCGCGGCCGCGTTCCCGATGACTTCGCGATGGAGCATATGCAGCTTCAGTTGCGCCGTCCCGCGGATCGGGAACAAGCCCTGGAGCGGTACATCGAGGAACTCCAGCGGCCCGGTTCACCCAACTACCATCGCTGGTTGAGTGCGGCGCAGCTCGGCGAGCATTACGGACTCGCCAAATCCGATCTGGATACGATCACCCGCTGGCTTCAGAGTTATGGCTTCCAGGTCAACGTGGTTTATGACAGCGGCATGATGATCGATTTTTCCGGAACCGCAAAAGAAATTCGAGAGGCGTTCCAGACCGAGATCCACTGGCTTGATGTGAAGGGAGAAAAACACGTCGCCAACATGAGCGATCCGCGCATTCCGGCAGCTCTGGCGCCCGCGGTCGTGGGCATCGTATCGCTCACCGATTTCCGGCCCACGCCCATGTTTAAGCCGAAAACGCAATACACCACAACGATCGACGGCTTCACTTATTACCTGGTGGTTCCGGCCGATCTGGCGACCATCTACAACCTGAATCCGCTGTTCAGCGCGGGCACCACGGGGACTGGCCAGACGGTTGTGGTGGTGGAAGACACGAACATGAACCCCGCCGACTGGAACACCTTCCGCTCCACGTTCGGCCTGACGGCGTACACTTCCGGAAAGCTCGAGATCACTCACCCTGAGGCCAAGGGCAGCAACAACTGCGCTGATCCCGGCAACAACGGCGATGGTGTGGAAGCTTCCCTGGATGCCGAGTGGTCCAGCGCCGCGGCTCCTAACGCAACCATCAACATGATTTCGTGCGCCAGTTCCTATCCCACGTTTGGCGGCCTGATCGCAATTCAGAACCTGCTCAACCTGACCAGAACGCCGCCGGCGATCATGAGCATGAGCTACGGCGTGTGTGAGGCGTTCACTCCCGCCGCTGAGAAAGCTTCCTTCAATTCGACCTTTCAGCAGGCGGTTTCGGAAGGCGTCTCGGTCTTCGTTTCGGCTGGGGACAGCTCTGCCGCAGGCTGTGATCGCGATTCCCTCGAGGCCGTAGGTGGCATCAATGTCACCGGCTGGGGCGACACCCCCTACAACGTTGCCGTCGGCGGCACCGACTTCGGCGACCTCTACGAAGCCCTGGAAGGCGGCGCGCCCCAAAGCACGTACTGGAGTTCGACCAACTCCCCGACCTACGGTTCGGCGCTTTCCTATGTTCCCGAGATTCCGTGGAATGACACTTGTGCCAGCGTGTTGATCTCCACCGTGGAAGAATATGCGACGACCTACGGCTCAAGCGGCTTCTGCAACAGCAGCACTGGCGCCGACTTCCTGGGTACAGTCGGCGGCAGCGGCGGACCGAGCTCCTGCGCTACGGGTTCACTGGCCGGCAGGGACTGCAAAGGTTACGCCAAGCCTTCATGGCAAAACGTGCTCGGCAATCCCAGCGACGGCGTGCGCGACATTCCTGACGTATCGCTGTTCGCCGCCAACGGAGTTTGGTCACACTGGTATGTGTTCTGCTACTCTAACGCTACTTACGGCGGCGTTCCCTGCACTGGCGCCCCGGTCAACTGGGTTGGAGGCGGCGGAACATCGTTCTCTTCGCCCATCATGGCTGGAATGCAGGCGCTGGTGAATCAAGTCAACGGTTCGCGCCAGGGCAATGCCAATGTCGCGTACTACGCGCTGGCTAACAACGAATATGGCAGCAACGGCAATTCCTCCTGTAACTCAACCCTGGGCAATGGCGTGGGTAGCAGTTGCGTCTTCTATGACGTGACACTGGGAGATAATGATGTGCCCTGCGAGGGATTTCGCGATTGCTACACTCCCTCGGGAACGATCGGCGTGCTTTCCACGTCGAATTTTTCTTACGAACCGGCGTACGGCACGACTACCGGATGGGACTTCGCCACCGGCATCGGCACCGTGAACGCCACCAACCTGGTGAACCAGTGGTCGACGGTTTCTCCGAAAGCGGCGTGGGAGAAGTAAAGCGGTTCTCCCGAAGAGTTGGCTTGAAGTAAACCGCATATCCGCCCCATCCTTGCCACGTTGTTTGCGGCAGGATGGGGCTTTGACTTACGTTCTGGGATCCTCGCCGGCTCAAAGACTTCCCCAACCTTGTGCTCAGCACCAGGAGAACGGACTGCGCTCAGAGTTCCCTATTCGTAGCGCAGGCTCTCGACCGGGTCGAGCTGGGCAGCCCGTGTTGCGGGCACCGTCCCGAAGATAACGCCCACCACTGAGGAAACCACGATGGCGATGATCGCGGACCAGCCCGAGATCGGCACGCGATATTCGGTGAGGAAACGGACGGAGTAGGGAATGGCCAAACCGATGACGATGCCGGCGAAGCCTCCGATGAGCGAAATCAGGATGGCTTCGGCGAGAAACTGCAGCCGGATTTCGCGGTTGGTGGCCCCAACGGCCTTGCGGATGCCGACCTCGCGAATGCGCGCCGTCACCGTGGCCAGCATGATGTTCATGATGCCGATGCCGCTGACCAGAAGCGTCACCATGGAGATCAGAAGCAGCACCCAGGTCAGAGCCATCGCCACCTTGTCGCCCATGACCAGCAGCGCAGTCAGGTTCTGGACGTCAATAACCGATTCCGGCCGATGCCGGGAGTGCAATACGCGCTTGATCTGGGTCGTCGCCGCGGGAACCATCGACGCGTCTTCCATCGAGAAGTAGATCATCTTGACATTGGGGCTTTCGAGGAAATAGCGGGCCACCGTATATGGAATGGCCATTGTGTTCTCGGTGACCTCGGTCTCGCCGAAGGTTTCCACCGCTTCCTTGAAGGTGCCGATCACGCTGAAAGGCAACCCGCTAAGCTTGACGACCTTGCCGATGGCCGCCTGCTGCGAGCCGTAGACCTCGCGGGCCATCTTCTCCGTAATCACCGCGACTTTGTTGTGCGCCTGCGAGTCCTCGCGGTCGAAGAAGCGGCCGGCGAGAATTTTCAGGTTACGAACGCGCTGGTACTCCGGATAGACGCCGAGAATTTGTATATCCTTCTCGTCGCCGCTGCCGACGGGAATCCGTTCCCCCAGCGCGACCACCGGGGAAGCGGCTACGACGCCGGGAACCTGCTCGCGAACAGCCTGCACATCGTCGATGGTAAGGGGATCGAGAGTGGAGTTGCTGATGTGCTGCTGGCCCTGGTACTCGGCCCAGATCTCGTTGGTGCCGATGGCTTGAATCTGGGCGATGATCCATTGCTTGCCGGTCAGGCCAATGGTGACCACGAGAATGAGCGAAGCCGTGCCAATGACCATGCCCAGCGCGGTGAGCGCGAAGCGGACTTTGTTCGCCATGAAGGTGTCGTAGGCGAAGTTGAGCACTTCGCCCAGGGCAAAGCCGGGCTTGAGGCGGCGCGGAACCAGTGCTGCGGCCATAAGTACGCAATTAGATGCTACGCTAGTAACGTGGGGCGTGCCGAGAAATTCCGCGGAGCCGCGGAACCGAAGGCCAGTTGGACCTGAATCGATTCGCGGGCCCGATCAATTGTGTTGACAGGAGCAAATGGCGGCTGCTGAAACCATGACAGAAAGGCGCGTTGCCGAAGCCATCACGCCCCGGGAGGTCAAACGCTCGCTGTTTTGGATGGTGATTGTGGCGCTTGCGCTTCGGCTCGTGGTGATGTTGTTTTTGTATCCCGAGCGCACCGACCCTTATCGCGATCACTGGCGCATGGGCGGGGAAGCGGGCAGGATTGCACGCTCGATCGCACAGGGGGAGGGGTTCAGCAATCCTTTGTTTGGCAAGACCGGACCGACGGCGTGGCTGGCGCCGATTTTCCCTTATCTGCTGGCGGGAATTTTCAAGGTATTTGGCGTTTACAGCAACGCTTCGGCAATCGTAGCGCTGGCGCTGGACTGTATGTTCGCGGCGTTGACTTGCATTCCGGTTTACTTCATCGCGCGGAGATCGTTTGGCGAGGCGACAGCGCGGTGGGCGGGATGGACGTGGGCATTCTTTCCTTACAGCATTTATTTTTCGGCAGATTTTATCTGGGCCACGACACTCACTACCTTGTTGATGAGCCTGGTTTTTCTAGTGGCGTTGCGCCTCGAGAGCTCATCTTCCTTCTGGGCCTGGGTTGGCTTTGGTGCGCTCAGCGGCGTGGGAGGGCTCACCGATCCCGTGGTGATGTCGGTGGCGCCATTTCTCGGTGCGTGGGCGTGCTACCGGTTGTACAGAAGTGGCCGGCCTTGGCTGGCGCCCGGAGTGGGAGCGGTACTTGCGGTAACACTGGTGGTTTCGCCGTGGTTCATTCGCAACTACGAGACATTTCATAAGCTCGTTCCCTTGCGTAGCTGTCTGGGACTGGAAGTTTACTTTGGGAACAATCAGGATTCGTGGCATTGGGGCCCTCCCGGATATCATCCTTCGGACAATGAGAATGAATGGCGCGAGTATCAGCAGTTGGGCGAGATCGCCTACGTCAGCAAGAAGCTGAACCAGGGGCTGGAATACATCGACGCGCATCGCACGTTGTATATGAAGCAGACGCTGCGGCGTGTTGTCTATTTCTGGACTGGATTCTGGAGCCTGAGCGCCCGCTATCTGCAGGAAGAGCCGGCCGATCCTTACAATGTTTTCTTCTGCACAGGATTAACCCTGCTGATGTTAATGGGATTACGGCGGGCGTGGCACTCCGATCGCGCAGCCGCCATGCCCTATGTGCTGATCCTTGCGTTTTTCCCGATGGTTTACTACTTGACCCATCCCGAGGATTATTACCGTCGGCCGATTGATCCGCCCTGCGTAGCGCTGGCGGCGTTCGCGCTTGTATCCTGGATGGGCCAGCGGAGGAAACGCCGAATCCTGGCCGGCGAACTGGCAGCCTCGCGGCAGCCAACACAGGGAGGAGATTGGTGAAGGCCCTGACAAGAATGGTCGTGGCTGCTTTGCTGCTGCGCCTGGCGCTCATGTTCTTTTTCTTGCCCGAGCACCTGGATCCGTCCCGGGACCATTGGCACTTTGGCTTCGAGGTTGGGCGGATCGCGCGCGCGCTCGCGCAAGGGCACGGATTCAGCAGCCCGCTCTTCGCCGAAACCGGACCTACCGCCTGGATGACCCCGGTCTACCCGTCCATTGTTGCCGCGATTTTTTCTGTGTTTGGAATTTACACACCGACGTCGGCCCTGGTCATACTTTCGTTTAACGCGCTGACCTCGGCTCTGACCTGCATTCCTATTTTTTTCATTGCCCGTCGGACGTTTGGTAACCGTGAGGCGCTATGGGCCGGCTGGAGTTGGGCCTTTTTTCCTTACGCCATCTATTTTCCCCTCGAACGAATATGGGAAACCTGGCTGGCGACATTGTTGCTTTGTTTGCTTTTCCTGTTCGTTCTTCACCTCGAAAGCATGCCGGCAACAGGGGCCTGGCTTGGATTCGGCTCGCTAGCCGGTCTGGCTGCGCTGACCAGTCCAGTGTTGGTTTCGGTGTTGCCTTTCATGGCAGGATGGGCGTGCTGTCGGCTACGCCGGCGGAGGCAGGCATGGCTGCGCCCCGCAGCGGTCGCAGCCCTGGCTTTTGTTATTTGCGTCGCGCCGTGGTTTGTCCGCAATTACCACGTCTTTCATCGCTTTATTCCCTTTCGCGACAATATGGGACTGGTTCTCAGACTGGGCACCAAAGGCACCACCAATCACTGGGCAGCATCCGAACTTGGCCCCTGGCACAGCGATGCCGAATGGGCACAGTTTCAGCAGTTGGGCGAACTCGGCTACATGGAGAAAGAGAAGCGGCAGGCTCTCGAGTTTATCGCCAGCCATCCCGGCTGGTATGCATGGACATCGCTGCGGCGAGCGATTTACATCTGGACGGGATACTGGAGCCTGGATCCGGGTTACCTGGCGCAGGAACCGCTTGATCCTCCCAATATCTTCTTCTCGACCACCTTTACCGTGTTTGCTCTGATCGGGCTGTGGCGGGCATTTCGGTTGAATGCGCCGGTGGCCGCCCTGTTCGCCCTGGTTCTGGTCATTTTTCCTGCCATCTACTACATCACCAACCCAGAGGTTTACTACCGGCGCCCGATCGATCCGCTCATGGTTGTTCTCGCGGCTTCCCTGGTGACTCTGCGCAAGCGCAGAATCAAGCCGGCGGAGCACCTGGAAAGTGGCCGAGCAGAACGCGAACCGGTCGAAGCATAACCCGCCCAATTTCTAACACCTTGTTGGAACCGATCGCATCAGCGACGCCGCTGTCGGTGGTTCAGTCTGGAAGGAGATCCTTCGCTCCGCCTGAAAAGCGGCTTCCCTCAGGATGACGCCATCGAATGTTCACCTGGGCCGGACTCCGTTTGACAGACGCAATCCGGCATCATTAGGGTAAGGATGACACCTCGATCAAACTGCTTGCGCAATTCTCATCGCAAATCCACAACCGGCATGGCACTGTTGCTGCTGACTCTTGCTGCGCTACTGGTGCATGGCTATCATCCCTTTGCCGAGGACGCCGAGATCTACCTTCCCGGTGTCGAGAAAATTCTGTATCCCCAGCTATTTCCCGGGGGAGAGAAGTTTTTCGCCTCGCACGCCAGCATGACCATCTTTCCCAACCTGATTGCGTTTTCTCTGCGCGTGCTGCACTTGCCCATGACGGCGGGATTATTCCTGTGGCAGGCAGCTTCCATATTTCTGTTTTTGCTCGCCTGCTGGCAATTGAGTGGACAGTTATTCGCGAGCGCAAGGGCGCGGTGGGGTGCGGTTTGTATGCTGGCGGCGCTGCTGACTCTGCCGGTCGCCGGAACCGCGCTCTACATCATGGATCAATATGTGAACCCGCGCAACCTGGCGGCCTTTGCCGCGATTTTTGCCGTCACTCGCACCTTGGAAAAAAAATACCTAAGGGCCGCGTTGTGGCTGGCATTTGCAGGAAGCGTTCACCTCCTGATGGCGTCGTTCGCCTTTTCCTTCTGCGTCCTCTTCACAATTTTGCAATGGTTTGAGCAGAAATCCGAAGGTCTGCCTGCTGCGGCGTTCGCGAGCTGGTGCAGCTTGCTGCCGTTTGGCATTTCGCTCCGTTCTCCCACTTCTCCCGCCTATCACGCGGCCGCCCAGCGGCACTTGTACCACTACATCCAGAATTGGGCATGGTATGAACAACTGGGAATTGTGGGGCCGGTGGTGTTGTTTTGGTGGTTTGCCCGCATCGCGCGTGCCCGGCAATGGCGCAACCTCAAACGGGTGTGCTGGGGAGTGATTATCTTTGACCTGACTTGCTTCTTTGCGGCCCTGATTGTCGATCTGCCGGCGCGGTTTGAAACTCTGGCCCGGGTGCAGCCGCTCCGCAGCCTGCATCTGGTTTACATGCTGCTGTTTCTGATCATCGGCGGACTGCTCGGCGAGTTCGTCCTGAAGAACCGCATCTGGCGCTGGCTGCTGTTGTTCCTGCCGTTGAGTTTGGGGATGTTCCTGGCGCAGCGCTCTCTGTTCGCCGCCAGCGCGCATGTCGAGTGGCCCGGAACCGCTCCCAGAAATCAATGGCAGCAGGCGTTTCTCTGGGTGCGCGACAACACTCCGGTCGATGCCATGTTTTCTCTGGATCCGGATTACTTGCGCCTCCCCGGTGAGGAAATAACCGGCTTTCGCTGTCTGGCGCAGCGCAACCGGCTCGCGGATATGGGCAAAGACGCAGGCGCAGTGAGCATGTTCCCACCGCTGGGAGACGAGTGGTGGAAGCAGGTACAAGCGCAGACGCCGTGGAAGAGTTTCCGGCTGGCCGACTTCGAGCGATTGAAGAAGACGTATGGCGTGAACTGGGTGGTGGTGCAGCAGCCGGGAGTGGCCGGTCTCGACTGCCCCTATCGCAATGCCGCAGTAGAAGTGTGCCGCGTGCCCTGACTTAGCACCGGGCGCGAGGCTGCCAGGCCACTCGTTAATTCTCACATCCCCCCGTGATCCTGGTCCTATCGGAGACTCTCGTGGTCGCCTGATACTAAGATAGGGGAGTTAATAGACGTTTCGATGCAGGCTTTCATAACGAAGAAAGACAAGACGGAGGGCATTATGCTGAGCAATGGCGAAGTCAAAGCAGCGTTTCGAGAGATATTGCTGCACATGGAGAGGGCAGCGGTGCGAGCGGATGCGATCTACGAGTTGATGCTGGAGCGTGGCAAAATCAACAAGCAAGAGCTGGATGAGGTGATGGCAACAGCGAGACCCAGGCAGCAGGCCAAATGGAATCAAATCCGGGCCAAGGTGGATTCCCTTCTGGAAGAATCCGACGCGAGGATTGCGAAGGCTGGATGAGTGAAAGCGCCGCCTCATCTAGATCGTGCTCGGCAAAAGATGCGGCTGATGACGCCTCGACATTACGGGTCAACCGCGTCGCGGAAGCGACGCGCGCCAGAATAAGTGGCTCTCTTGCATTGGCTGCATGATTATCGGATAGAATGGACCCTTAATGGCCACCTCCACTGCCCGGGTCGTACAGGCCTGCGTCCGCCTATTTCCTTATGAGAGATGGGAGTCTGTTCTGCCGGCACTGGCGCGGCAATACCGCGAAAACAAGCCCTGCCCGCACATTCTGTTGAAGGATTTCCTTGATCCTGAAATTGCTCGCGAGATGGCTGCGCAGTTTCCCCGCGCTGCAACCGAGGCCTGGACGCAGTACAAGCACGCCAACGAAAACAAGCTGGGCATGGCCAAGCGCGAGCTTTTTCCCCCTACCCTGGGCGCGGTCACCGATGAACTGAACTCGCCCGAGTTCGTGGCCTGGATTTCCCGGCTGACCGGCATTCCCCATCTGATGGCTGACCCCATGCTGGAGGGCGGTGGTCTACACCAGTCCAGTGGCGGGGGATATCTGAACGTTCACACCGACTTTTCCATGCACCACTTTCACCCCCACTGGCGGCGGCGGGTGAACCTGATTCTGTATCTGAATCCGCATTGGCGGGAAGAATGGGGCGGAGCGATCGAGTTATGGGAGCGGCAGGATGGCAAGATGGCGCGCTGCGCGGTGAAATATCCGCCGCTGCTGAATCATGCTCTGGTCTTTACCACCGACGAACGGTCTTTACACGGGTTTCCCGATCCCCTCACCTGCCCGGAAGGTGAGTCGCGCAAAAGTTTGGCCTTGTATTACTACACGGTCGAGGAGGATGCGAAAGTCGCGGGACATTCGACCGATTATTTTGCCCGTCCGCAGGATGGATGGGGAAAAGCGGCGATGATCTGGCTGGATAAGAAGGCCGTCGATCTCTATTCGCGGGCGAAGGTGCGCTTCGGATTCTCCGATGAGCTCGCCAGCAAAGTCCTGGGATTTTTGTCGCGGAAAAAATAATTGCCGGCGCCGATCTCTCGCGGGCGTGGCGCCCGCGCCACAAGGTATCTTTCCCGCACGCCCGAACTGATTCCTTTAACCTCGATCTAACCGGCGCCCACAAGCAAGAAGGAGCAAGGCTGAGTCACAGCCTTGCGCCGCGGCTTGTGGAGACTGAGAAAGGCCGGATTCTTAGCGGCGACCCTTCTTCGCTTTTTTCCTGGCTTTCTTCGCCGGCTTCCGGGCTGCTTTCTTCCTGGCCGGCTTCTTGGCCGCCTTCTTCTTGGCCGGTTTCTTCGCCGGTTTTTTCTTAGCCGGCTTTTTGGCTGCCTTTTTCCTGGCGGCCGGTTTCTTGGCAGCGCCGCCGGCCGGGGCAGCAGGGGGCGGAGGCTCAGGGGGCGCCATCGGTTCGCTCATGGCGGGTTCCGGCACCCCGGCTTCTTCTTCCTCTTCTTCTTCTTCTTCGAAATCTTCCTCCAGCGACTCGCTGTAGGCGCCGCTGTCGCCGAATTCTTCGTCTTCGTCACGTCCGTAGAATGTGGGGTCGTAGAACGTCATTGCTCCTCCTGATCTTTCTTGGCCTCCTGACGCAACCACCGGGCGCCGGGGTGCCGGGTACGAGAAATTAAAAGACCGCTGGAAACTTTGTGCGGAAACGGCGCGTGATTATAGCACGAGGTTTAGCGCTGCCTGCAAGGGCCATGATCACATAAGCCTGCCTATCCTGTTAACACAGGGCGCGGGGGAATGGAAGAAGATTCTGCAAAGCGCCGGGTTATCCGAACGACAGCGGACCTCTTGGCTAGGGAACCGGGAAAGTGCAGGACCCGTGTACCCAGAGCCGAAGAACGTGAAAACCCCGGCCCTGGCCAGGGAAGCGGAAGAAGAAACGCGCTCCGCAGGCAAGCCTGGGGAGCGCGAGAATAACGGCAGAATCAAACGGCGAGCTACTTTATCGCTTTGACGTAATCGGCGACCGCTTTGGCATCAGCCTCAGACACTCCGCTGAGGGGCTTTTTGTGCGGAGCCTTCTTGGCCTCGTTGCCCTTGGTCAGCAAGGCGACGATATCCTCGGCGGAAACGCTGGTTCCTTTCAGTGCGGGGCCAACCTTGCCCTGGCCTTCGGGCCCATGGCAAGCGGCACACTTGGCCTTATAGATAGCGCCGCCGTCCTGTGCCAGAACAGGCAGAGCACAAGCCAGGCACAGCGCCAGTACAAGCAGCAGGAGAAGCAAGTTGCGGAAACGCATAAGACCTCCTTAGGAGACTTCGTGGCTTAGGCTTTGACGGAAAACAACGGTGGGATTGTAGCGCACCGCCCTGGCAATGTCACTGCTTCAGGAAGATGAAACAGACCGTTTCGGGGACGACTCTTGGACGCGCCGGGAGGATAGATGGAACGGTTAGCGGGACGGCTGCACGACCAGGATCATGCCGGGACGAAGAATGGAGATGTCCCCATTTGTGCGCTTGAGGGCGGCGACCGTCGTTTTATAGGCAGTGGCAATGGAATATAGAGTCTCGCCGGATTTCACCGTATGGTGCACCACGGCAACTTGGGTGGGAGCCTCGGCCATCGGCTTCTTTGACCTGGTGGCCGGCCTGGCGGCCTTGGCGCTGGCAGTCTGTGAGGTCTGCTTCGTGCGCGCCGCCGTCCTTGAGACCGTCGAGGGCGTCTCGCTGTTCGGCGTCACCGGCAGGTGCAGGGCAAGAACCTTTCTGCCCTTCAGGCTGTCGCCGTGGAGTCCGTTCCAGCGGCGCACCATCTGCGCCGACACCCCGAAGTTCTCAGCTACGCTTTCGACTGTGTCTCCGGCATGAACTTTGTAGCGCGTGATGCGGCGGGCATAGGTGGTGGTATCGACGGTCTTGCCGGCCGCAACCGGGACGATCAATCTGGCCCCGGGCTCAAGATCGCTCCCCTCAAGCTGGTTGGCGGATGCAATCGACTTGGCGGTGACATGATAAGCCCGGCCAACGGAGGCCAGTGTATCCCCGGGCTGGACTTTGTGGTAGCGCCACCACAACCGCATGTCATTGGGGATGGCGGCGATAGCCGTTTCATATTCATCCTCCGTCCCGGCCGGCAGGTGCAACTCAAAACGGCCTTCCTTCGGAGTGCTGAACCGCAGCAGGCTGGGATTCAGTTCCTGTAGCTGGGCCGGCGGCGCATCCACACACTGGGCCACCAGCCGTAAATCCACCGGATAATCGATAGTGACCGAATCATAGGCCAGCGGCTCGTCCATCGACACGTCATCAAAACCGTACTGCGACAGATTCTTGGTCATGATGGTCACGGCCAGAATGATGGGAACGTAGTTGCGCGTTTCCTTGGGAAGAACGTTGCGGCGGTAGAGCTCCCAGAAATCAGCGTAGCCCGTGCGTTTCACCGCGGCCTGGACAGTTCCGGGCCCCGAGTTATAGGCCGCCATGGCCAGATACCAGTCGCCAAACTCGGCATAGAGATCTTTCAAATGACGGGCGGCGGCGCGAGTGGACCTTTCAGGATCCTGACGATCATCCACCCACGGGCTGCGTTGCAGACCATACGCCCGGCCGCGCGAACCCATGAATTGCCAGATGCCGCGTGCGCCGGCGCGGGAAACGGCGAGGGGGTGGAAACCCGATTCCGCCTGCGCCAGATAAATCAAGTCCTGGGGAACACCTTCTTCTTTGAGAATCGGCAGCATCATGGCGCGATAGCGGCCGGAGCGGGCGAAGGCTCGCTCAAACGTGCCCCGTCCGCGATTGGAGAAGTAGCTGATGTAGCCGGCCACCTGGTCGTTCAGCATGAGCGGCAGGTCGGAGTGGGTAGACTTGATCTCGGCCTGCACCTTGGCCCGCACGCTGGGATCGGCCGCGGGAGTGATGCCATTGGTCTCGTCGATGGGCGCCGGCTCCGACTTCTGTTGCGCGTCCGAATCGGCCATGACGTTGCCCACATCAAGTTGGTTCACGCCTTCCACGATGCGGTCAAATTCTTTTTCCAGGCGGTCGTCGGAGCGGATGTCGAAGTTGCTGTCGAGCAACGCGTTGATCGCGGTGTCGAAGTCCCGCCTGGCGGCGTCGGTGTTGCCTGCCCGGTAGGCGTCAATTCCGGCCTGATAATCCTTTTCGACCTTGGCGATGAGATCGGCGACCGGGTCGGAAGCGGCCACGGGCGGTTGCGCATGTGACTGAGGAGCGGCCAGTTCTTGGGCTTTGACTTCCGGCTGCTGCGCAGGGTCCGCTTGTGGTTGCTGAGGTTGAACTTGACCCGTAGTGGAAGCTTGAGTTGCAGTTGCAGCAACGGAAGCCGTCAGGGGCGGCGCGCTTCGCGGAGGCAGAAGGGTAGCAGGCTTTTGGGCAGTCTGGCAGGCAGAAAACACCAGAGCCAGCGCCGCCGGCATAGCAACCCGTATTTGGAGTCTCGCAACTCGCATATTTCTCTAAAAGATACGGACCGCCTCCCGAAACCCGCTGAATTGTATCAAAATCGTATCGTGCAGGCGGGTTCGGGTCAACGTCGAAAGAGGACAAGTCCGGGTTACTTTCGGAACCCAGCCAGCGTAGTTACCCGCAGTTCCTCTGTTGGACGATGGAAACGGGACCAAAGGGTTGGACTTTCGGTTCCGAGTTCCTGGCTCGAAGTGAGCGCCCCACCCAGGTTCGAAACCTTAGCTACTTCAGACGCGCCAGTAGTCCGGACGCCAATCCTTGATCGACTTCTTGATATCCGCTTGCGAGAGCTTCTCCGAGAGTGCCCGCTCCGCCAGCCTCGGAACTTCGGAATCGGGTGCGAAGCGCAAGCCGATGAGCTGACGCTCCGTCAATTCCGGAATGCGCGAGCGCAGCGCTTCCGGCAGAAGCGAAGCCAGGCGCAGCCGTTCCTCCAGTCGAATCACCCGGTCCTGCACTTTGAGGGAGTACAGGCGCATCTTGAAAATGGCGACGGTCGCGGCCGCAATCAGAAGGAAGCGCCATCCCGTGTGCCAATCGGGGCGCTGCCAGAACAGGTAGATGGCCGCGAACGTCGAACCGGCAAAGATGGGCAACAGAAAGAAGTGGAAGAGCGGGTCGAGGCGAGTATGGTTGGCGAAGGTCTGTGTTTTCTGTTCGGCCATGGGGAGTGCCTCCTTCGTGGACGCGACAGTGTAGCAGATTGGGAGGCGCACCGGACGCCGGTTCTGAGTATTCGGCCACGGGCCGTGGCTGATATATTCTGTGCGACAGAGAACGCGCGACTGCGAATGCTGCAAGGGAAGTGGCTAAGAAACTTGTCCTATGGCGAGGGCATGCGGAAACCCTGATGGCGACCATCCGTTACAGCATTGTGATTCCCGCCTACAACGAAGGCCAGCGCCTAGGGGCGACGCTGGAGAAGGTGCTGGGATACGTGCGCCAGCAGGGATGGAGTACGGAAGTGATTGTGGTGAACGACGGCTCGCGCGATAACACGGCAGACGTGGTGCGCTGGTTCGCAACCCGCGACCCCTCGGTGCGGCTGGTGGAGAATCCCGGCAACCGCGGCAAGGGCTACAGCGTGCGCCACGGAATGCTGGAGGCGCGGGGCGAGGTGGTGGTGTTCAGCGATGCCGACTTGTCTTCCCCCATGGAGGAGTTGCCGAAACTGCTCGCGGCCCTGGTCTCCGGAGCGGATATAGCGATTGGCTCGCGCTGGTTGCAGGCCGAATTGCAGACGCAGCGGCAGTCCCCGCTGCGGCAACTGCTGGGCAGAATCTTCAACCTGCTCCAGCGCATGATTCTGGGATTGCGATTCAAAGACACGCAGTGCGGCTTCAAAGCCTTCACCCGCCGTGCGGCACAAGCGATATTTCCACGGCAGCGCATCGAGCGTTGGGGCTTCGATCCGGAAATTTTGTTTCTCGCCGGCAAGCTGGGATTCCGCGTGGACGAAGTGGCCGTGCGCTGGGGGCACAGCGGCGACACGCGAATTCATCCCTTTCTCGACGGCGTGCGCATGTTTCGCGACCTGCTGTGTATCCGCTGGAATGACCTGACCGGCAAATATGACGGCAGCGCTGAAGCAGCGGCTCCCGAGCTGCGATGAAGTCTTTTTGTCATGGGGCATTAGCCCTCCGGTTGGCCACGCGCGTTCTTCGGCAAACTGCCAAGGTGAGAATCGGCCTGCCGTAGGGTCAATCCTGTCGGATGTCCCGTTGTGGTCGGTTTTTTCATTTTGTGATCGGACTCACAACCAAACATGACCTTTGGCCTACCCATTATTCGGCAAGAGGCATTAGGATCGAATGTGGAGTCGTTGGTAGTCGGCTGTTACGTCTAGTTCGTCGCCGGCAGAGCGGGCAACTCTGGAAGGGCTAACGTCCAGCGCCCAAAGGTCCCTACAGCTGTAATTAGAATTACGATATCGGTCACCCAACACAGCCAAAGCAGGAGGCTCATTGTGAGTTCTACGATGCCCGGTCTCTCGGGAGTACCCCCCGCAACCCAGCCATCTCCTCTTGAGACGCATGGTCTCGATGCCCTGTTCGATGCGCGCTCCGTGGCGGTCATCGGCGCCACCGATCGCCCGGAAACTGTCGGCCGCACCGTCGTACAGAACCTGCTGCATCCGTCTTTTCGGGGGAAAGTGTATGCGGTAAACCCGCAGCGTCCGGAAGTCCTCGGGCTGAAAACTTATAAAAGCATTCGCGACCTGCCCGAGCGAGTTGACCTGGCCGTGCTGGCAACCCCCGCGGCCACCATCCCCGGCCTCGTCGCAGAATGCGTGGATGCGGGCGCCAAGAGCGCCGTCGTCATTTCTGCCGGATTCCGCGAACGGGGCGCCGCGGGCGCGGAACTGGAGCGCCAGATCAAACTGCAACTCGCCCGCGGCCACATGCGCCTGATCGGTCCCAATTGCCTGGGCGTGATGAACCCGACCGTGGGAATGAATGCCACCTTCGCCAAAAATGCCCCCAAAGCCGGCACGGTCGCTTTTCTCAGCCAGAGCGGCGCACTGCTGACCGCCATTCTGGATTGGAGCGAGCGCGAGCAAGTGGCTTACAGCGCCATCGTTTCCACCGGATCGATGCTCGATGTCAGCTGGGGAGATTTGATCTATCACTTCGGCGATGATCCCCGGACCAAGAGCATTCTGATTTACATGGAATCGGTGGGTGACGCCGCCGCGTTTCTTTCCGCCGCCCGCGAAGTCGCGCTCAAGAAGCCGATTATCGTGATCAAGGCGGGAAGGTCGGAAGCCGCCTCGCGCGCCGCGGCCTCGCATACCGGTGCGCTCACCGGCAGCGATGAAGTGCTGGAGGCCGCTTTCCGCCGCAGTGGCGTTTTGCGAGTACACAACATCGCCGACCTTTTCTACATGGCTGAGGTCCTGGGCAAGCAGCCGCGCCCCCTGGGGCCTCGGCTCACGATTCTCACTAATGCCGGCGGCCCGGGCGTGCTCGCGACCGATTCTCTGGTCGCCAATGGTGGCGAACTGGCGTCCCTTTCCGAAAACACGCTGCAAGCTCTGAATGCATTTCTGCCGGAACACTGGAGTCACAACAACCCCATCGACGTGCTCGGCGATGCCGATTCGGAGCGCTATGGCAAAGCCATCGAAATTGCCTCCAAGGATCCCAACAGCGATGGCCTGCTCGCCATTCTCTGCCCCCAGGGGATGACCAACCCATCGGATATTGCCAACCGGCTGAAAGCCTATGCCCGCTCCACCGGCAAGCCCTTGCTGGCCAGCTGGATGGGCGGGGTCAGCATCGCTGAGGGAGTGAACATTCTGAATGCGGCGGGAGTGCCTACGTTCTCCTATCCCGATACCGCGGCGCGGGCGTTCACTTACATGTGGCGCTACACCTACAACCTGCGCAGCCTTTACGAAACTCCCAGCCTGGCCGAGGGTCCCGAGCTCGATGAGGCGGCGCGCAGCCAGGTGCGGCACATGATTGAGGAAGCCCGCGGCAAGGGCCAGACCCTGCTGAACGAGTTCGAATCCAAACGGCTTCTCTCTCTCTATGGAATCCCCACGGTTGAGACTCGCATCGCGCGCAGCGAAGAGGAAGCGGTTGCCCATGCGCAAGCCATCGGTTTCCCGGTGGTGCTCAAGGTGTTCTCCGAAACCATCACCCACAAGACGGATGTGGGCGGCGTCAAACTGAACCTTCGCGATGAAGACGCGGTGCAGAGGGCCTACCGTTCGATCCAGGTGTCGGTGGCGGAAAAAGGAGTGGCGGACCAGTTCGCCGGGGTCACCGTGCAACCGATGGTCAAGCTCGATGGTTATGAGCTGATTCTCGGCAGCAGCGTGGACCCGCAGTTTGGGCCGGTGCTGCTGTTCGGTTCCGGCGGCCAGTTGGTTGAAGTTTATAAGGATCGCTCTCTGGCCCTGCCGCCGCTCAACACCACGCTGGCGCAACGCATGATGGAGCAGACGCACATCTTCCGTGCGCTCAAGGGCGTTCGCGGACGCAAGCCCGTCGATCTGGCGGCCTTGGAGGGTCTGTTGGTCCGCTTCGGGCAACTGGTGATCGAACAGCCCTGGATTTCCGAAATCGACATCAACCCGCTGCTGGCCTCGCCGGAGCGCTTGCTGGCTCTGGATGCCCGCGTGGTGCTGCACAGCCCGTCGGTCACCGCCGCCCAATTGCCCAAACCGGCGATCCGCCCTTATCCCTCGCAGTACGTTTGGCAATGGATGATGGAAGATGGCACGGATGTCACCATCCGTCCCATCCGGCCCGAGGATGAACCGTTGATGGTTACATTCCACAGCCTGCTTTCGGAACGGACGGTCTATCTGCGCTATTTTTCCGCCCTCGGCCTGCGCAAGCGTGTCGATCACGAGCGCTTGCTCCGCGTCTGCTTTGGCGGCTACGACCGCGAGATGGTGTTGGTGGCCGAAGCCAAGGATCCGGCCACGGGCGGACGGCGCATTCTCGGCGTTGGACGTCTGAACAAATTGCGCACCGACAACGACGAAGCGGAAGTTGCCGTTTTGATCGCCGACCCCTATCAGAACCGGCGGCTGGGCACGGAATTGCTGCGGCGGAGCATTGAGGTGGCCCGCCATGAGAAGCTCATCCGCCTGGTGGCGGAGTTACTCCGCGACAATGTGGGCATGGAAAGACTTTTTCGCAGATTCAATTTCACCTTCCGCACCCATTACGACTCGGGATCAATTACCGCCTCTCTCGATCTTTGAGGCCAGGTAATACGCTATCTGATCACCGCGCCACCATAACAGCTTGAAAGTCATGGCCGGTGCCCTCCTGTCCACACGCGATTACCGAAGTTTCCCGTTCGGCTCATAAACCATTGTTAGTAAATCTGTTAGCTATTTATCCTCAATGGTTCAGGCTTCCTTCTCTGGCTCCAGCGGTGAGGGAGTGCCCTGTACACGTATGTCCAACAGCACGCATTCGTGGAAGAGTCTGCCTATGGGCGCCAGGGTGTTCGTTGGCTTGGTGATCGCCGCGGGCACGGCGGCGCTTTTACAAGCCGCAATCCATCAGAACAGCAAGAACATTGCTGAGTTTATCTGCTATCTTGGCATCGCCATTCTGGGCTCGCGCCTGCGAGTGACTCTGCCCGGCATTGCCGGCTCGCTGTCGGTAAATTTTCTGTTCATCCTGGTGGGCATCGCGGAGCTCGGCTATTCGGAGGCGCTTACCCTGGCGGCAGTTTCAATGCTGGCCCAGAGCCTGCATCCCAACCGCCCCCGCGCCATTCAGCTGACCTTCAATATTTGTGCGGGCTCGCTCTCCACGGCGCTGGCCTACGTCGTCTACCACGATGTGCCGGTGTTGCAATTCATCGTAAGCCGGCCGCTGGTCTTGTGTCTGGCGGCTTCGGTTTACTTCGTGGTAAACGCCGGATGCATTGCGGTGGTGATTTCCGCCAGCGAAGGCAAGCCGCTGCGGCAGATTCTGGTCGACTGCTATTTCTGGTCGTTCCCCTACTACCTGGTAGGAGCCGGCATCGCGGGCGCGATTGGCTGGTTCGACCAGGCATTCAATTGGGAGACGTCGCTCCTCTTCGTACCCGCCATCTACCTCATCTATCGCTCCTATCGCCTCTACCTTGGCAAGCTGGAGGATGAGAAGCGGCACGTGGAAGAGATGGCCGATTTGCATCTGCGAACCATCGAGGCGCTGGCCATGGCGATTGAGGCCAAAGACCAGACCACCCACGATCACTTGCAGCGCGTTCGCATCTATGCGGTTGAAGTGGCCAGGGAATTGGGCGTGAAGGGCAAGGAACTGGAAGCCCTTCACGCCGCCGCCCTTCTGCACGATATTGGCAAGCTCGCCGTGCCCGAACACATCATCTCCAAGCCGGGGCGGCTGACACCGGAAGAGTTTGAGAAGATGAAAATCCACACGGTGGTCGGGGCGGAGATTCTGGAGCGGGTCCGCTTCCCCTACCCGGTTGTGCCCATCGTGCGCGCCCACCACGAAAAATGGGACGGCACCGGATATCCCTACGGATTGAAAGGCACAGAGATTCCGCTGGGTGCGCGCATCCTCTCGGCGGTCGATTACCTGGACGCCCTGGCCTCGGATCGTCAATACCGGCGCAGCATGCCGCTCGATGAAGTGATGCAGCGGCTGCTAGCGGAATCCGGCAAATCCTTCGACCCGAAGGTGGTCGATGTCCTCATCAAACGGTATCGCCATTTGGAAGGGCTGGCGATGGCCGAATCGGCCGAGGCCGGCAAGGCGGGCTTGGCCACCGACGTGAAGATTATGCGTGGAGAAGCGCCCTCCGCAGGATTCGAACATGCCGCTGCCCCTGATCTGCCGGGCCGGGAGGCAAGCTTCCTTTCCTCCATCGCCGCCGCACGCCAGGAGGCGCAGTCGCTGTTTGAGTTGAGCCAGGATCTGGGAGCGTCGCTCAGTTTGGGAGAAACCCTCTCGGTTTTTTCGGTCAAGCTCAAGCCCATGGTTCCTTATGACGCGATTGCCATTTACGTTGTGCGCGACGAAGTGCTGGTCCCGGAATACGTCAGCGGCGATAACTACCGTCTGTTTTCTTCGCTGCGCATTCCGCTGGGGGATGGGCTTTCGGGCTGGGTGGCGCAGAATCGCAAGCCGATTGTGAACGGCAATCCTTCGGTGGAACCCGGATATTTGAACGATGGCAGCAAATTCAGCACCTTGCGGTCCGCGCTCGCCGTTCCGCTCGAGGGCGTGACCGGCGTAACCGGCGTGCTGGCGCTCTACCGCAGCGATCGCGACGCCTTCACCTCCGACCACCTTCGCATTCTCCTGGCGGTGAGCGGCAAGATGGCCCTGGCCATTGAAAACGCGCTCAAGTATCAGCAGGCCGAAAGCTCCGCCACCACCGATTACCTCACTGGCCTGCCCAATGCGCGGTCGCTGTTTTTGCAACTGGACCGCGAATTGGCCCGCTGTAAGCGCGACGCCGTCTCCCTCACCGTCATGGTCTGCGACATGAACGGATTCAAGAAAATCAACGATCGCTTCGGCCACCTGGAGGGAAATCGTGTGTTGCGGCTGTTTGCCCAGGCTCTGAAAGACAGCTGCCGCGAATATGACTACGTGGCACGCATGGGCGGCGACGAATTCGTGGTGATTGCTCCCGGTCTGCCCGCAGACACCGCCGCCAAGAAAGTGGCGCAGATTCGTGCGCTCGCCAAGCAAGCCGGCTTCGAAGTTTGCGGAGAAGAGATTCTCTCGCTCAGCGTGGGCAGCGCGGTATCTCCCGACGACGGCAATGACGCGGAACAGTTGCTCACTCTGGCCGACCGCCGCATGTACGTGGAAAAGCAGAAGCAGCCCGCGCTGAAAGATCAGCGGCTGCACACGCGCATGAAATGCCGGCTCACGATCGAGATGCACCCCCAAGCCGGCGAAGGGCCGATCTTCGGCAATCTGATTGATATCAGCCTGGGCGGATGCTATGTGGAAACCAGCGCCATTCTGCCACCCGGTTCCAGCGTCAGGCTGGTCTTCTCCATCGATGATGGCTCGCTATCCGCGGAGGGTACCATCGCCAGAATTCATCCCGGGTCGGGCGCGGCCGTGCAATTCAAAGAGATGAGCCGCGAGTCGCGCGAGAAGATGTACCGCGTGCTGGAATTCGTGCAGAGCTCCACCGCCCTCTACGACGGCCGCTACCTCCAAAACCTGTTCCAGCGCTGAGTCGAAAATCTTGTCTTGCAAACCGGCTGCGATTCTAAGGCGCCACCACAGGCCTGGCCCGGCTTGAAGCCCATCTCCTCCGCCCTTACACTTAAAGCATGCACGCCCACGTTCACGGCGCGGACCGTCCCAAGCAAGTACTGAAGATTTCGCTGGGGGTCACGCTGGCCTACATCGTGCTGCTGGCGGTGGCCGGCCTTCGCGCGCACTCGCTGGCGCTGCTCTCCGAGGCCGGCCACAATCTCTCGGACCTGCTCGCCCTGCTGCTGTCTCTGGTCGCGGTTTATTTGCAATCGCGGCCGGCCAGTTCCACCAAAACCTACGGCTATCATCGCGCCGGAGTGCTGGCTGCGCTGGTCAATGCCGTCTCCCTGGTGGCGGTGGCATTTCTGATTTTTTACGAGGCGTTCCGCCGCTTGCAAAAACCCGAGCACGTGCAGGCCTCGCTCATGATGTGGGTCGCGGCCGCAGGCGTGGTGATGAACGGAGCCATCGCGCTGCTGCTGTACCGCTCCGGGCGCGACGTCAACCTCCGCAGCGCCCTGCTGCACGAGGTCGGCGACACGCTTTCCACCGCCGCCGTCATCGCCGGCGGCTGGGCCATCCTGGTCACTGGCGATTACTGGATCGACTCCGCCCTGTCGGTGGGAATCGGCGTGCTGATTCTCTGGTCAGGCTTCGGCATCGTGCGCGAGACTTTGAACATCCTGCTCGAAGGCACGCCCCGCGGCGTGAAGCTGGAATTGGTCGAAAACGCCATCCGCGCGGTCGAAGGCGTCAACGACGTCCACGACCTGCACTGCTGGAGCATCGGATCCGAGACCCATGCCCTTTCCTGCCACATCTCGATCGCCGACATTCCCCCTTCGGCCAGCGAGCGTATCTTGCGCGAGGTGAAGGATCGCCTGCACCACGACTTTCGCATCGACCACACCACCATCCAGTTCGAACACGTGGAATGCGAGGTGGCCCACGGCTGCGTCATCCCCGTCGGGGAGAGCGAAGATCACCACCAAGAGCACTGAAAATCACAGCTTCCCAATTTGATCGGCGCCGCCCCGCAAGCTGCCGGCAAAATCGAATTGTCATTCCCAGCGAGCGCTTTTTGCGAAGCGAGAGCCTGCCCTGAGGCGAATGCCGAAGCGAACCTGCGCGAGCCGCGCGCAATCGTAGCCTGCCCTGAGGGAGCATAGCGACCGAATGGGCGCGTTTGGCTCGCTTCCTTCGAGACTCGCCACTACGCAAAATTGCCCTCCCGTTTCGGGACTGCGTTTCTCGATTTGAGCGCCTGCGCGTTCCCAGGACGCAGGGTGCGTCATTTTTGGCAACCAGTTACTAACACGTGAGACCGCCACCACTCCGCCGCCCCGGCCCGGAGCTGCCCGCAACTTCCGATATCCACAGGGGTTTATGAATCTAGAGCGAGTTGTTCTGCGTATATAGAAGTAGAGCGCAGCTACGGCAACCAAATTGCAATGCAACTAGGGTAGTTGCCGATGAGTCTAATAGACAAAAGCGGTTCAGGGTCGGAGTCGGAGGTGATGACGGCCATGTTTGATACGGTAATGAACAACAGGCTTAACGATAGCGACAGATTCACGGCAACTGAGCTGGCGGCATTGCGCAGCGATCTCTTGCAGGGTGGGATCGACTCGTACGAGGCTGCCCAACTGTTGCAGGTGTTTCTGATGGGCCGCGGCTATGGGGTTTCCCCGAAAGCGGCGCTGGATGCCGCCGGCCGCGTGGAAATGGCCGGATGCGCCCTGCCCGTGTTGCAGCATGAATTGGAGAACCTGGCAATGGTGATGTAACCCGAGGGGGTGACACCTGGCTGGGCAAACTGTAAGAAGATGGCGGAACGGCGAAGAAACACAGAAAAAGAACCAGCGATAGACAAAAACACTTGAGACATTCTGGATCGGCAGTCTGAACAAGGCTCACCGAACCAGTTCCACAAGCGACAGCCGGGCCAACCAGCCCGGCTTTGTGGTTTTTTAGGTTGAATTTGTCATTCCGAGCGAGCGCTTTTTGCGAAGCGAAAGCCCGCCCTGAGGCGAATGCCGAAGGGAACCTGGGCGAACCGCGCGGAACCACGGAGCCTGCCCTGAAGGAGCGAATGCGACTGAATGGGCGCGCTCGGCTCGCCTCCTTTGAAGCTACCAGTGACAGCCCTTCCAGCCCTCAATTCCAGTGGTGCGAGTGCCACCATATTTTCTGGATGTCGAACTCCACCCCGCGGCACAAATAGATCGGCTGATTCTCTTCTCCCATTCCCCAGCGCTCGTAATGTTCGAATGTCTGGTACGACGCACAGTTATCGCGCACATCCTCCAGGCTCCACTGGATCACGATCAGATTTTTGTACACCACCGGTGGCGGTCCCCAATACCAGTGATTCTGATGGCGTGAGTAGGCATGGGGTAGCCCGTATGGCGGGCCGAACTGGTTGATCGCTCCCGCTTCTCCGTAGTTGCCTGCCCAGATGCCGGTCAGGGGCCGTTCCTCCGGCGGCAGCGAATTGTAGATGCTCGCAACCTCGCGCACCATCTCGCGCCATCCAAACTGGTCGGCGATGGGCTGAGCCAGCAGCGACTGCATATGGACCTCGGCTTTCGCCGGCTTGAAGTCAATTGTCTCCTCATAGGCAAGAAGCCGCTCAGGCGGCAGCATCCACGTGACCAGCGGAATTGCGGGAAGCGCCGCCAGAACGATGATCGCAACGATCGCCACGCGCGCGCCGGTCCGCGCAGCGGGTGCCCCACTTGTCGCCGCTTTTGCGAGAAGTGGGATGCCCAGCCGCGGTGTGATTGCCGTCTCGACCACCACCGCGCCTCCGGCCAGCAGCATGGGATAAATCGGAAAGACGTAGTAGTTCTTGGCATGCGCCACTTCCATCAACACAAAGAAGATGACAAAGGTCAGACCCAGCACGCGCCAGCGGCGCTCGCGCAGAAACCAGATCAGTCCCGCCATCCACACCGGCAGCAGAATGGGGTGAAGGTCGAGAATTTGCTCTTTCACGAAGGCCAGCGGCGGCAGCACCACATTTTTCCCTTCGCGGCGAACGTTGGCCAGGTCCTCAATGGTCGGGAAGTGATGGCGGATTTGCCAGATCAAATTGGGCAAAAACAGCGCCAGAGAGATGGCGCCGGCGATCCATATCCAGCGATGCGTGAACTCGCGGCGATGATGCGTGAGCAGCAAAGCCGCCGTGACCGCGAATCCGAATGACAGCGTCGAGTGCTTGTTCTCGAGGCCGAGTCCGGCAATCAGGCCGAACCACAGCCACAGCCGCGAATCGCCCGTGCGCAGAATTCGCGCCACCACCAGCATGCAGCCCATCCAATAGAGCGGCTCCCAGGCGTTCATGGTCATCAGGCTGTCAACCGAGAGCTCCGCCGGACAAAGCAGAATGCACAGCCCGGCGAGAAATTGCGCGTAGCGTCCGCCGCCGAGTTCGCGCGCGATGAACATGGTGAGGGCGATCAGCCCAGCTCCCGCCAGCGCAGGCAGAATGCGCAACGCCGCCAGCGATCCGCCCAGCGCCAGCGCGATCCGCGCGTAGACGGCGATGAGCGGCGCCGCGTCCACGTAGCCCCAATCGAGATGGCGCGCCATGTCGAGGTAATAAAGCTCGTCGCGGAAGTAGCCGTAGTGGCGCACGCTGGTGAAGACATGCAGCACCACCTTCACCGCACACAGCACGAGCAAGCTTCCGAGCGCAAGCGGAGGAAGCGCCGCGTTCGCCGGCTTTTCTGCCTGCGTCGAGATGGAATCGGCCAGCGTGGACACAGCAAGAATTATGCTCCCTATTGGACGCACCGTGCTGAGGCTCCGTCATCTCCGATGGTGTATCAAACTTGCGGTGAATTTATTCATCGCAAGTCTTAGACACAGCCTTGCGCTTTGACATCGCGAGCAAAGCGGAAGCTTCGCGAAGCGGAGCTTCCGCGGAGTCGAGAGCCTGAGCGAAATGAGCGAAGCGAATGAGTCGAACCGGGGAGCTTGATTTTGCCTGGGCGCTCAGCGTTGGCGCGATTTGGCGCAAAACCGCTGATTTTCGTCGCCATCTGGCAGCGAAAACATGTATTTACATGCAGCCGGAACGGCGTAAGTCCTTTGTTTTCAGCATGAGTTTACTATTTTAATAATCCCCTCCCCCCGGTAGCCACCCATTAGAATCATCGACTTACGTATTGTACCCGCATGCAAATTCCGCAGCCCAAAAGACTTACACGAGGGCCGCGAAAATACTCTTCGGGAAGATTCTTGTTTTGGGCCGGTGTTCTAGCCTTGCCATCTGCTCTTGCACCCAGGCTATATCTTCTAATATGAGGCGAAGTTTAGCGGACACAACTCGACCCACGTTCTCGTCCTGAATGTTCGGTTTTCCGACGGCGAGGCGCCGCGTGAGGCTGGGCTCGTAAGAATAGTTTGAGAAGCCGATCATCACCGAGCCCAGTCCTAAGCGGAACACCTCCCTCAACACTGAATCTTCAATCCGATTGATGAAGTCGAGGGCGTGTAAGACCTTGCGCTCTACCTTCGGGCTGAAGAGCTGGGTCCTGCCCGAAAACCCTGAAGGCGCTTTGGACCTCGGTTCCCTTTTCAGCGCTCCTTTCTCCGCCCTGTCCATGAACCGCTCGAAGGCAACAATTTTCTTCTTCAAATCGCTGGCGGAGATTTCTGCCGCGCTCAGCTTGATCTTTGTGGCTAGCGCTGCGTAGGGGTTTATTTCGAATCCGACCACGTTCAGCCCGCCTAGGTATGCTTCCGCCAGGGTAGTCCCGACCCCAGCAAACGGGTCCAATACCCAGCTTTTTGGGTTTCTCGCGGGAAGGTATTTGTTGATCGCGTCTTCGACAAAGTCCGCAGAGAAGCCGGCGATCCAAGGGACCCATCTATGCAGCGGTAGGCTTTTGTTCTTGGTAAAGGACGAGTCCCTGAACCCGTTGGTAGGGGTCGTGCTGCCAAACAATGTAGTCTGCATTGGTGTGAATCCTATCAAACCGCCGTCCCGCCTCCTGCGCGGATTGCTGTGTAGATCTGTGCAAAAGTAGACTAGAGCAGCCGCACGGCGAATACAAGGCGAAAAGCGCGCACGTCGGTATAGGGTACATAAGTTGGGTGGGGAGGCCATCCGAAAACAGGCCAAACCCACCCCACGATGCCCCTTGCCACAAAAAAGTTGCATTTTTACCTAGCACCAAAGTAATATGCAATTGGGGCTTGCTATTTTGAGTTCCCAGCTCTGTTGACCCTGTACCGCTAGGCGAAACTCCCAAACTCGTTGTTCGACATGTGCTAATAACAGAACGAGGCCGCCGTAAGCCTCCGTCCCGGTTCGGAGAGTTGAATATGGCGTGGTATGCGTACTGCCTTACCGAGCACCAGACCCTCCCCAATGGCACCCGTTCCCGCCGCCCCTTCGTAATGGAAAATGTGCAAGGCGTGAATGGCGCGCCCGTGCTCAGCTATCCCAGCGGCGAGTTCGCTGTGATTGTGAGCGAATACGATTTTGCCGCCGGAGCGCTCGACCAGAAAGCCGCCATCGACCACGCCCGCGTGGTCAGCGGCTGCTTCCGCAATTCCACGGTTTTGCCGTTCAAATTTGGCACTGTCTTCGACAGCGACGACGCGCTGCGGCAGGCGGTGCGCGTCAATCGCCGCGCCTTCGGCCAGAGCGTGGCCCGGCTGCGCGGCAAGTCGGAGATGCACATCAAGCTGATGGTCAACGACGGCTCGCTGCGCGAGGCCATGGTGGATGTGGTGCTGCCCGACACCGTCGGCGGCGACTATCTCTCCAAGCTGCGCGTCAAAGCTTCGCGCGAGCGCGAGCGCCAGACCAAGGCGCGGGCGCTCTCGGTGCAGGTGCACAAGCTGTTCAATCCGCTGGAAGAGGAAATTAGCTGCAAGAAGATCGCTCCCCAGGGGATGTTGATCGATATCGCACACCTGATCGATTCCAAGTCGGTGGAGAAATACCAGAACCGCTACTCGACCGCCGCCAAACAGTTGAAGAACTGCGAAGTGGCCATCAGCGGTCCGTGGCCGCCGTATCATTTTTTACCGGGGAAGCTAAGAACGGTGGCGGGGAACAGCTAGGGTTCTGTTCGGAGCCACTGGGATTTCTGAGCGCGCAAACCCCATGCCAATAATGTGCAGGGGTGTGCACTTACCTGGTTCCTCAAAGATCACTTTTGCCCAGCGTTTTCTCCCTGGTCCCCACCTAAACCTTTTTGCCTCAGTTATTTGCAGATATCGGCCGGGGGCAGACGGCCGCTTTTCACCTTTGGCGCGGCAAGTGCTTCTTCTCACCTGTAGCAAGAGGCCGCAAACCAAACAATGACCTTCACTTTTGCACGTCACCACTTCCAACAACGCCGCTCCGGCTGGCGGGGCGGCTGCTTGCATCGCCTTTCCTGACAAACACCTTCCAATTCTTGACCTCTTGGAACGCGGCCCCAGAAATGGGGCCGCTTTTTTGCGTAAGACGTAGCAAGCTACTTCTCTACAGCTCTGCGCTGCAAAGTCGCGAGGCACACACAGAAAACCAAAAGTGGCAATACAAACATCTGTCTGTGAAGCTTTCCCGCAGCAGTGAATCTCAGCTACACTGCCTGAACCTATGACCAAGGCCGGTTGTTGCATCGCATTTCTATCGGGCAAATGTTCGGCCCGTACGCGATTTCTCGCAACTTCGATCGCGGTGATCCTCTTGGCCTCGTCCTTGCCGCTGGGCCGGGCGCAAAAGCCGTCACCGATCCCCTCAGGTTCTGTGATGCAAGCCTCCTCCAACGAGCAGAATTTTCCGCCGCTGCTGTTGCAGCAGCTTTCCGCCATCAAATCCACCGCGCTCAACGACGACTACGCTTACCGCCAGGTTGCGCACCTCACGGAGAACATCGGCGCGCGGCCCACCGGATCGCCCCAGGCAACCGCGGCCGCTCGCTACGTCGCCGATGAGCTTCGCCGGCTCGGGCTCGAGGTGCGCTTGCAGCCGGTGACTGTGCCCCATTGGGTCCGTGGCGCAGAAACGGCCGAACTGGTCGGGTATCCGGGAATGGCGACTGGGACAACGCAGAGAATCGTGCTCACGGCGTTGGGCGGAAGCACCTCCACGGCGCCCGAAGGATTGACCGCCGAGGTGGTGACGGTTGACTCCTTCGAGGAATTGCAAGCCCTCGGCCACGACAAAGTAGCCGGCAAAATCGTCCTCTTCAACGAACCCTTCGATAAAGAGAAGGCGGCCGCGGGATACGCTTTTATGTCTTATGGAGAGGCCGTGCGCTACCGCTTCGCTGGACCGAAAGCCGCCGCCGATCTCGGGGCTGTAGCGGCGCTGATTCGCTCTCTGGGCAGCGCCGACTACCGCCTGCCGCACACGGGATTGAGCTTACCTGCCGGCATTCCGGCCGGTGCAGTCACGTCGGAAGATGCCGATCTGATCGTCTACCTGGCCGCGCAGGGCAAGGTTCGCATGCACCTCACGCTGACGCCGCAGAATCTGCCCGACGAAACCAGCTACAACGTAATCGCGGACCTCAAAGGCTCGGAACACCCCGAGCAAATCGTGGTGGTCTCGGGGCATCTGGATTCGTGGGATCTCGGCACAGGAGCGATTGATGACGGCGCCGGGGTGGTGATCGCGATGGAAGCGGCGGAGATACTCCAACGGCTGCATCTGCGTCCGGCGCGCACGCTGCGCGTGATCGCCTGGATGGATGAAGAGACCGGCGGCTCAGGCAGCAAGGCCTATACCGCGGAATACTCCAAGGATTTTCCCAACCACGTCGCTGCCATCGAAAGTGATTCCGGGGCCGCACATCCGCTCGGCTTCAGCGTTAAAGCCGCGCCCGCGGCGATGGAGGCCCTACACCCGGTACAAAGCGTTCTTCAGAGCATCGGCGCGACCATGCTTCAGCCGACTACCTATCCCGGCGCCGACATCGAAGGCATGTCGAGCGCCGGCGTTCCCACCTTGAGCCTGATGCAGGACAGCCGCGCGTATTTCAACTACCACCACACCGCTGCCGACACGCTTGACAAGATCGTGCCCTCCGAGCTGCGCGAAAATGCCGCGGCAATGGCGGTTATGGCCTATGCTCTGACCAATATGAAAGAACCACTGCCGCACTGAGAATGCGTGGAACCATTTCCTGCTGAGACGAACTCGGGCAGTGGCAGGGTAACAACAGCGTCCTCAAAAGGCTCATCTTCTTCGCGGGTGGTGCATCGCTTGCATCGATTTCCGGGTGCCTGCGGAAAAGGCGAAGAGGTAGAGATGTGGCCAGACGTATCCCGGCGATACTTGTAGTCGCTTTTCTGAGTGTTCTGGCGAGTGCCCAAGACGCGCCCGAACCGGGAAAAGCGACACGAGAAACCCAATTTGACGGTTTGCGCGCGCCCGCCGGAAGTACTCTGACATGCGCGCAACCACCGGAGGTCTTCCACGTTCCTCTCGTCATCGCGGAGCGGGCAAAAATCAAGGCCCGGCTTATCAATCTGTTACGCGAAAGCCTTTTCGACGACGCCAAAGGTATTGTGAATGTTGCGCGGGAAAAAGAGATCAGGAAACTTGCCGATAAGTTGAAACACGGCTACTAGAGTTTATCGCGGCGTTTGAGACCCTGCGCTACACGATTAACGGTGAGCGTGTTTCATTAGAACGCGATAATCTTTTTCAGGCCCTTCTTTTTCTTCTTCTTGCTGCTGGAGATGTCCTGGTCACTGGCCGGGCTGGAGCTGGAGTCTGCACTCGCGGATGGTCCGGCTGGTGAAGATGGCGCCTGTTGAATCTCATTGACCTGCACGGGCGGAGGCAGGGTCGTATCGTTCGCGCCGGCAGAGGCGGTTGGTCTCAATTCATTCGCATCCGGAGGACCTGCCGGTTTTTGCTCGCTCACCTGCGGAGCATTAGGTTTCAGCTCGTTTGGATCCACTACCGTGTTTGGCCGGGCAAAGGGATTCGCATTAGTAGCCTGCGGAGGCGCATCGGAGCGCGGAGCCGGCTCGTTGGCACCCGGCGGCCCCGTCTTTACTTCCACCTGTAGGGTATGTTCTCCTCGCGGCAAACCCGCCGCTTGCCGAATCGACTCGGTTACCACGTCGCTCGCGGCCACCGGCGTAGGGTCGACCAGGGTCGGTTCGCCGACTTTGGAGGCTTGCGATACGTCAGGCCCCTTCTTGACGACATCCATCAACCTGTCCAGTGTGCCGGCTTCTTTGCGGCTTTCTTCTTCCTCGCGGTTCTGCTTGACTGCGGCTTTGGTGGGACGCGGGACGGGCTGATGCAGCGCCGCCAGCCGTTTCTTGGCGTCGTCGCCGCGATCCATCACCGGATAGCGCGTAATGATCTGTGAATAGGCTTCGCTTGCGTGGCGCGTACAGTCGGCGATGGTGTTCGCTTTGGCGGTTTCCGCCATACAGCCTGGAGGGTCGTTCACCAGCTTGCCGTCCACCACTTTGCAATTCGGCCGGTTACGCAACAGCGCGATCTCTCCCTCGTAATTCTGCCCCAGCAGATAGAGAGCTTCATCCGCCTTGCTGTAGAGCGGGTATTTCTCCACCAGCGATTTCAGCCGCGCGATGGAGGCCGCATAGCCCATTCGCAAGTAGTAAAACTTCCCGATGCTGAACTCGCGATCAGCCAGCACCTCCTGCACTTCGAGCAGGCGTAGCTTGCCTTCTTTCACCAGCTTGGGATTGTCGGGATACTGCATGATCAGGTTGCGATATTCATCCTCCGCCCGCTTGGCGTGGGTAAAATCGCGGTCTGATTTTTCCATTTGCTGGTATTGGATGTTGGCGATCTTCAACTGCGCTTCCGCCGCCTCGGGCATATTGGGAAAGAAGGTTTCGAAGTCGCGATATTCCTGCTCGGCCTGCGCCAGCGACGCCGTTCCCCCCTCCGCATACCAGGAATCGCCCACCGCCAGCTTGGCGCGGGCAATATATTCGGAGTCGGGGTAGGTGTTGATCAGGGTTTGCAGCGTCATGCGCGCCACGTCGAAGCGGTTGTGTTTCATGGCGTCCATGGCCTTATCGAACAGCACCTTGTCGGGCTGCTTCGACCCCAGGTTGGCCAAAGGATTGACTGACTTCTTGTTGGTGCAAGCGGCGGTGAGTAGCAGCAGTGCGCCCAGCGCCGCGATCCATGAACTTCGACGGAACATTAAGACCCTCGAATCAGAATTGCCGATCGTCGATTCTCCAGTTACCAATTGTAAGCCCGCGAAGGCGCCAAGGAAAATCGGCAATAGCAAATGGAAAATTTCTGTCAGACCTTGGCCAGCGCCGCTTCGGTTGCCGCTTTCAGCAGCGCTTCCGCATTCTTCTTTGGATCGCCGTCGCCGAACACGGCGTTGCCTGCCACCAGAATTTCCGCCCCTGCCCGCACCACATCGCTCACTGTATCCAAGGCGACGCCGCCATCCACTTCGATGCGGTAGGCCAACCGGCGGTGGCTGCGAATTTCGGCTAAACGCCGCATTTTGTGCAGCGTGCCGGGGATGAATTTCTGGCCGCCGAAGCCCGGATTCACCGACATTACCAGCACAAAATCCAGAACATCGAGCACCTCGGCGAGCGTTTCCACTGGCGTCGCCGGATTGAGCACCACACCGGCAAGGCAATCGTGGCTCTTGATGAGATGCAGTGTGCGGTTCAAATGCCTGCACGCCTCCTGGTGCACGGAAATCCAATCCGCGCCGGCTTCGGCAAAAGCCGGGATGAATTCGTCGGCGTTCTCGATCATCAGGTGACAATCGAGCGGCAGATCGGTCACCCGGCGCAGCGATTTCACCACCGGCGGCCCGATGGTCAGATTAGGAACGAAGTGCCCATCCATGATATCGACATGGATAAGACTTGCCCCTCCCGCGCACGCGGCCCGTACTTGCTCGCCGAGACGGGCGAAATCCGCCGAAAGAATCGAAGGGGCCAGCTCAATCAAGGCAGTCTCTTTGGAACCCGGGCTTGTTAGAAACCAACTGTGAAAATTTTAACACGGTGAAAAGCAGTCCTGAGTACCCAGTACCGAGTTGCGAGTACCGAGTACCGGACTTAAAGCCCGGCATATTTTGAGCGACGCCTGCGGCGCCCTTCGGTCGCTGCGCTCACTCAGGGCTCAAAGGCTGGAAGCCGTGCCTTTCCCAAAACCGCTTATGACATAGCCTCAGTTCTGCACGGCGGGATCCTTCTGCGTTTTCGGGGCGCTCTTCTCCGTATCCTTAAATTCCTTCTGCATCTTCTCCTTCCATTCGGTCAGATATTTGTTCAAGACGGGATTCAGTGCCTGCATCCCCTCTTGCATCACGCTCGGTAGAACCTGCAGAACCTTCTGTCCCACCGGGGAGGAATAGAACGCATTCATCGCTGTAATGTCCCCGTGAGTGAAGTGATTCTGGTAGGCCGGGATCATGGCTTGTATCATCTCGTCCACCGGCATACCTTTGATGAGTTCATCCAACGCTTTCTTCATGCGGGTGTCGAAATCGGCAGGAAGCGCGTTCTCCTGCTCCAATTGGTCATGCATCAGCTGCCTCATGGATTGCGACTGCACCTCCATCATCCGGTTGATCATGTCGTAGGAGTGCATGGTCCCGAAGTAGAGAATGATGTCGTCCTTGGTGGCGGGATCGGTGTCGGTAGTTTGCGCCAGGCAGGGCGCGGTCAGGGCAAGACTCAGAGCGGCGATCAGAAAAACTCGCATAGAAGCCTCCGGTTGAACGGCAACAGGCTAACCCAGGCGGCTGGTTTAATCAATTCCGTCTGTGTGTGGGTAGTGGTGCAGTTTGATAAGGCAGCGAGCCAAACGCGCGATTTCTGTGGCGCAAAAAGCGCGCCACACCGCGCGGCTCGCCCAGATCCTTCGCTGCGCAAAAGAGGCTTGCTCAGGATGACAAGCAAACTGCACCACTACCTGTGTGTGAACTTATTGCAGCCTGGCGAACTCGGCTTTGGCTTCCTTCAACACGGGGATGTCCGGGTCAGCGTCTTTCCACAGGGTCAGAAAATCCTGATAGGCAATCAGGGCTTTTGCCTTATCTCCCGCCTTGGCATAGGCGCGGCCAAGCTGAAGATGGGCCAGCGCGCCGCTGACGCAATTCCAGACCACGCCCGGATGGTCGATGATTTTCTGAAACTCAGCGGCAGCGTTTTCCTGCCCGACCGAGAGCAATCCTTCGCCGCGCAAATAGATGGAATATAAGCACGAGTTGCCTTCGTTGCCCGCGACCTCGCCATAGTCGAGAGTTCCGGTGTTTCTTAACGCTGCGATCGCGTCTGCGTCATTTTTGGCTCTCAGCGCCAGTTGCGCCTGAATCGTGGGCAGCCAGTAGGACTGCACGAGTGTATGCTGCGGATATCGTTTGCCCACGTCCTGCGTCAGTTTCTGAGCGGCTGGCGGGTCTCCCGCTCGCCCCAGAATCAAAGCGGCTAGCACTTGTGCGCTCAGGCTATCGGGATCAAGCGCCAGGCCGGCAGAGGCTTGCCGCTTCGCCTCTTCGGCATTGCCGATGAGCGCCTCCCGCCAGGCGCCGTTGAGCTGCCAGAGAGCCGCCGACTCTTTGTTGTCGGCGCGCAAGGCGGCCTCGACCGCGCGATGTGTCAGCTCGCGCGCTTTAGCCAGGTGGCCGGCGTAAGTTTCTGTGTCGGACTCTATGCTCAAGATCTCGTGTTGCAGTTCCGGACGCCCCTCAAACCAGGCTGCCTGTTCGGCCATCCCTTTCTCGTTTTTTTGGACGAATTCCAAACCGTACATCGTCATGTGCAACGTGTCGTCGTCCAGTTTTTGGGCGACAGTTTCTTCGTAGAGCTTGCGGGCCTCATCGAAGCGGTTCAGATCGAGCAGGCATCCAATGAGGTTTTCGAGTGCAATTATGCTGGGATTCAAGCGGTAGCCAGAGCGCGACTGTTCCGCGCATGGTTCGAATTTGCCTTCCCACGCATACAGGGAGCCCAGGTTTGTGTAAGCATGACTATCTCGAGGATAGCTCTCCTGCCACTCGCGGTAGGTTTCGACGGCCTTGTCCATCTCACCCGTCGCCGACATGTAATACATGGAGGTGATGTGCAGCTTTTCGCGCTCGCTTGCCCGATCGCGCAGTGCGAATGCCTTTCTCACGTACTCCTCGCCGCGCGCGGGTTGGCCGAGATTGTTATACATAATGCCGACGCTCTCGATGGCACTGGCGAAGTTGGGGTCGAGATCCAGGGCATGCTGGAAGAATGGGAGAGCGGCCGCCGAGCCTTTTTCACCTACGGTTTTCCGGCCGATGCTGAACGCTTTCAGAGCTTCCAGTGAGGGCGTAGTCTCCTGCGCCAGTGGCGCGTCAAACTTCTGCACCGAAGCCAGCGATTCGCCCAACTGGCCGCGCAGCTTTCCTGCCGCGTCTCCAAGCGCATCCAGCACCTTCTCTTTGCCTGCGGCGGTGGCTTGTTCCTGCGCAAGAACATCTCCTGTCAGGCAGTTCACGGCTTTCAGCCCGACCACAAATTGACTGCCCAGGCTGGCGATCGAGCCCGCGATATAAGCTTTGCTATCGCCGCGCTGGCACAACTCGCGGGCGATATCAGGCGTGAGCGGCGTATTCACCGGCTTGGTCATCATCTTCAGGGTGGCCGCGACTTTGTCGTCGGAGAGCACGTTCAGAAATGGCGACTGCCGCAGCGACACGCTCAGCGCCTGCTTGAGGGCGTCGTCAAATACCGGGTCGCCGGTGGAGTTGGCGAAGTCGCCGACGACGATCGTGTCTTTTTCTGTGAGTTTGGGAGCGGGGCGGTGGGTGTAGTAATAGCCAGCCGCTGCCGCGGCAACGATCACAGCGAGGGCAGCGACCATCCACACCAGCTTCGATTTCCTTGGGATTGCTACCGTGGCGCTTGGCGCCGATGCGGCCGCGGCCGCCTTGCTGCTTGATTCCCGCCTGGCTGCCGGCGCGGACGCAGGCGATGCCGGTTTCTCTTCCGCCGAAACTGCGGAAGACCCGCTCGATTCCACTTCCCGCTTCAGCCGCTTCAAATCGGCGCGCATGTCGGAGGCGTGCTGGTAACGCAGGTCGCGGTCTTTCTCCAGCGACTTGTTGATGATTCTCTCCAGCTCGGGAGGCAGATCGGGATTCAACCGCACTGGCGCAACCGGAGCCTTGTGCAGAATCGAGTCGAACAGCAGAGCCGTCGAGTCTCCTCGGAACGGCAGCGCACCCGTTGCCATCTCGTAGAGCACTACACCAAAGGAAAACAAGTCGGTGCGTGAGTCCAGCGGCTTGCCGCGAGCCTGCTCGGGTGACATGTAGGCCACGGTGCCGACGGTCGATCCGGCGTCGGTCAACTGTTCCATCGCCGTGCCGGTTTGAGTCGCATCTCCTGGCGTGGCTGCGACTTTGGCAAGACCGAAATCGAGAATCTTCGCCTGCCCGCGGCTGGTTACGAAAATGTTGGCGGGTTTGATGTCGCGGTGCACGATGCCCTTGGCATGAGCCGCGTCGAGCGCATCGGTTACGTCGAGTGAAACCCGCAGCAGGGCCTCCAATTCCATCGGGGCATTGCTGATGGTGTGCTTCAGGGTCACGCCATCGAGAAACTCCATGACGATGTAGGCGCGCCCGTCGCTTTCTCCGATGTCGTAGATGGTGCAGATGTTGGGATGATTCAGCGCCGAGGCGGCCTGAGCCTCGCGCTGGAAACGGCTGAGAGCCTGCGGATCGCGGGCCACGCTCTCAGGAAGAAACTTGAGGGCGACGAAGCGGTGCAGGCGCGTGTCCTCAGCCTTATAGACGACGCCCATGCCACCGCCGCCCAGCTTTTCCAGAATGCGATAGTGAGAGATGGTTTCGCCGATCATGGTTGTCGACCGAGTGGCCGGTCGTCCTGGCTTCGCGAAGCGGAACCATGTTAGAGGGCGGCGAGAGGAGAGTCAATTCTTAATGGGATAGCGCTCAGCTTGAAAAGGATGCGAGCCAAACGCGCGATTATTGCGTCGCAAAAGACGCGACGCCTCGCGCGGCTTGCCCAGGCTCCTCGCTGCTCAAAAGAGGCTTGCCCGGAATGACATTTAAGTCGAGCCGCTGCACCTGCAGGATCCTCCCTGCTCGCGCGTGTTACTCTCGTCGCTACATGCTCGCTGCGCCTCAATTCACCGCTGCTTATGGCATGGCCGCGGCCATGTCGTGGGGTACCAGCGATTTTTTCGGCGGATACTTCACGCGCCGCGCCGATGCGTTTCTATTCACTGCAGTGTTCAATCTTGGGGGGCTGATTCTGGTGGGCACGCTGGCGGCGGCCAGTCATGCTCCCTTCCCGGCAATGCACAGCGCGCTGTGGGTGCTGGCGGGCGGCATGTCCGGAGGTGCGGGCGTGGCAATTTTTTTTCGCGCCCTTTCCACCGGAAGAATGGGAGTAATTGCGCCCATCGCCGCGGTGCTGGGGGCGGCGATTCCGGCGGTCTTTTCCACATTCACGGAAGGCTTGCCAGGAAGGATGCCGATTCTGGGCTTTGTCTTTGCCGCCGCCGGCTTGTGGCTGCTCACGCGCGCGGAGGGGGGCAGCACTCCGCAAGGCGTGGGATTGGCGATGGTTGCGGGGGTTGGCTTTGCTGGTTTCTACGTGTGCGTCCGGCAGGCGGGCGGCGGTTCGGCACTGTGGTTTGCGGCGCTGGCCCGAACCGGCGGTTTGATCGTCACCGGGTTGATTGTCCTGATCCAGCGAAGATTTCGCGAGATCACGTCCTCGGGAGTGCGATGGGCTGTCATCGCGGGGTGCATCGATTCCATGGGGACGATGCTGTTTGTGGTAGCAAACCAGAAGGGCCGACTCGATGCGGCGGTCGTGGTCTCATCGCTTTATCCGGCCGTGACCGTGGTGCTTGCCCGCATTGTCCTGAAGGAACATTTCACCCGCTGGAAGTTTGTGGGGCTGCTGGCAGCCCTGGCGGCGGTGCCGATGATTGCGGCAGGGTAGACGTTTATTCCATATTCTAGAATTTGGAATACGGATCATGTCTCTAACGGGTAGTGGTGCAGTTTGACAAGGAGGCGAGCCAAACGCGCCCATTCGACGCCCTCCCTGAGGTCGGTTGCTCAGGGCAGGCTCCGTGGTTTCGCGCGGCTCGCCCAGATTCGTTCGCCTGTAAGCTCAGGAGGGGCTCTTCGCTGCGCAAAGGAGGCTTGCTCAGGATGACAAGCAAACTGCGCCACTACCCTCTTGTCGAAGTTCGCAACCTGAGCAAGATTTACGTGCGCGATTCTTCTGCCTTCGGCGGAAAGCAGACAAGCAAAGGCGAAGTCCGCGCGGTAGATGGTGTCTCGCTCGATATTCATGCCGGCGAAACTCTCGGACTGGTGGGAGAATCGGGATCGGGGAAGAGCACGCTGGGACGTTTGATCCTGCGGCTGATCGAGCCGACGTCCGGCAGCGTCCAGTTTGAAGGGCGCGATCTGCTGGCGGCGAGCTCGAGCGAGGTGCGGCGGCTGCGGCGCGATATGCAGATCATTTTTCAGGATCCGTTCGCCTCGCTTGATCCGCGCTTCCGCGTGGAAGACATCATCGCCGAGCCGCTGGTGATTCACAGGAATGCTCGCAGAGATGCCAATCCCACCCGCAGTGGGGAAGTTCCCCTTCGCACCCGTGTCGTCGAACTTCTTCGTGCAGTGGGCCTCGATGAGTCGATTCTGCGCCGCTATCCCCACGAATTCAGCGGCGGACAGCGGCAGCGCATCGGCATCGCGCGGGCGCTGGCGTTGCGGCCGAAATTCATCGTTGCCGATGAACCGGTTTCTGCACTCGACGTTAGCGTGGGAGCGCAAATCGTCAACCTGCTTGGCCACTTGCAGCGTGATTTCGGGCTGACTTATCTGTTCATCTCGCACTCGATGCCGGTGGTGCGCTATCTTTCAACTCGCATTGCGGTGATGTACCGCGGCAAGATCGTGGAAATTGGATCGACCGAGCAGATCACGCAGCGCCCGCAACATGCTTACACGCGAAGTCTGCTCGAGGCCACGCCTGAGGTCACGGCTTAGCGCGCTGCGGCGGGTCGTGGGTCATTTGGCAAGGAAGCGAGCCAAACGCGCCCGTTCGACGCCCTCCCCGCGGTCGGTCGCTCAGGGCAGGCTCCGTGGTTCCGCGCGGCTCGCCCAGGTTCCTCGCTTCGCAAAAAGCGCTTGCTCGGAATGACAGTCCAAGCTGACCGACCACCCAACGGGCAGGCCTCCGCGGCAAAGGTGGCTTGTGCCATACTGCGGGGATGCAGGTCGTGCCAGCCAGCCGAAGCCGTGATCTGATCGAGCTAATCGTCGGCTATGGAGCGATCATCGGCACCGTTTGGTCGGCGGAGCACTTGCAGGCGATCCTTTCACCGTTTGTTCTGGTTTTGACCTTGGTGATTGTGCTCGCGCGCCGGCCAAGCCGCGATGAGCTTGGTATGGGCTGGCGCGGGCTGGTTGCGTCGCTGTGGATTCTGCCGGCGGCGGTCGCGCTTGCTGTGCTGAGTATTGTTACCGCCGCCGAAATCGGCACACTGCATCCGCTGTACAAAGCCGGCCCTGGACACGTGGCGGGCTACATTCTTTGGACCATCTACCAGCAGGTTCTCTTGCAGGACTATTTCCTGCCTCGGCTGCTCGGGCTTGTCAAGAACGAGGCTGTTGCCGTGGGTCTTACTGCCGTATTGTTCGCGGCGGCGCACATGCCGAATCTCGCGCTCACTGTGGTCACGCTGATCTGGGGCATCGCTTCGTGCGTGGCGTTCCGGCGTTACCGCAACCTGTGGATACTCGGCCTGGCGCAGGGACTGCTGGGATTGTGTTTCGCCATCTGCGTGCCGGACGCGCTGCATCACCACTTACGCGTGGGGTTGGGATATTTGCGCTATCAGTCCGGGCATCGAGTTCCGTAAAGCAGCGCATAACAATTCTTTACGTCTCTTTACGCCGAAAACACTCCCAGGAAGCCTATAGTTCTAAGTAGTGCGCTTCTCCATGGAGGAATTGCCATGAGAGTCTTCGTCTCAATTCTGATTCTTGCAGTATCCGCGTTTGCTCAAGTTTCGCCCGCCGCGCCCACGCCAGCCTGCGGCCCCGCGAACATCAGCTTCAGCGTGCAACTGGACGACTCGCAACACACGCCGGCCGAGCCGGAGCCGGGGAAAGCGCGGGTTTACTTTGTGCACGACGCCGGTACCGGCTTCCTCGCCTGGTATCCGACCGTGAAGGTCGCGGTGGATGGAACGTGGGTGGGCGCCAATCACGGCAACTCTTATTTTTCGGTTTCCGTCGATCCCGGGGAACATCACGTGTGCGTGAACCTGCAGTCGTCAGTGGTCGCGCAGCGGGTGGAACTCGCGCACTTTACGGCGACGGCGGGAAGCGTTATTACTACCGCACAAGACTGGTTGTATCGCGGAGCGTGGAGCTGTTGCAGCTCGAAGCGATCGACAGCGATCAAGGGCAGTATCTGGTGGAGTTGTTTCCGCTGGCTGCTGCAAAGCCAAAGAAGTGACGCGATGTAGCCGGCACCGCCGGGTGTCAACAAAGCCATCCTGCCTCTAGAACCACAATCCCCACAACCAATCGACAGTCGTGTGCGTAATGGTCGAAGCGGGCACGCGCCGATTCTCGCGCCAGGCGCGGCCATAGAAAATTCCCGCAATCGTAGCCAGAATGACATAGCGCCAGTTGAAGTGGGCGGAACGCTTATTGAAGTGCGAGAGCCCAAATACGACCGATGCGATGATCAGTGCAGTGCGCCGGCTCACGCGCCGCTCCAGCAGGTTCTGCACCCAGGCGCGAAAGAAGAGTTCCTCCGGGACAGCGGTGAAGAAAAAAATCAAAACCCAGCGCAAGACCACTGACCCGGCCCAGCGCACGGCGGCGACTCCATACGCCGGAAAATTTGGATGGGGATGGATGAACCCCAAGGCGAGCCCCAGCACGATCACGATGGGGGAGAAGAGCGCAAGTTCTCGCAGGCCGGTTTTCCAGTCGCTCCATTTCAGATGGAAATCAAAACCTGTTCCCCTCAACTGCCGGATCGCGAGAAACCCGTACAAGCCAGCATCGACCAGAAACAGTTCGTTCAAGGCACGCCAAGCGCTGGGCCAGGCGGAGTCGAACCAGCGCAGATCGACGGCAAGTCCCAGCACGAGAAGAACGAAGGCGTCGCGCCAGTTGCCGCGTTGTTCGGGATCAGCGGCGGCGGCGTGCAGCGACAACCAGGCAATGGCGACGGGTAACAGCGCATAAAGGGCGAACCATTGCCAGCGGAAGATATGCTCAGAGATTGCAACCAGCAGGTAGGGCGCGACCAGCAGTGAGGGAAGAATCACGCGCACGGCGGCCGGCCAGCGCGCGACGGACTGCCCAACCCGCTCCGCAGCAAAGCCGAACCCCACCGCCGGAATCAGTTCAAGGCCGAGCGCGGCGATCGCCCCGGGCGTGATATTCTGCATGGAATCATCTTAGAACGAAGGCGAACCCGAAGCTGAAGCTGCGCGCCGCCCGTTCTTCATAAAGGCTGGGCCTTGCCAGGGGCTGAAGCCCCGTTGCTTTGAAGAACCTCACGCGGCGCTAAAGCGCCGCTCTTCCACGCATTACAGCACGGCTAAAGCCGTGCCCTTCTGAAGTCCGCACCTAGCCCGGATCGATTGATGAGTCGTTGACTCGTTAACCCCTAGCCGCCCGGCAGTAGTTTGCTGACGACCTCAAATATCCGGTTCGTCCCGCCGAGGATTCCTCCCCAGCCCAACATGCTTCCATCGGCGAAAAAGGCGGTTGCGCCGTCGCCGTATTCGACTTTGACCCACTTGTTCATGAAGTCCCGCCCCTGCCTTCCGCAGGAGACGCGGCGGATGTTGGTGATGGTCACGTTGTCTTTCTTGCCCTGAAACTCGAGCGAGTTGTCGCGCACGATCAGCCTGCCGGCATCGCGGAAGGCCATCATCTGCATGTCGCGCCAGCGGTTTTCGCTGGGAAGATACCATATGTTGTCGAACGTTATATCCGCCATAAAGTCCTCTTTGATTTTGCCCGACGCGTCGGCGAATGTGAGCCTTCTTATATCACGACCCGACTATGGACGCGTCGCAGCCAGTTTAGCGAAGCCTTTGCCGATCACGTCAAGAGTATCTGCCGCGAGTTTTAGCTCGGGCAACTCATCCCTTGTGAACCAGCGCACTTCTGCCGCGTCGCTGGCGGCGGTGAGTTCTCCCGCAACCCGGCGGCAGAGAAAATCAATCAGAACGTAGTGATATTGCACGCGCCCCTCGGCATCGCGCAGAACGCGGTCGTAGACGCCCAGCAGTTCGATGGGTTCAACCGTGAGTCCGGTCTCTTCGCGGGCCTCGCGTATGCATGCATCGCGCACCAGTTCACCGACTTCGAGCACGCCTCCGGGAATCGACCACTCGGCCTGAAGCGGCGGATGCGCGCGCTTCACCAGCACGACGCGAGCGTCTTCGATGATGATGGCGCCCACGCCGACCAGCGGGAACTCGGGAAATTCGCGTTGCATGGTGGAAGGATTCTAAAGCATGAGGTTCGATCGGATTGCTGAAAACACAAGGTCCCTCCACTACGCTTCCCCTTCCCTTCGGAAGGCAAAGCTTCGGTCGGGATGACAATTCATTTCATCCTTGAATGCGTCCAGATGACAATTCATCCTCGAACAGGCATTTCTCCGTGACTCCGTGTCGCCGTGGTTAAATAGAGCCTCTATGGCCCTCGAGGAATACAAGCGGAAGCGGCGGTTCGATGAGACGCCGGAGCCGGCGGGAAAAATCGAGCTTAAGTCCGGCCACCGCTTCGTGGTGCAGAAGCACGACGCCACGCGGCTGCACTACGACTTCCGGCTGGAGATGGAGGGGGTGCTGAAATCGTGGGCGGTGCCGAAGGGACCGTCGCTCGATCCTGCCGACAAGCGGTTGGCCATGCAGGTGGAGGATCATCCGGTTTCCTATTTTGATTTTGAGGGCAACATTCCT
>Ga0187782_10000150_pt1 | contig 41860 bp, 30 predicted proteins | sample 0715_SJ02_MP15_2_FD_132454 | JGI IMG/M metagenome (GOLD analysis project Ga0187782, IMG submission 132454) | Tropical peat soil microbial communities from peatlands in Department of Meta, Colombia - 0715_SJ02_MP15_20_MG | ecosystem: Environmental > Terrestrial > Soil > Wetlands > Peat | place... | reverse complement strand
GGTGTTGTGCTGTGCGTCATGAACGCGATGTGTGTGACAGATAACACGCTTATTTTCACGACAATAGTCTGTGTGATTTCGCATCACAGCTGCGGTATATCGCGCAAAGGATGCCCCTAATCGACTGAAGAGCGTCTGTGTCGGTTGCTCCCCACTCCTTATAACAAACACAAAAGAAATGTGTTAGTGGCTTCCACAGGGATAGTTAGATTTGTTCGGTTTCGGCATCCCGGGTGCACTTTGGGACAACGCATGCAGCGTCGAGCTCCAGGCGCTGGCTATTCGAACAGCAGTACGGAAAGTGTTGCAACACCAACGGAGGTTTCATACGCACATGAAGAAGGCGATTTTAGTAGCGCTCTTCGCTCTAGCCAGTGCCGGCTTGGCGATGGGCCAAAGCTGGTCGTCGACAGTCGACGTCCTCGGGGCACATAACAATAACGGCCGCGGCTGCGCGGGATGCCACTCTCCACACAGCGGGTCATTCGGTTCGGGCCATGGCGGGGGGCCAGACGCCGGCAGCTATGCTTTGTGGGGCCAGGATGCGAGCCCGCTCTATGGGCAAACGATCGCATTTGGCGATAACGGCCGGTACGTCGAAGTTCTGCCTCCTGGTATCGCCACCGGTACGCAGGAAGTCGGCGGCATCCTTCTCTGCCTGAGCTGCCATGATGGCCATCTGACTCAGAGCAACATGATGGTCAACCAATCCTATGAACAGAGGATCGGCCTCTTGTCCTCAGTTTATGGCAGCGGAAAGATTCCCACCCTGCTCGGCAACGATGGAACTGCTGCCGGCAATTACACCAACGACCACCCCGTGGGCCAGAATGCCACGGTCAGCTACGGCAGCGGCCTTGTGTGGACAGTCACGAACGGAACGGGTTCGTTCTCGGTTACACCCGGCAGCCAGTATGCGACCTTCGTCAACAATTACGGATGGCCGGCCCTTGCTCCAGGAAAGTGGAGCCAGCCAGTCGGCACCAACTTCGCGAACAAGCCGTACGTCCTCTGCACGACCTGCCATAACCAGCACGTGATGACGGTTTACACCTCGGCCATTCCGGCGGGGAATACCATCAGCACCGTCGCCAACGATGGCGGAGGCAAGTATTACTACACCTTGTTCTTCGTGAACGGCCCCTACAACCCGAACTTGACCGGCAACGCCGGCACAACGGCACCTTCTTCCACGCAGTTCTGCCGCCAGTGCCACTTTGGCGAATCGAATGAAGCCAACAACACGCCGGGCATCGGCACGCAGTTCCAGTGAGACACATAGGTTGAATTACGGGGGAGAGAGAATCCTCTCTCCCCTTTTTTTCATGAAAGGAATGCAGGAGGAATCCATGAAGTCTCTGGTAGGATTCGCTCTACTACTCGGAGCGGCAGTCGGCGTAAACGGCCAGGTAGCTTCTCACAACCCCACAGGCAACGCAAAGCAACCCCCCGCATCATCGGCATCCGCCTTCCAGGTCAGCGACAAGCCGGTAGCGCGAGTAAACGGCGCGGTTTTGACGGATCGCGACCTGTTGCGAGAGATGCTCGAGATTTTCCCCTACGCCCGGCAACACAACGGGTTTCCCAAGGCCCAAGAGGCTTCCATTCGCGCCGGCGCCCTGCAGATGATCATTTTCGAAGAGCTTGTTTACCAGGAGGCGCTGCGGCGCAAACTGGTGGTACCGCCGCAGCAGATGAAGGAATCGGAAGTGGAGTTTCAAAAGCAGTTTCACTCGGCCGAGGAATACCGGCAATACCTGAATACGGAGATGGGCGGCTCCGAGCAGAACATAAGAGAGAAGATCAAGAGGTCGTTACTGATCGAGCAGGTTTTGAAGACGGACGTGGAAAACCGGTCCGTGGTTACGCTGGCGGAAGCCAAGGCCTATTACGACAAGAATGCGGACAAGTTCCGGGTGCCAGAGTCGTTCTCGTTCCAGACAATTTCGATCATTCCACCGCAGAATCCGAACGCTGAGCAGAAGAGCGAGGGCTTGAAACGCGCCAACGAAGCACTGAAGCAGGCAGAAGCGACTCACAGCTTTCAGGATTTTGGACTGCTGGCGGAGAAGATTTCCGAAGACGATTACCGGGTAAACATGGGTGAGCACAAGAATGTGGAGAGAGACAAGCTGCCGCCGCAGGTCGTGAAGGCTCTCCTCGGCATGAAGCCCGGACAAGTGAGCGATCTGATTCGGGTCGAGCAAGCTTACACCATCGTGAGATTGACCTCCCATACTCCGGCTGGCAAGCGGAGTTTTGAGGAAGTTAAGGGCCCGCTGCGGGGGGAACTACAGAAACAAAAGTACGAAAAGCTGCGCGTTGATCTGGACCGGCGACTCAGGGCAAACGCAAAAGTGGAACTGTTGTAGGGGGGCCTGCGATGCGAGGGCAGAACCTTCTGCACAGCTTGAATTCAGTTGCGATCGACGATTCTCCGCGGACAGCTGATTCGTCCGCGATTCCCCGAACAAACAAGATCTGGAATTTTGGCGTGAGCAATTCAGCAAACGGTGAGTGATATGCCGCAGTGGACGAGAAATTCGAAGGGGGAAGTCGGACAGGGACTGCTGCAAATTACAGAAGTATTTAGGGTTACAAACTTTTGTGACAAGGAGCACTTGGCAACGTTTGTGCAACCAAAGGCCTAGTGAAGTCCCAAAGTGGGACAGATGGCGGGGGATACAGAGAGGCCGGTAGGGTGAAGCGAGCACTGCGATACGTCGGTTGGATGTTGGTGCTGATAGTGGCACAAGGCGCGCGAGCGCAAGTGCAGGTGGGCGACGACCTGCGGATGAATTTGAGTGGCACGCTCGATGGTGGCTACTCGGGGAGCTACGGGAATCAGATCCCGTCGAGTCATGGTTTGGATTTCGGCGGGAGCGCGACCCTCACGGGATCCTACTTCGACCCCAACTTTCTGAACTTCACCGTTTTGCCTTACTACAATCAATCGAGGGCCGATTCTAGCTTTCAATCCTTGACCGACAGCACTGGTGTTCAATCAACGGCGAATTTCTTCACGGGAAGCCACTATCCCGGGAGTTTCAACTTCGGCTACGCCCGCAACAGCACAGGGACTTTCGGATTGATTGGCAGTCCGAGTTTCACGACGGTTGGGGATGGTTATGGATTCGGTATCGCCTGGAGTGCCCTGATCCCCGATAAGCCAACTTTATCCCTCAGCTATTCCCAGGCGGAAGGCAGTGGCACGATCTTCGGGACCAGTGACGAAACCCATTCGTCCACTCACACATTCACGGCGCGGTCCACCTACAATCTGGCTGGCTGGCAGTTAACCGCTTTCGACACCTATCTCAACAACTCCTCACAGATCCCCTATTTTCTTGGGGGCGGCGAGGGAAACGACTTCTCTACCACTTCGGGAAATACGTTTGGCGTCAGCGGTTTCCACTCACTGCCCTGGCATGGAGCCGCGTCACTCAGCTTCACTCGCTCCAATTACGACGGGAACTTCGGCAACAGTCTCGAGAACAATCCAGAGTCCACGAATTACACTGCTACCAACGAAATCGCAAGTTTCACATTTCACCCCACCCTGAAGCTGGGACTCTATCTGACCCAAAACTATACGGACAACCTGAATGGCTTCTTCTATCAGAATGTGATTAACAGTGGCGGTGGCGTGCCGATCCTTCCTACAAGCTCGAGTTCCAATTCGTCGACTCTGAATGGTGGAGCGACCTATAATTTCACCAGAGACCTGTATGGCCAGGCGCAGTTGACGTATTACAACCAGACATACTTCGGAAATAGCTATGAGGGCAGCTACTTCAGCGGGACTGTAGGCTACACAAAGCGGATTCTTGAGACCTTCACAGTCTCGGCCACGGTCGTGGATAGCACGAATAAGTTCGCCGATAATACACTCGGATACATCCTGAACCTGAATGCCTTTCGGACCTTTGGCGGCTGGGAGACTTCCGGGAATTTCAGTTATGCGCAGAACGTGCAGACGATTCTTGTGACCTATACCACTTCCTACTACAACTATGGTGCGAACCTGCACCGAAGTTTGGGCCGTGCCAAGCAATGGACTGCGTCGGTGGTCGGGGTGCGTAGCGGTTTGACCAACCTTCCTGGGAGCGAGACCCATTCGGAAAGCTACTCGACAAGCCTGGCTCTGCGCCGCTTCTCCCTCACGGGAAACTACACCACTTCCGCCGGGACCGCGCTGCTCACGAGCACGGGGATCCAGCCCATTCCCCCCACACCCGGGTTGCCGCCGGAAGGACTGATCGTCTACAACGGAACAAGCTATGGCGCGGGCGTCACCCTCAACCCGATTCCCCGCCTGACAATCAGCGGAACCTACACGCATGCCGTCAGCGACACGATTTCCAACGATGTACCATCGAATAATCGCACCGAGATCTTCTACTCGCAGCTGCAATATCGCCTGCGACAGATCAGCGTCCTCGCCGGATTCACAAAATTCTCGCAGGGGATCAGTGCGAGCGGAATCATTCCCGGGAACCAGTACTCCTATTTCATCGGGGTAACAAGATCCTTCAACTTCTTCTAATGCGTCCTGGCAACACAAGGCTTCCTCGAAAGCTGTTGGCCGCATTTGTGGCCGGCATCTTGCTCGCAGGTTCGGCGTCTGCGGCGAAGGACAGGGACAAGAAGAAGGAGCCTGTAACAGTTCAGATGCCGGACGTGCTGATGGACGGCGGCCGCAAACTGACCTTCGAACGCATGTTCAGCAGCGAGCACGAGGTCAAACCGAAGCGGGGATTCTGGACCAAGGTTGTGGACGTGGTCATCGGGGCTCCGGACTTCCACAACATGGTCCGGCCTTACAGCATTGCGACCGATTCGAAGGGCCGAATCATCATCACGGACCCGGGGGCGCACGGCGTGCATATTTTCGATTTCGACAAACAGAAGTACAAATTCCTGTCGCGGATCGACACGGACAAGAACCCGTTGGTGGCACCGCAGTGCGTGGCGGTAGATGCACAGGACAATATCTATGTCACGGACTCGGAATCGGGAAAGATCTTCGTCTTCGAATCGAGCGGAAAATTTGCAAAGACCATCGGCAGCTTGAAATACGGCGAAGGCTACTTCAAGAGGCCCACCGGAATAGCGGTTGATTCGAGGGCGCAGAGAATCTATGTGACGGACACGCTGCGCAACCAGATCTTTGTGATGGATATGCAAGGTAGCGTGCTCAAGCGTATCGGCAAGCCGGGCACGGGCAATGGCGAATTCAACTACCCAACCGAGCTGCGGCTCGACGGCGACGAGATGGCCGTGGTGGACGCTATGAACTTCCGCGTACAGGTGCTGAACAAGGACGGCGAATTTCAGTACTCGATCGGAAAAATCGGAGACGACGTGGGGTCGATGTTCCGCCCCAAGGGTGTGGGATTCGATTCGGAAGGGCACCTGTACGTAGTGGATGGAATGTGGAGCGTCGTCCAGGTCTTCAACCGCGAAGGGCAGTTGCTGTATTACTTCGGGCAACTGGGAACAACCCCGGGAACATTTCAGTTGCCGACGGGGATAAGCATCGACGCGCAGGATCGTATCTATGTGGCGGACTCGTTCAACCGCCGCGTGCAGGTTTACCGCTACTATGGGTCCGGCAAGGCCCAGACTCAAGGGCAAGCCCAGTCACCGCTGACAGTCGGAGAACAGGCGCGCAGCCCATCGGAAGAAAACGGGAGGAAGCCGTGAGGTCGGCACGTGCAATATGGACGTTTGTGCTCACGACGACGCTTGGCTGCGCCGCGGCGATGGGGCAAAGCACGCCTGTCACGCCCGCGGACGCATTGGGCGTACACAACATGACCACTGCAAGTGGATCGTCCGTGAATGCCCCGGGCAGCCTCGGTTGCACGTTTTGCCATGCGCCACACAGCGGTCTCGGCGGGGTCACACCTCTCTGGAACCAGACGCTCTCAACACAGACATACACTCCCTACACCAGCTCCACCTACAAACAACAGGGAAGTTCGACGTTGATTATGGGCAAGTCGAGCAGCCTGTGCCTGAGCTGTCACGACGGAACCGTAGCTATCGGGCAGAGCGCAGTGTACGGCAAGATTCCCGTGACAGGGACGATGAATAACCAGAACGTCCTCGGAACAAACTTGAGCGGGTCGCATCCGTTTAGCTTGGTGCTGCCGATCAAAGACGCGCCCGACCTGGCGGCATCGATTGTGGCTCAGGGAGCAACTGCGGATCCCACACAAGCGGTGAAGCTCGTGAACGGAAATGTGGAATGCACCAGTTGCCACAACCCACACGCCCAGGCCATTGATAAGGTGGCGCAGAACTTCCTGGTCAAAGATAGTTCGAGCGGCCAGATGTGCATGGCCTGTCACGATCCGAATCGCGTGGTGAACGGTCAAGTCAACTTGTTGGGTGGTTGGACGGGCAGCATCCACGCGGTGGCAACGAATCAGGTGGCGAATACTGCACACGTCGGGCCTTACCCCACCGTCGCCGTAAACGCTTGCACGTCCTGTCATATGGAACACAACGCCGGCGGCCCGGCGCGCCTGATGCGCATGGCCACTCCCGCCGCACCGGGCGTGGATGCCAGCACGCAGGACTGCATCACCTGCCACAGCGGACCAGGGAATATTTCGCCCGCGGCACTGAACGTGTACTCCGAGTTTTCGAAGACCGCGCCGCACTTGCTGCCGGCCGGGACCAACACCCACGATGAGGCCGAGCCCGCCGTCCTCAATAACAACCGGCATGCCACCTGCGTGGACTGTCACAATGCCCATGCCACGAATCCTCTGACAACATTTTCGGCGCCGCCTGCCGTGCGACCCACGCAGACAAATGTCCTGGGTGTGAGTGCCGCGGATGGAATCACCGTGGTGACCCCCGCCGTGAACCAGTATGAGAATTGCTTCCGGTGCCATGGCACGAGCATCGGCAAACAGGTTTTGCCGTTGAAATACGGCTATCTGCCGACGCGATTGGTATTCGCCGGCGATCAGTTGAACCTCGTGCCGCAGTTCAGTCCAACCTCGACCTCCAGCCATCCCGTGACGCATGACAGCAACAGCCCGCTTCCGCAGCCGAGCTTGTTGGCCTACATGCTCAACGAAAATGGAACGCAATCGTCAAGGCTGATGGGCACCCGCATCTTCTGCACGGATTGCCACAACAGCGACGACAACCGGGAATTTGGAGGAACCGGGCCGACGGGCCCGCATGGCTCCATCTACCCGCACATTCTAGAACGGAATTATGTGATGAGCCAGGCTGCCACACCCGGCGGAACTGTCACGAACACTCTTCCAACACCGGATTTGAGCCCACAAGGTCCCTACGCAATGTGCGCGAAGTGCCACAATTTGAGCATTGTTCTTTCGCCCGCGAGCTGGACCCAGCACGGCACCCATGTTTCACAAGGCGGATTCTCCTGCTCGGTCTGCCACACCGCTCACGGAATCGGTGCTATGAATGGAAATGTTTCCGGCAACAGTCTGGTTAACTTTGATGTTGGCGTGGTGGCCCCGAACCAGTCCATGCCTATTTCGTACAACTCGGGGACGAATACCTGCACTCTCGTCTGTCATAATGTCGCGCATAATCCCGATGGAAGCATCACGGCGGGGACTGCTCTTTCGAACTCAATGCGAAAGAAATAAAAGGCCCGCCTCCGGGCGTTGCGCGCCGAACCGCGGTTTTCGAAAAAGCTGGAAATTCTGCGCATGAGAATGGGAAATTCTGCCAGCGGTGTGCGCGACAGACCTGGGCGGATCGCATTCCAGGCAGCTGCGCTTGTGTCGCTTTTTGCGATTGGCGCCGTGCTCGAAAGCCTGCGGCTGACTTCATTGCATGATTCGGAGATCTGGCGGCACTTGCGGGTGGGGAACTGGATTTTGGCAAATGGCAGTTGGCCTCGCGCGGGTTTGTTTTCCCAGGTCTCAAATCGTGAGTGGAGGGATTTCTCCTGGGGGTATGACCTACTGAGCGCGTCAGCTTACTCCGTGCTTGGCTTGCTCGCCCTTCCTCTATTGCGTATGGGTTTCGAGGTGATGCTGGCGGTCTCGACGTTCATCCTGGCCGGTGGCAGACGGCATTTCTGGAACGCCCTAGCTTTTTCCGCTGTTGCGCAGTATTTGATGGGAAGTATGGGGCCTGGCGCAGCATGGTGTTCGGTTGCGCTTTTTGGGATAGAGCTGGTCCTTTTGCAAGAGATCCGGAGCACGGGTAACGTGCGGCTGATGTACGCTCTGCCCGCGATGTTCCTGTTATGGGCGAATCTGGATGTTGGGTTTGTCTTTGGCCTAGTAACCTACGTTCTGTTTCTCTTGGCGTTCTTGATCGAGGCGCATGGCCAGCACGCAAACTGGCAATGGACACAGAAACCATCTGAAAAACTCTCCATTGGCACGGCGACAATTGTGGGTTTAGGTTCGGTGATGGCAAGCCTCATCAACCCTTACGGGATTTACACTTATCCAGAATTTTTTTCGAACCAGGCGGACGCGATCAGCGTGAATCTGCCCGGCCACGCCGCCATGGGCTTTCACCGGCCACAGGATTACGTCCTGCTTCTATTGACGATGACGGCATTTTTGGTGCTGGGGCTGCGTCGTTCGCTGCGGATCTTTCCTCTTTGCCTTCTGACGGGATGCACCGTGCTTGCCTTTCGCTCTGAAAGCAACGGCTGGCTTGCCGCGCTGGCATGCCTGACCGTGATTGGCGAGAGGACTCCCGACGACGAAAGAGAAAAAGCGTCGGTGCCGCTGACTTTCCACTGGGATTGGAAAGCACTGGGCGCCGCAACCGCTCTTTCCCTTGTGATTGCCGGCCTGGTTCTGTCTGCCTCTGTCCCACGCAGAGCCGAAGGGCTGGTGGCGCGCATAAGCGATCGGTTTCCGGTTCAGGCGTGCAATTTCATTCGCCAGCACGACTTGCCGCAACCCATTTTCAATTCGCTTGCCTGGGGGGGCTTCCTGATTTGGTATTTGCCTGAATACCCTGTCGCAATCGATGGACGGCGCGGACTCTATTCCGAGCAGGAAGAAAGCGACTACTCCACAGTAATGAAGGGAGAGATGCCTTTCAAGGAATTCGCTCCGATAGCAAAGGCGCAAACTCTGCTGCTCGAAAAGGGCAACGTGATGGGCGAAGTGCTGCGCGATCTGCCGGGATTCCAAGTCGCGTACGAAGACAGCCTTGCGATCGTGTTTTTGCGCCACAGGAAGGAATAGAGCGGCCATTACGGTTTTGCGAAAAAGACAAGACATGGAACAGCAGGAAAACGGGGCAAAGGACTGGTGGAAAATCGGCGATGCGGCGGTGCTGGCCGGGTACGCCGGACTCGTGCTTTGGACGATTCCCTTTCACGAAAAGTGGGCGGACGAAGCACAGGCATGGTTGATCGCGCGTGATTTGGATCTTCGGACCATCTGGTTCCACGAATTGCGATACGAAGGCTCTCCTGGTTTGTGGCACACCATTTTGTGGATAGCGCAACATGTGTTTCATGCGAAATACGACACACTCGGATACATCGGCGCACTGTTCGCCATAGCGGGAGCCGCGGTTCTGCTGTTTTGGGCGCCATTTCCACGGATTGTGCGATGGCCTCTCGCGTTCACGTACGTGATGATCTATCAATACGCGGTGATTGCCCGGCCGTATACTTTGTTCCCCTTGCTGGCCTTCTGCGCCGCCGTGTTCTTCAAGGATGTGCTACATCCGGGACGAATCACCGTTCCTCTGGATCTGCTGTCACTTCTCACGTTGCACGGAACGATTCTTGCCGGATGCCTCGGCTTCGCCTATTTGGTGGAGGCTTACAGACGTCGAGCAGAGCTGGATAGCGCCGTGAAAAGACGCTACATCATCTCCACGGTAATCCTGGCCCTTGCGTTTCTCTTCGTTGTTGCCATCCTCAAACCTACGCCCGACGTCGGCGAATTCGCTGGGAAAAGAGAACTCGCACAGATGTCGCAGGCTCAAAGGGAACTTCGCCAGCCGACTCCTCTGCGCAAAACGGAAGCCATACTTTGCGGGGCATTTCTCGACTACACGATTCCGTCCATTCTCTGCGTACTGCTCATCGGCTGGTGGTGCTACCGGCGCCATCGCCTGCTCGAATATGCTTTGCCCGTCGCGCTGCTTATTGCGTTGTATGCTCTCGTCCACGGATATCCGCACCATCACGGCACTGTTTTCGTCGCAACTGTTGCCGCGCTCTGGATTGCTTGGCCAACGGTCAAGGAGCAGAGTGAGTTCCGAAGACTCGACCTTTGGGCAACCCGCGGCATGATTGCTCTCCTGCTTTGCCTTTGTGCGGTTAACCTCCTCGATGCGGTGGTGGTCATCCATCGCGAGTATCTTTACCCTTACAGCGGTGCGCGCGATGCTGCCGACTACCTAAAAGAGGTCGGAGCCGATAAAAGTCCGATGTTTGGTTTTCTGTTCGGAGTGAATGCCGTTCAGGCCTATTTTGACCACAATCTCTTTTCCAATATGTCGAGCAGCTATTACCACAACGGGTTACCTCTCGAAGGGACCAGTGTCAGCTATGAAGACCTCCGCCGCGTCAGGCCGCCATACGTCATCTCCTATTCCTCCGCCCCACAGATGATGATGGATACCGGCATTCCCCTCTTGGCGGCCGAAGGCTACGAATTGGTCCACTTTTCTGACGGCTACTATTTGTACAAACGTGGCATATATCAGCGGGAAACCTATTTTATTCTGAAGCGAACCGCTGGCAGTCCATCGGACCCGGGAGATCGGCATGAGTGAAGCGCAGGAAACGACAAAAACAGGCGGAGTCCGGGATTTTCTGTGGAAACGAAAGACATGGTGGCTGTTGCCGCTGATTGTGCTGGTGATTTTGCTAGGAGCGATCTACGTACTAGTGCATCTCTCCGCGTCCGATCCGGAGACGTACCCGACAAGTTCGCGAACCGCATCTAGTTACGCGCATTTGTGCTGAACTATGCCCGCAACAAGAAAAGAGCTGATTCTGGCTGCGTTGGTGCTCCTGGCGATTCCTTTGTTTTGCGAAATCGCCTTGCGCGCAACGCGTTTCTCAGCAGAGCCACAGCTCTATATCGCGGATGTGGAGCGCGGATGGAAACTGCGGCCCGGCGCGGAAGGAGTCGTTGCGGGCGAGGATCGGCAATTTGTACGAATCAACAGCCTGGGCTTCCGCGACGTGGAGCGCGCTTACGGAAAACCCGAAAACACCTTGCGTATCGCTGTTCTGGGGAACTCCTGGACCGAAGCGTTGCAAGTGCCGCAGGAAAAAACCTACTGCGCGGTGCTCGAAACGAGACTGACGGGGAGCACATGCTTCGCTGGGAAACACGTGGAAGTGCTGAATTTCGGAGTGGCCGGATATTCGACAGGACAGGAGTTGCTGATGCTTCAGCAGGAAGTATGGAAATACCATCCGGATGTGATCCTGCTGGCGCTCTATCCCGCGCGAGACATCGCGAACAACGTGCGGGAGTTGAACAACGCCGTGAACCCGGATCAATCTCCCTACTTCGTATATCGAGACGGGGAACTGGTCCTCGATGATGCCTTCCGCTCATTGCCCGCGCTTCAGCCGCGGGAAATGGCGCTGCAGACTCTCGAATACCACGTGGATCAGCATGTGCGTGTGTTGCAGGCGATTGGTGCATTGCAGCGCATGGGTAAAGTACGCATTGCCATGGCCGCGATGAAAGAAAAGGCCGCGACAGCAGGTGTGGATAATCTGGAGTTCAGCATTTACGCGCCTCCCACACAGCCTGCTTTGGAAGAGGGCTGGCGCGTGACGGAAGGGCTGCTCGTGGCGATGCGCGATGAAGTGAAAGCGCGTGGGGCGGAGTTCCGGGTGGTCGTTCTGCCCACCAGGCCTCAGCTCATTCCCGATAGGGATAAGCGGGAAGCTCTGTTGCAGAAACTGGGAGTGAAGGATTTTCAGTATGCCGACGGCCGCATCCGTGAATTTTGCGCACGCAAAGGGATCGAAGCGATTGAGCTGGGGCCGGCGCTCTCCACTTATGCTCAGGCAAATCGCGTTTATCTGAACGGATTTAACCAGAGCAACATCGGCACAGGGCATTGGAACGAGACCGGTCATCGTGTTGCAGCCGAGGCTATTGCCGCGGCGCTGTGCGGGGAACATCCGGGAGACCAAACCGAAGTGACGGTAACTGCGCATTGATTGGGAAGACAGGACGGCCATGAACCTGCGTCACAAATTCTGCGAGGAATTGCGGGAGCGCCTGCTGGCGAACCGCGACACAGTTCTGTTGCGTGTGGCGATGGCGCCGGGGTTTGAACAGCCTTTCGAATTTACTGGACAAACCATACTGGACTGTGCGGAATCGTTAGCGACTTCGGTTCTCTCATCCCTGAGGCCTCAAAAGGATCGCTCCGTGGTGTTGCTTCTCTTGCCACACAGCCCGGAACTGTTTCTCCTGCAACTTGGCTTGGTGCTGAAAGGCCACGTCCCGGCGATTTTGGCATGGCCTACCACCCGGGTGGACGCTGACAAATACCAACGAAATCTGATTCATCAGGTGAGCCATTTGCCCGCAGACTCCTTGATAACTCTTCCACGGCTGGCAGAAAACCTCACAGATAGCCTGCCTTATAAGGTGACGGGACTCGCGGCGGAAAACCATGCAGGCTTTGAAAAAATGTTCCCGGTGGGGCCGATTAAGGAACGTCTTGAGAGTGGCGACTTCCCGCAGGGACGAGTGCCACTCCATGCGAACGCGCTCTTTCTGCAATTTTCCGGTGGCACAACCGGAGCTCAGAAGGCCGTTGCTGTTACGGCGGAGATGCTCCACAACCAATTCGACCAATTGGGATCGATATTGCGGATAACAGGCGAAGATAGGATCGTGTCGTGGCTCCCAATGTATCACGACATGGGGTTGATCGCGTGCTTTTGGCTGCCGCTGTGGTTCGGGGCTGCGTCGCTCCAGATGGCTGCGAACGACTGGGTGATCAATCCTGAGCTCTTGTTCCGGTATGCGACCCAGTTTCGTGCCACATTATGCTGGTTGCCCAATTTTGCCTTCTCCTACCTGAGCCAGCGGCGGGAATTCATGCGGCACAAATACGAACTCGGCAGTGTGCGGGCGTGGATCAATTGTTCGGAGCCCGTCCGGCAAAAATCAATCGCCGAATTTGTGCAGACCTTTTCCGATTGGGGAGTGCGAAAGGAAAGCATGCAGGCGTGCTACGCCATGGCGGAGACGGTCTTCGCGATCACGCAATCGGAGTTCGGTAAAGAGTTATCCGCCAGGTCACGAAATCAAGTCCGCCGTGGTGCACAAACCTACGCAGGTTTGGCGTTCGATCTGATCGATGATGTGTATCTTTCTTCCGGAAAGCCACTCCCAGATACATCCATTCGTATTGTGTCCGGTGACGGATCCTCCTGCCAGGACCGCGAAGCGGGCGAGATTTGCGTAAAAACCCCATCCCTGTTCTCTGGATACTGGGGTGCGGAAGGGTTTCATCGGCACACTCTGAAAGACGGCTGGCACGCTACTGGGGATTATGGGTTCATGTCCGAAGGAGAGCTGTTCGTCATCGGCCGATTCAAGGACATTGTCATCGTGGGCGGGAACAATATCTTCCCCGAAGATGTGGAAGCTGTGGTGAATTCCATCCCCGGTGTATATCCGGGGCGCGTGGTGGCATTCGGCGTAGAAGACCAAGAGTACGGTACGCAGAGTCTGGGCATTGTCGCTGAGATGAAGGACAACTTCGAAGAAGTTGCTGCGTCTGCACTAGAGGCCGCAATCCGGAAGCTGGTTCTGACCACGGTTGGAACAGCGCCTCGTCACGTTGCGGTAGTCCCTCAAAGATGGATAGTGAAGAGTACGGCCGGAAAGATTTCGCGGCGAGAGACACGCGAAAAATTCTTGCGGGAACGGATGGCCGCGGCCTAACGATCGACGGAGGTGGAATGTGTTGCCGGATGCAGAAGCCATACGGAAAGCGGCGCAGGAAGCGGCATCGCGGGTGGCAGGGAAGCCGATTAAAGAAGGGCAGAAGATCGTCTCCTCCGGGTTAATCGACTCACTCTCTGTCTTGAAGCTGATTTCTTTGCTGGAAAAGAAACTCCGTGTTTCGATCCCGCCGGAAACGCTGCAGCCCGAGGATTTTGACGACGTGGACCTGATCGTCGAAACGGTGCAGCGCGTTGGGAAATCGATGGAGTAGCTGAGGCATACAGACCTTTCGATGCCATTCAATTCCTCACTCTATCTGGGTTTTCTTGTGGGAGCTGTGGCCATGTTCTGGCTGCTTCCCGCCGGCGCGCGGCGCATGTTCGTGCTTGTCGCAAGTCTGGCGTTTTATGCAACCTGGGGAATCGTATTCGTCTGGCTGCCGTTACTGGTTGCGACCCTGGTGTTCTTTTGCGGCAAACGGATTCAGGCGGACGTGGTACGAGCAAGAAGTTGGGCCAGGCTAGGAATCGGCTGTCTGCTGGGCTTGCTGGCCATCTTCAAATACCGCAGCTTCTTCCTTGCGAATCTCCCTTTTGTGACAGGCGTGATTCCTACGCACACCGCCTCGCTGGCTGCCTCTATTGGCTTTCCGATGGGAATCTCGTTTTACACTTTTGCAGCGATTGGCTATCTGGTCGATGTGCGACAAGGCCGCGTTAAAATGCCCGCGTTTCTGGACCTGTGCCTTTTCTTTCTGTTTTGGCCCAACATTCTGTCGGGACCGATTGTTCGTGCCCGGGAACTGGTTCCGCAGTTGAGCTTGCGGAGGCCATTTGAGCCACGATTTTTGTTCGAGGGGTTCGATCACGTGATGTGGGGCCTGGTGCAGAAGACGGTCATCGCGAATGTCCTTGGAATTTGGGTGGATCGCGGATTTTCGGCCACAGCCGCGGGAATCCCGTCGACACTGGATGGATGGTTCCTGGCGATTGCCTTCGGCTTACAAATCTATTTCGATTTTGCCGGTTATACCCATATGGCCATTGGCACGGCGCGCCTTCTAGGCATAACCCTGCCGGAAAATTTCAGGCAGCCATACCATGCCGCTACACCGCCGGATTTTTGGGCCCGGTGGCATATGACGCTGTCGCGATGGATTCGCGATTATCTGTTTTTCCCGATCAATGCGAAATGGCATGGCGCGCCCGTGCCGTTGTATCTGAGCCTGCTCGGTGTAATGGCACTGGTTGGGCTTTGGCATGGAGCAGGTTGGAATTACATTCTTTGGGGAACCTTGCATGGCGTGTACCTGGTTCTCTATCGCATTTATGAAAGTTGGAAAAATGCGCGACCGGATTGGAGCGAGTCGCGCATGATTGCGGTCCTCTGGCGTATCGGAACACTTTTGGCCGTTTTGGTGGCATGGGTTGTGTTTCGATCGGCAGATTTGAACCGGGCCTTGGAGATTCTTTCGGCAATGTTTTACCGCTTTGGCACAGGAGGCAGATTCGCAGCGGCCTGTTATGCCTATGCCGGGCTGTTGGTTTTGTTCTGTTCGGCCGAGCCGTTTTTGATGCGAAAACTAGATGAGATCGAAGAGCATGCCGGGGAGGAAGGCTTGTCCGCATTTCGTGTTCTGGGTCGTCCGATCGCCTACTTGGTTGGGATTCTTCTGTTTCTGCTGTTTGACACGATTAATGCGCAATTCATTTATTCACAGTTCTGAAAAATCAACGGATCTGCGTGCCGTCCGGCAGGAAAACGGGAAATGTGTCATTGGGGCGCGCGAGGATCAGTTCCTGTGCCGCCGCGTTGCGGTCGTAATCAAACAGAAAGAGTCCGAATTTGTAATGCAAGGTCAGGTCGTTTGGAGCCTGTGCAATGGCCCACTCATACTCCGTCGCGGTTTGCTGGGGAGTTTCCATGGGCCCGGCAGCACGGAAGATCAGGCTTTGTACCTGTTCTCCATGGGTCAGTTGATTCGTGAATGGCGGACGTTGAAGTCGGTCGATCATCTCGGAAGCCACGCGCGTACGGTCGTGAGCCGTGAACGCCAGCAATCGTTCACATTCAGCCTCAGAAGGTGGCACTGTAGCGCCCGCGAATGCCACTAAATTTGCGGGAAGCAGCGGGAGAATATCTTCATAGGCAGCGCTCGAGAAAAGATAGTTGGCCACAGGAGTGAAGTGCACGTGGTCGTACAGAAGCTCGCCTCCGATGATGCCATTTCGGCTGTTGGCTGCAAAAAGAGTCTGTGCATCGAGAAACCGCACCTGCGAACCGGAAGATGTAGCAACGGAACGAATGATCTCGTTGATGCGTGAATCCGCGCGGAAGCGCAAGGTATCGAGGTCGCGCGCGCGAACATAGTGATCGCCGGCCCCCGCATAGTCCCCCACTGCCCACAAGCAGCGCGCTATGCGGAACTGTAGATCGGCGTACTGATCATCGATTCGCGCAGCCGAAGTGTAGAGTTTCACAGCCTCTGCGTATGCTCCTGCGTTTTCCTGAGCGATGCCCTGCTGAACCAGCGCTTCCCACGAGTGCAGCGCTTCGGTGCTCAAACCGTCGCGATGCAGTGACCCAAAAGGCGAGGAGTCCCTCAGATTCGAAGCGATCGTGCAGAGCAGGACGTGGGCCCCGGAAATTCGTGCGCTCTCGACAATGTCCCTCAGATTACTGGCGAAATTCCGGTAGGCAGGTTCCATTCGCGGGGAGGTGGCACGCACCTGTTTGTCGAGGAACATTTCCATGCCGCGCCACTCCGAGCGCTTCGTGCTTGCGCTTGCAAGTAACTGGCCGATGCGCGAAGAGCGCAGAAAAATGCTGGTGCGGATCAGGGCGGGGTTCATCGAGGAAGAAGTAAGCACCGTGCCCGGGCCGTAGGGGCCGACCACCTCATTGCTCCCCGCGTAGACGATGAAAAGGTCGGGCTGATGCGCCGCAAGTTGCCTCGCAATCTCCCGAATCACATGGGAATTGATCGCCACCATGCCAGTGTTGACAATTTCAAATCTCATGCCAGGAAAGCGCGTGCGAAGCATGACCTCCAGATAACGGCTGAAGCCATAGGCCGAATCGGGATCGCCCATTGCGGCGGATTCGCCCAATACAAAAATGCGATATATGTGTTTCGGTTTGTTCAAAGGTATAGAAAAGAACTGTGGGGTCTTGATCATCCCCGCAGGAAAAAATGGGGCCGGGAAGAACAGGTTGTAACAGGAAGCCGGGCGTCCGTGAATCGTACACGGCTCCATGAGATCGGTGGAGTAGCCAACGTGCAAAAGACGCAGCACGCCCTCTGTGACCGCGAGAAGCAGGACCGGTATGATCAGAGCGACAGCAACTCGCGGGAACCACAAGCGCAGGCTGGAAGTCGGGTTCGGACGCTGGACAGAGTCGGTCATGGGCGTCCTATCTCATTACCGCTTCATTCCGCGTAAACACGGTCGCGATTTCGTCGCGATAGACCAATCGGAATCGCGGATCAATGGTGAGCACTTTGGCGAGAGGCAGTTTGGATTGCAGAACGACAATCCCCGACTCATTGAGGTAAGGATCGGTCCTGTATGAAGGATAAGCAGACTCCGAATAGTAAAAAAGGGAATCGAGATCGTCGCCGTAAAGATCATTACGTCCGTCGATGGCCACCGGAAGCTCCGGAAGATACCACATCAGAAATCCGCCCCAATTGAGATTGTTGTAGAGAGGACCGGAGAACGAATTCCGCCGAAGGAAATTAATCGCATTGACGGGATAGTCGGCGCTAATCGCACGGTCAAGTCCGCGAGTGGTGAAATTCGTCAAGGGTGATGCAAGGATTAGCAGGAGCGCCACAGTCACAGTGACAACGGCAAGTTCGCGCCAGGAATCCCTAAGATGCGGTGTGCCGTCCGGCGCAGGGAAGTTTGCGATACAAGCCGCAGCGGAGAGGCTGATGAACCAAGCGTCACGCATCGTGCGAAACGAGACGACGCTCGCAGCTACCAGAAGAGCCATCTGGAAAGGGTCGAGTTTCTTGCGCCAACCAACGGCATAGAAGCCGGCGGCCGCCAACAGTAGTTCCACGAAATTGTTTAGCGTCCGAAACGGCAGGGGTTGAAGCTCAATGATGATTTTGTAGGCGAACTTCGCCTTCGTGTAGGCCAGCACTGCCAAATAAGGATGATAGGTATTGGGTCCAACCAGCGTAGCCACAAACGAGGCGCCTAGAACCGCGATAAGAGGTTTCGCGGGTAGCCGCGACGGTGAGAGAGAATCCAAAGCAAGCCCAAATCTCGAGAGAATTTGCTGCGAGAGGTGCACGGCCACAAAGAGCGCGAGCGTGAACAGTCCATAGACAAACTGGATGTGCAGATTAGCCCAAATTGCAAATACAAGAGGTAGCCAGTAGAGAAGCCGAATCCGACCGGTACATTGTGCCTCGAGCAGCAGAGAAAGCGTCACGCAATAGAACATGTACGAGAAAAAAACAGGCCGCGGCGCCACAGTGAACAAAAAAGCGAGGCATGAGATCCCAGCAAGGGCGCAGGCCAGCCAAAAGCGGCCCGAAAGCCGCCGCAACATCCAGTATGTCGAAAACACCACGCCAACCGTCAGTAGCGTTCCAACGACTCCAATGCCGATCAATCCGAGCCACGCGTATGCGCGCGAAAGAAAGACCTCGTAGCCCCAACTGTACGCAATCCATGGACGGTCCGCGGCCGTACGCGACAGGATACCGGTGTGTGGCAGGGCAGAGTTCTCGACGATCCAATCACCGACCTTCAGATGCCACCAGGTATCGAAATCCGTGACAGCGAATTTCAATTTCATGGAATATACGCCGATGCCGGCAAGAAGAGCCGTAAGCGCAAGGATCTGAACCCAGCGTTGACGAAGAAAATTCATGATCCTGCCGAAGTGGCAATCGCACTTCGCAATGAAGCCGAGGACTCTGTACCGGCTTCTCCAGCCTCGTGGTATTCGCCATCTTCGTTCACGGCCCACACGTTGTACTTTCTCTCTCCCGCAAGGATATTCCTGGCAGTGAGCATGGCGGTCATCATTGCGTGGTCCTGGTTGTTGTACTTGTGCATGCCGTTACGCCCAACCAGATGAAGATTCGGGCAATGCGTATCGAGAGCCAGGCGGATCACGTCCACGTGTTTCTTATAGTCATCGTCGTAGACCGGATAGGCCTTTGGCTGGCGGATCACGCAGCCATCCACAACATCTGCTGCCACGGCCAATTGCACTTGCTGCAGCTCTTTCTTCGCCAGAGCGATCAGGTCGTTGTCGCGCATGGCCCAAAGTCCGTCGCCTTCGAAACAAAAATATTCCAGTCCATAACAGCAGTAGTTCGGATCTGGAACCATTTCCGGCGACCAGGACTTGTAGTTCTGTACTCGTCCGACCTTCACGTTCGGGTCGTGGATATAAATCCAATTGTCGTTAAAGCGGTTCCGTTCGCGCAGGATCAAGCCAACGGTCACAAAGTCACGGTAACGCAGGGACTCGGCAGAACGAAGAGCGGCTTCTGGCAATCGCGGCTCGAGTCCGGCAATCAACTGCCTCATCGGCATGGAAGAAATGACGTGTTCTCCACTGTATTCCTCGAGCCTCCCATCTGCCGTTCGCGCCGTGACTGTCCATATGGCCCTCTCCGCGTCGAAGTGGCAACTGACCACGCTCCGTCCCAGCAACACTTCGCCCCCTCGGCTGCGCACTTTCCTCGCGCACGCCTCCCACATCATCCCCGGCCCCAGGCGCGGGTAGCGAAACGTGTCGATTAGCGTTTTCACCACATGTGCACGATCTCTTGCTCCGTGTTTCGGCAGAACAGCGTTCTTGATCGCCGAGCCGAGCGACAACCCCTTGATGCGTTGTGCCGCCCAGTCGGCGGAAATCTCCTTGCAGCTCATCCCCCACACCTTTTCGGTGTAGGTCTTGAAAAAGATATTGAACAGACGCCGGCCAAACTGGTTCACCACCCACTCTTCAAAGGACTTCAGATTTCGTGCGGGATGGATTCGCGCCGCAAGAAAAGACCAGACGCAAAGGGCAGACTCAAGAAATCCCAACTTGGAAAGCGCCTCAAACGGCTTCAAAGGATAAGAATAAAACTGTCCGCGATAATAAATCTTCGACGAGCGCGGACGCTCGAGCATGTCCGCCCCAAGAATCTCGGTCCAAAGTTCTTCCACTTCCTGAGACTTCGAAAAGAATCGGTGGCCCCCAATATCAAAGCGATAGCCGTGGTAATTCACTGTGCGGGAGATGCCACCGACATACTCGGGATCGCTCTCAAGGACGATGACCGGCTGGCCCTGTTTCGTCAGTTCATAGGCGGCTGTCAGCCCGGCTGGCCCGGCGCCCACGATGATAGCTTTCGTTTGGCGGTCGCTCATCGAACTGCATTCCCCGGAAACCGCAACGCAGCAGCGGAGGGATAAAACAGGATGAAAGAAACAAATCTCAATGGGCCTGAACCTGACCAATCAATTGCAAGACGGCTTCCTTGTTGGGATAGCCGGGATTCGTATCCAGCAATTTCTGCCAAGCCGCAACGGCTCCTTGCGCGTCCTTTTTCCCCTGCCACTTTACAATACCGAGGTTGAAAAGTGTGTCAGCCTTGGTGGGCGCAATCGCGAGCGCTTTGTTGAATTCGGCGATCGCGCCATCCGGGTCGCCCTTGTACCAGTAGGCCGTGCCCAGGTCCGTCCGCACGGAAGTGTCCGAGGGCTGCAACTTCAGAGAGCGTTGATAATAGTCGATCGCCGCGGGATATTGCTTGGCGTCGTAATAGAGGTTGCCCAACTGCACCAGTAGCGAAACATTGGTCGGGTCTGATTTGAGCTGTGCGACAAGAGGGGCAGCCTGACTATCCGCGGCCTGTTTCAGTTCCTCGGGAGTGGGAACCGCAGGTGCAGGGTTGAAATTGGTCGGCACAGACGCGAGCGGTGCATCACCCGGAGCGGAAGCTGCGGTTTGCGACGTCTCTGTCGCATGTGGCGCAAGCGACCGGCGCAACATCCATCCACCGCAAACACCCAGCAGTAAAGAGATGGCGGCCAACACAGCTGCTTGCGTTGCGCTCCAGGTACTGCTCGTCGTTGTCCTAATCTCCGTCACCTTGCTTCCCTCCCGAGATTCCCGCGCTCAGTTCTTCGTCTCTGTACTGGCCTTTGCCTCAGCAATCATCTGTTCCACGACCGGCTTTCGATCGAGATGGGGATTCATCTTGAGGAGCTGCTGCCAGGCAGCAATTGCCCCCTGAGGATCCTTCTTGCCGCGATACTTGATCATGCCCAAATTGAAGAGTGCATTTATGTCGCTTGGACTGTATTTCAGCGCCTGATTCAGTTGCGCCAATGCGCCGTCAGTATCGTCAGAATAATAGAGGCAGGAAGCCAGTTGTGTGCGGGCGGCCACATTCTTCGGGTCTATTTCTAGAGCCTTTCGAAAATAGTCCGCGCCTTCCTTGAATTGATGGGACGCTTGATAGATCCCCGCAATCTGAATCAGCAGAGCGGCGTTCTTAGGATCGGTCTTGGATTTTTCGACCAGGGCCGAGGCTTGCACATCAGCCATCTGTCTCATCTGCTCCAAAGTGAGCTTCGGGTGGCCTCCCTCGTAGCCAGCCGTGGAATTCGAGGCGCTCGCTGCCGGTCTCGTCTTGGCCATGCCTGTGACGGCATGACTCCCTGGGAAGAAGTAGCCAATCAACAGACCTGCGACCAAACAGATGGCGGCCAGCAAGTAGACCTGACCTGCGGGAAGGCCTTTGCCAGGCTGTGCGGTTCCGGTTTCCGATGTCGTACCCATGCTTAGTACCCCTGAGTCCTTGTTGTCTTTTGCCGGCAGGGCGTCTTGGCACCCTGTAAAATGTTTATTCTACGAATGTTACCAGACGCTTCCGCCTGTCCTTCAAGCCTCGCCAGCCTCGGCCGAACCATCGCTGTTTTCATCAGCTTCTCTCTAAAATCACTCATGGTAAAGGCCTTGAGAGCAGGGTAGAAGGCAGGAAGAAGAGGGTGCCGCGCCATACGTCACAAGCATTTGTGACGTGCATCACAATTCGCTCCTCTTTCCTACAGCCCCGCATGCCGTGTATCCTGACACCGGAGCTGTCCGAAGTCTGAGTCTGTTCGCGCCGCGCAGTGCTCGGGACGACTGTGAAACGAATTGCCAAATCCCTCGGGGTGCTCTCCTCGCTTGCGACGATCCTCGTTGCTTGCTTCGTGGCCGGCACCGTTTCCTGGCTTGCGTGCGCGGGTTTACATGGACCAGGCGACGGAACTTCGCTTGCTCACGCTTCGGATGCGCCCTTTGTGTTTGCCGACCTGGATGGTGACCGCCAGCCTGATCTGGCCCTTGTGGAACTGATTGGCCAACGGGCGGAAACAAGCAACTATTTCGTCCGTGTGAAATTGAGAGAGGGCGCGGAGTCTGCTGTTCGTGTCAGGGGGCCGTTCGGCGGCCTTCGAGTATCGGCACGGGACGTGAATGGAGATGACAGTCTCGATTTGATTGTCACCTCGAATCTCGACGCCACGTTCATTAGGGTTCTTCTCAACGATGGGCACGGCAATTTTACGATGGCCGAGCCGGGTGACTTCCAATGGTTGGAACAGGAAGGTGGGGTTGTTCTTCATGGGCCCGCTGAGACCCAAGGAGACCGCGCCACACTGGCGTCCCCACGTTCTTTGCATGAGGACATCCTGGTAACCGGCCGCGATGTGGATCGAGGCTTCTCCGCCCAATCTTTTCGCCGTCGGGACGTGTCGCCTGCCGTGCGGCGAGTGGTGTTTTCTCCCTTTGGCCGTTCTCCCCCCGACATTGCACTTTCGTAACCATTCCTTTAAACGGCTGTTATACATTCTTTAGGCGCAGGCGGTTATTGTCCCCTAGGCCGACTCAAGGGGGAGAGCGCCGCCGGCGCGCTAATCCTGAAAACAGAATGCAATACTTGCAGCACCGGTGTCCGCATTCACAAAGATCAATGGATGTGAGGGTAGACTCATGTGGCGTTTTTTCAGGGGTATATGCCTGTTCGCCGTGCTGGCGGCCGGAGTCGCAAGCCAAGCGCAAGCGCAAAGGGCCCTGACGTGGGAAGAAGTGAAAATGCGATTCGAAGCGAACAACCCGACTTTACGTGCCGGCCAGATAGGCATTGACGAATCGAAAGCCGAAGAAATCACTGCGTACCTCAGGCCGAACCCCCAGGCCACTGTTGGTGTCGATCAGATTGCCACCACGACGAAAGGCCCGCTCTCACAGGTTGTCCTGCTCGCGTCGGTTAATTATCTTCATGAACGTCGGCACAAACGCGAACTGCGCCTAGAAAGTGCGCAAAAGGCAACTGGCATTGCCGTATCCGGCCAAGACGATCTGGAGAGAAATCTCATTTTTAACCTGCGCAGCGCGTTTATCGGTGTTCTGCAAGCCAAAGCGGTTTTGCGCATCGCCACCGATAACCTGGAATACTGGGACCAAGTGCTGAAAATCAGTCGAGACCGTTTCGACGCCGGCGATCTTGCCCGCATCGATTTTGATCGCTTGGACCTTCAGCGGGTCCAGTTTGAATCTGATATGCAAACGGCCGAAGTCAATCTCCGAACCTCCAAAATTCAGCTATTAATGCTGTTAAACGACCGCACTCCGGTCGACCAATTCGATGTGCTTGGCTTATTTGAATTCAATGACCAGCTTGCGCCTCTGGATCAATACCGCCAAATCGCTGCGGATAATCGTCCCGATTTGAAGGAAGCTGTGCAGAGCCTCGATAAATCCAAAACCGATCATAAGCTCGCGGTCGCGAATGGATCAACCGATCCGACCATCAATATTGATGCGGGATTCCCGACTATCTCCCGCGACTACGTGAACTATACGCCGTACCTATACGAATACGTTGGCTTCGGCTTCAGCGTCCCGCTGCGAATCTTTGACCGCAATCAGGGCGAAAAGCTGCGCACGCAGTTGGACATTGACCGCAATCAAAAAATGCTGGACGCGACGGAGGCGCAAGTTTTCAGCGACGTGGATACAGCGTACGCCTTGGTCAGCGGCAGCCTGATTCTGCTGCGGCCATACAAGAGCAAATATCTGGACCTGGCAGTGCGGGTGCGCGAAACGGTGCGTTTTTCCTACGAGCATGGAGGAGCGGCCTTGCTGGACTTTCTCAACGCGGAGAATGACTACCGGAGCGTGGAACTTAATTACGTCAATCTCATAGGAACCTACTTAACGGCGGCAGGACAGCTCAACATGGCGGTCGGCAAAGAGGTGATTCAATGAAAGTGAAATGGATGAGAGAGACTGCCGTTGCCGTCCTGGCCGCCTCAATGGGCATCTTGCTGGTCGGCTGCGGAGAAAGCAAGCCAAACCCCAGCGCGGAAGCACCTCCGCCTGCAACAGTGGAAGAAGAGTTGAACGTGAACAACTTCAAGGTCGATCACCCTGAAAAGTTTCCCCTGACAAAAGCTGTCGAATACAAAGCGCCTTCCACACTGGATGTAACCGGGGTCGTTAATCCGGATATTGCAAGGGCCGTGCCGGTTATCTCGTTGGCTGCAGGAAGAGTAGTAGACATCAAGGCTAGGCTCGGCGATGAGGTGAAGAAGGGACAAGTTCTGCTGCGGGTCCGGAGCAATGATGTTTCTGGGCTATATCAAGTTTATCTGAAGGCTGAGAATGACGAGCGGCTGGCGCGATTGCAGTACGAACGTGCGCAGATCCTGTATGAAAGGGGAGCGATATCGAAGGGCGCACTCGAACAAGCCGAAGACACTGAGAAAGATGCAAAAGTCGACCTGGATACGGCGATAGAACAATTGAAGCTGATGGGGGTCGATAAGGACCATCCATCGGGGACGGTTGATATCGTGGCCCCGATTTCAGGCGTGATTACAGACCAGCAGGTGACCAACGCGGCCGGCGCTCAGGGTTTGCCGGGCCCAAATCCTTTCACCATTTCCGATCTTTCCTACGTCTGGATTATGTGCGACGTATACGAGAACGATCTGGATGCCGTGAAAGTGGGGCAGACCGCGGACATCCGACTGAACGCCTATCCCGACAAGGTCTTGAAGGGCCGGATCGACAACATTTTTCCGATTCTGGATCCCAATATCCGCACCGCAAAGGTGCGGTTGGAAGTGCCGAATCCGGAAAGAGTCATGAGGGTCGGCATGTTTGTCACGGCCACCTTCTACGGCAGAAAGGCGGAGACGCACGCGGCGGTTCCGACAACGGCGATTCTGCATCTGCATGACCGAGAGTGGGTTTACGTGCCGTTAGGAGGGGGCCGATTCAAGCGGGTTGGCGTTGTTGCCGGAAAGACACTTCCAAACAACCAGCAGGAAATTATCTCGGGGATCGAGCCAGGCACGGAAGTCGTCCAGAGCGCGCTCGTGTTTGAAAACGCGATGGAAGAGTAACCATGCGGAAAATCGTCGATTTCGCCTTGGACAATCGCTTCCTTGTTCTTTGCGGAGCGATCCTGATCTTTATTTGGGGTGCTATTTCCTTCCACCAACTTCCGGTCGAGGCGTATCCCGACGTGGCCAACAATTATGTGGACGTCATTACACAATGGCCGGGGATTTCCGCGGAACAAGTCGAGCAGCAGGTTACGATTCCTGTCGAGATCGTAATGAATGGCATCCCTCATGTGGTAACTCTTCGGTCTTTTTCCCTGTTCGGACTTTCTTTTGTCGAGATGGTCTTTGATGATGACGAAGACAACGCCTGGAACCGAGAAAGGGTCCTTGAGCGACTGTCGCAGGTTACGTTGCCCCCCGGTGTAGCACCGCAGATGGGGACAGATTGGAGCCCGGTAGGCCAATTCTTTTGGTTCACTCTCAAGAGCACGGACCCGAATTACGATGTAATGGAACTCAAGTCCATCGAAGACTGGGTTATCGAAAAGAATTTCAAGGCGGTCCCGAACGTAGTGGACGTCTCTAGTTTTGGCGGTCCCACGCGTGAATATCAAGTGCGCTTGGACCCCAACAAGTTAGTTTCTTACGGCCTTAGCCTGGCCCAGGTAGAGCAACAGCTCACCAATAACAATGTGAACGCTGGAGGCAGCTTCATCCAGGCTGGCCTTCAGCAGATCAACGTCAGGGAAGTTGGTCTGGTGAGGACTGTGCAGGACATTGAAAATACCGTGGTCTTTACCAAGACTGGTACACCGCTGCGAATCAAGGACATTGCAGTCGTCGCTCAGGGCCCCAAAATACGCCTAGGGCAAACCTCCAAGACGGTACGTCGCGACGACGGTACGCTCGTCGACAATGACGATGTAGTTTCAGGCACACTCCTGCTCCGCAAGGGTGCGGATGCGGACACCACTCTGCAGGGAGTACACCAGAAGATGCAGGAGTTGAACGACCGCCTCCTGCCGCCCGGGGTGAAGGTAGTTCCTTTCTTGGACCGCAGCGATTTGGTGCATTACACCACGCACACCGTGCTCCATAACCTCGCGGAAGGCATCTTCCTCGTTGTGGTGATTTTGTTCCTTTTTCTTGGCAATGTGCGCGGCGCGATTATCGTCGCTCTGACCATTCCATTCTCCCTATTATTTGCTTCCGCATGTTTGAAGCTGAAAGGAATCCCCGCGAACCTGCTTTCGCTGGGAGCGCTGGATTTCGGGATGGTCGTTGATGGCGCCGTAGTCATGGTGGAGAACATTGTTCGCCACCTCAACCACAAGGACACGGACATTCAAAAGACAAGCATGGACCGAGTCCGCGAGGCGGCACACGAAGTGCAGCGGCCCGTGTTTTACGCAATTGCTATTATCATCATGGCGTATTTGCCTATTTTCACATTGCAGCGCGTGGAAGGCCGTTTGTTCCGTCCCATGGCATGGACCGTAGCCTTTGCCTTGCTGGGGGCGTTGCTGTTTTCGATGTTGGTTGCACCGGGGCTAGCTTCGCTCTTTTTCGCCAAGGGCGCAAAGGAGTGGCGCAACCCAGTGATGGCATGGTTGACGGAGCGCTATCGCCACGCAGCCCGCTGGGCAGTGCACAACCGATATATAACGGTCGGGATCGCGACTTTTCTCTTTCTCTGTAGTTTGTACTTGTGGTTTGGTCCGGTGATCGGATCGGAATTTCTGCCACATCTGGATGAAGGCGCCCTGTGGGTTCGCGGAAGTCTGGCTCCCAGCGTTGGACCGGACGAAAGCATCCGGGTCATGAACCAGGCGCGCATCATCTTATGTTCGTTTCCGGAAGTGAAGCAATGTTGGAGCCAGGTGGGAAGGCCGGATGATGGTAGCGACCACACCAACTTTTTCAACACAGAGTATTTTGTTGACCTCAAACCAAAAGAGAAGTGGCGGCCTGTTTTTGACGGGGATAAAGACAGACTCATCGCCGCAATGAATCGAGAGCTGGACAAGGTTCCCGGGGTGGTTTGGGGCTTCTCTCAGCCCATTGCGGACAATATGGAGGAAGCGATCAGCGGAGTCAAAGGGCAGCTCGCGACCAAGGTGTTTGGGGACGACCTGAAACTGCTGGAGGTGAAGGCAAACGAGGTTGCGAACGTCATGCGTCAGGTCAGGGGTATTGAGGATCTAGGGATCTTTGAGGTGTTGGGTCAGCCGGAGCTTAACGTAACGGTGGACCGCGAGCAGGCGGCTCGTTTTCAGATTAACGCCGCCGATGTGCAGGATGCGGTCCAGACGGCCGTAGGCGGCAACGCTCTCACGCAAGTGTTGCAAGGCGAGCGGCGCTACGATCTGGTTTTGCGGTATTTACCGCAGTACCGCGACACGAAGGAGGCCGTCGAGAAGGTCCGGCTTTTGTCGCCAAACGGAGAGCGCGTTTCTCTTGCCCAACTCTGCAAGATCACGGTAGAGGACGGGGGTTCCGAAATCTATCGTGAAGGGAATCAGCGCTACGTAGCCATCAAGTACAGCGTGCGCGGACGAGCCCTCGGTGACTCTGTCGAGGAAGCGATCCAGAAAGTGAACGCTGGTGTAAAGCTCGGCCGCGGCTATCATATCGAGTGGCTAGGGGAATATGAAAGTGAAAAGCGCGCGGAAGCTCGCTTATTCATCATTGTGCCAATCACCGTGTTGCTCATTTTCGTCACGTTGTACACAATGTTCCGCTCCTTTAAATGGGCCTTGCTGATTCTGGGTAACGTGGCGTTGGCGCGCATCGGCGGGTTGCTCGCCCTGCTGATCACCGGGACCCACTTTAGCGTTTCGTCCGGTGTGGGCTTCCTAGCGTTGTTCGGGGTATCCGTGCAGACCGGCGTTATCATGTTGGAGTACATCAATCAGCTTCGCGCGCGAGGTCACTCAATCGTGGACTCAGCCGTGGAAGGCGCGGTTCTCAGGCTTCGCCCGATCATGATGACGATGCTGGTGGCCACACTGGGGCTTCTGCCTGCGGCCATGTCCCACGCAATCGGATCCGACTCTCAGAGACCCTTCGCTATAGTCATCGTGGGTGGGCTGATTTCGGACCTGGTCATGAGCATTTTTCTGCTGCCTACGTTGTACGCCTGGGTGGCCAGCGACGGCGACAAATTGCCCGTGCCCGATGTCAGTTTTGAAGAGGGCGTGTGACAAACCTGCGGAAGACGGATGGAAACGACAGGGAGTGATTCGCTTGGCATAAAACGCCTCAGGCGTGCGTGCCCATCTCCTGGCTACTTTTCATTGCTTTCAGGACGGACACAGCCTAACATTTTCCCTGATACCTTCTGCTCGAGGGAGAAACCCGCTCGCCAATACGAAAACGAAATTGTCTATTTTGCTGCCATCAGCGGGATTTTGCATCATCAAAATTGAACCCACACGTTTTTCGATGTCAGGACTTTCCGATGCACTCATTTGTATTCCAGAGATACGGTGTGACCATAGATGATCCAGAAAATCGTTGATTTTGCTCTGGAGAACCGCATCCTCGTTTTTGCCGTAGCCCTTCTTCTACTGATTTGGGGAGCGATTTCATTCCACCTACTTCCAGTGGAAGCCTATCCGGATGTCGCCAACAACTATGTTGAGATCATTACCCAGTGGCCGGGAATTTCCGCCGAACAAATGGAACAACAGGTCACCATTCCACTGGAAACCACCATGAACGGCATTCCCCATGTGATTCACTTGCGTTCCTTCTCGTTGTTTGGTCTTTCTGATATCAAGCTTATTTTTGACGACGAAGAGGAAAATGCCTGGAACCGTGAAAGAGTGCTCGAGCGACTGACACAAGTCACCCTGCCCCTAGGTGTAACGCCCCAGATAGGAACGGATTGGAGCCCGGTCGGCCAGATCTACTTCTTCACCCTGCAAAGCACAAATCCAAACCTCGATCCAATGGAGATGAAGTCCATTGAAGATTGGGTGGTGGAGAAAAACCTAAAAGCGGTGCCGGACATTGTTGACGTGGCGAGCTTCGGTGGTCCCACCCGCGAATACCAGGTGCGCGTCGACCCGAACAAACTGGTCTCTTACGGACTGAGCCTCGCACAGGTGGAACAGCAAATCGCAAACAGCAATTCAAACGCAGGCGGGAGCTTCATCGAGCAAGGCCTGCAGCAAGCCAATGTCCGGTTGGTGGGCTTGGTCAAGGACGTGCACGAAATTGAAAAAACGGTTCTCACGTCCAAGAACGGTACGCCAATTCGGGTGGGAGACATCGCTGTGGTGGCACAGGGTCCCAAAATCCGTCTCGGGCAATTTGCGCGTGCGATCCACAAAGAAGACGGCAAGATTATCGACAACAGCGATGTGGTGTCTGGGATAGCCCTGCTGCGCAAAGGTGCCAATGCCGATGAAGTGCTCGCTTCACTTCACGCCAAAGTCAAGGAGATGAATGACAGGATTTTGCCCAAGGGAGTTAAGATCGTCCCCTTCATTGACCGGAGCGATTTGACACATCTCACCACACACACCGTACTGCACAACCTGACCCACGGCATTATCCTTGTTGTCATCATTCTATTTTTATTTCTTGGCAACGTGCGCGGGGCCCTAATTGTGGCATTGACCATCCCGTTCTCGCTGCTCTTTGCGGCCACTTGCCTGAAACTGAAAGGCATTCCGGCGAATCTTCTGTCCCTGGGAGCTCTGGACTTCGGCATGGTCGTGGACGGAGCGGTGGTTATGGTAGAGAATATTGTCCGGCACCTCAGCCATAGCAACGCCGGACGACCAGATCGTACTACAATGGAGAAAATTAGAGACGCTGCGCATGAAGTGCAGCGGCCCGTCTTCTACGCCATCGCTATCATCATTACCGCGTATCTGCCGATCTTCACTTTGCAGCGGGTGGAGGGGCGTCTGTTCAAGCCGATGGCTTGGACTGTAGCTTTTGCCTTGCTTGGAGCGTTGGTATTCTCGATAACGATCGCGCCCGTGTTGGCCTCCTTTCTGTTCAAGAAGGGTGTGAGCGAATGGAAGAATCCCGTGATGACTTTCCTACGCGAACATTACCGAACATCCCTCCGCTGGGCAATTGACCACAAAAAAATTACACTCACACTTGGCGCATGCGCTCCAGTAATCTCCTTTCTCATCCTATATAGCGGTGTTGTCGGTTCCGAGTTCCTTCCTCATTTGGATGAAGGCGCGTTGTGGGTGCGCGGCACTCTGGCGCCCAGCACGGGTCCCACAGAGGGAATACGGTTAGCGAACCAAGCGAGGATCGTGCTTTGCTCATTTCCTGAAGTTCCACAATGTACCAGTCAGGTTGGCCGCCCGGACGATGGAACGGATACGACTGGATTTTTCAATACCGAATACTTTGTCGATTTGAAGCCGAAGGAGCAGTGGCGTCCTGTCTTTCATGAGGATAAAGAGGAACTCATTGCGGCAATGGATCGGGAACTGGAGAAGATCCCCGGAGTCCTATGGAATTTCTCCCAGCCAATTGCGGACAACATGGAAGAGGCTGTCAGCGGGGTGAAGGGCGAGTTGGCGACGAAAGTCTATGGTGATGACTTTAAGGTCCTGGAGGATTTGGCGGACCAAATTGTCGCCCAGATGCGAAAAGTGAACGGAATTGAAGACCTAGGCGTATTTCGAGTTCTCGGTCAGCCAAATCTGGAAGTCCATGTTGACCGTGAACAAGCGGCGCGTTACCAGATTAATGTCTCTGACGTTCAAGACGCGGTGCAGACGGCCATCGGCGGGAGCGCGCTCACCCAAGTCCTGCAAGGAGAACAGCGGTACGACCTTGTCTTGCGCTACTTACCTCGGTATCGTGATACCAAGGAGGCGATCGAAAAAATCCGCCTGCCATCTCCAGCCGGCGAACGCGTGTCGTTGGCCCAATTGTGCAAAATCGACGAGCGCGACGGTGCTTCCGAGATTTATCGGGAAGGAAATCAACGCTACATTGCTATCAAATACAGCGTGCGTGGACGCGACCTTGGCGGTGCGGTAGAAGAAGCCATCAAACGAGTGAACGAAAAGGTCCAACTGTCGCGTGGGTACCACATCGATTGGGAAGGCGAATACGAGAGCCAAAAGCGCGCAGAAGCCCGGCTAATGATCATCGTGCCTCTGACGGTCCTTCTCATTTTTCTGATCCTCTATTCGATGTTCACTTCCTTTAAGTGGGCTTTGCTCGTGATTGCGAACGTGGCTATCGCGCCGCTTGGCGGAATTCTTGCCCTTCTGATCACTGGGACGCACTTCAGCGTTTCTTCCGGCGTCGGTTTCCTGGCGTTGTTCGGCGTATCCGTGCAGACTGGCGTGATCATGCTTGAGTACATCAACCATATGCGCGCCGCGGGTAGTTCTGTGGAAGATGCGGCGGTCCAAGGAGCAATTCTGCGACTCCGCCCGATTTTGATGACCATGCTGGTGGCGACACTGGGCTTGTTGCCCGCCGCCATGTCGCGCGGCATCGGATCCGATTCCCAGCGGCCTTTCGCGATTGTGATCGTAGGCGGCCTCCTTGGTGCATTGTTGATCAGTATTTATTTGCTGCCCACACTGTACGTGACGGTTGCGAAGGACACCGACAAGCTGCCTTCTGCAGAAGCAGAATGGGAGGAAGCGACCTGATAACCTGAACGAGGCGCAGTGATGCGCATCACAGGTGCGCGTTTACCCTTATTTTTCGCACCTTTTCATTGCTTTCATCTCCGCCGGAGCCTAACATTTTTCTTGAAGACCCATCTGCTCCATGGAGAAGCTCATGGCCCGAAAAATGTTGATTGTTGACGGCAACGAAGCTGCTGCGTCGGTGGCGTTCCGCCTCAACGAAGTCATCGCGATCTATCCCATCACGCCTTCCTCCCCGATGGGAGAGTGGGCGGATCAATGGAATTCCGAACACAAAAAGAATATTTGGGGCGCCATCCCCGATGTGATTGAGATGCAGAGCGAAGGCGGCGCCGCTGGCGCGTTGCACGGAGCTCTTCAGGCCGGCTCGCTCGGCACAACGTTTACCGCATCGCAGGGATTGCTACTCATGATTCCCAATATGTACAAGATCGCCGGCGAGTTGACGTCCGCGGTCATCCACGTTGCGGCGCGCACCCTGGCCACACACGCCCTGTCCATTTTCGGCGATCACAGTGACGTCATGTCAACGCGCGCGACTGGTTTTGCACTGCTCGCCTCGAACTCCGTACAGGAAGCCAGCGATTTTGCCTGTATCGCCCAGGCTTCGACGCTGGAATCGCGCGTGCCCTTCCTCCATTTCTTCGATGGTTTCCGCACCTCCCATGAAGTCAACATGATCGATGGCCTGACGGACAACGACCTTCGCGCCCTTATCGACGACAAATTTGTGAGACAGCATCGCGAACGCGCCATGACGCCCGACCGTCCCGTCCTGCGCGGCACGGCGCAGAACCCCGACGTGTTCTTCCAGGCGCGCGAGGCTTGCAATCCGTACTATCGGGCCTGCCCCACTATCGTGCAGGACGTGATGGATCGCTTCGCCCGGCATACCGGGCGCAAATATCATTTATTCGACTATTACGGTCCCGCCGATGCAGAACGTCTGGTAATCCTGATGGGATCCGGTGTGGGCGCCGCGGAAGAAGCGGTCGAAGCTCTGCAGAAATCCGGGGGAAAAGTAGGCTTGCTGAAGGTTCGCCTGTTCCGCCCGTTTGCGGCTGACATGTTCCTGAATGGCATTCCTTCGACTGTGAAGGCGATTGCGGTGCTCGACCGCACAAAGGAGCCCGGCGCGCCCGGCGAGCCGCTCTATCAGGATGTGCTCACGGCTTACATGGAACGCTATTCTGCCAATCCCAGTGCAGGGATCCCGCGCATCATCGGTGGAAGGTACGGCCTCTCCTCAAAGGAATTCACGCCTGCCATGGTCAAGGCGGTCTTCGATGAACTCAAAAAGCCGGATCCGAAGAATCATTTCACGGTTGGCATCGTGGACGATGTCACGCACACCAGCCTGGCCTACGATCCGGAATTCTCCACGGAAGATCCTCGAACCGTACGCGGACTGTTCTATGGGCTCGGCTCGGATGGCACGGTGGGGGCCAACAAGAACTCCATCAAGATCATCGGTAAGGGAACCAACAACTTCGCGCAAGGCTATTTCGTGTACGACTCGAAAAAGGCAGGTGCGGTCACCGTTTCTCACCTGCGATTTGGCCCGGATCCCATTCGTTCGACGTATCTCATTACCAAGGCCAACTTCGTTGCCTGCCACCAGTTTCAATTCTTGGATCGCATCGACGTCCTGGCAGCCACCGAGCCTGGCGCGACGTTCCTATTGAACGCTCCCTTTGGGCCAGACGAAATCTGGCAGCACATTCCGCGCGAGGTTCAGGAAACCATCATTAAGAAGAAGCTGCGTTTCTTCGTGATTGATGGTTACACCGTGGCCCGCACGGCTGGCATGGGAACTCGCATCAACACCATCATGCAGACCTGTTTCTTCGCCATCAGCGGCGTCTTGCCACGGGACGAAGCGATTGCCGCTATCAAGCAGTCCATCTACGACACGTACGGCAAGCGCGGCGAGTCTGTGGTCCAGAAAAACTACGCGGCTGTGGACCAAACACTCGCGCACCTGCACGAAGTGAAAGTGCCGGACAAGGTCACCAGAACATTTGACATGCTGCCGCCTGTCTCCCCGCAGGCGCCGGTGTTTGTTCGCAACGTTCTCGGCACCATCATTACCGGCAACGGGGATGCACTGCCGGTCAGCGCCATGCCGATCGACGGAACCTTTCCTACCGGAACTGCGATGTGGGAAAAGCGCAATATCGCGAAGGAAATTCCCGTGTGGGACGAGGACCTGTGCATCCAGTGCGGTAAATGCGTGCTGGTCTGTCCGCACGCGGTGATTCGCGCGAAAGTTTACGATTCGTCGCTGCTGAACAACAAACCGGAAACCTTCAAGTCCGCCAAGCCGCGCTGGCGCGAGTTTGAGACGCTGCGCTACACGCTTCAGGTTGCGCCGGAAGATTGTACCGGCTGCAAGCTCTGCGTCGAAGTCTGCCCCGCCAAGAGCAAGAGCGAGGTGAAGCACAAGGCCATCAATATGGAACCGCAGGCTCCGCTGCGCCATCCGGAAAGCGTCAACTGGGACTTCTTCCTGTCACTGCCGGAGTTTGACCGCCATCGCATCTCGCACTCCCAGGTAAAGGACTCACAACTCCTCGAACCCTTGTTCGAGTTTTCAGGCGCATGCGCGGGCTGCGGAGAAACGCCATACGTCAAGCTGTTGACCCAATTGTTTGGCGATCGCCTGATGATCGGGAACGCCACGGGTTGCTCTTCGATCTACGGCGGCAACCTGCCGACGACTCCCTACACAAAGAACAAGGACGGGCGTGGCCCGACATGGTCGAACTCGCTCTTCGAGGATAATGCCGAGTTCGGTCTCGGCATGCGCCTGGCCGTGGATGAGCAGAATCACTATGCCCTTGAACTGCTCACTCGCTTGAGCGGCCACATTGGGGACGAGCTGGTGAAAGGCCTGCTCGAAGCCGATCAATCAAAAGAAACGGGCATCGAAGAGCAGCGCAGGCGTGTTGCCGAACTGAAGAAGAAGATAACCGGCCTTGACTCGCCGGACGCACTCGCGTTGCAAGCCGTCGCCGATTCCCTGGTGCGCAAGAGCATTTGGCTCCTCGGCGGGGATGGCTGGGCCTACGACATCGGTTTCGGTGGACTCGATCACGTGCTGGGTTCCGGTCGAAACGTAAATGTCCTCGTGCTGGACACGGAAGTCTATTCCAACACCGGCGGCCAGATGTCCAAATCGACGCCGCGCGCTGCGGTCGCGAAGTTTGCGATGGGAGGAAAGCGCACGGGGAAAAAGGACCTGGCGATGGAGGCGGTGAGCTACGGCTATGTTTACGTCGCTCGTGTGGCCATGGGGGCCAACGACTCGCACACGGTGAAAGCTTTCCTCGAAGCGGAAGCCCACAATGGACCGTCCCTGATCATCGCGTATAGCCACTGCATCGCGCACGGATACGATATGTCGCTCGGCCTCGACCAGCAGAAGAAGGCTGTGCAGAGCGGCTACTGGCCATTGATGCGCTACAATCCTTCCTTGCGCCTCGAAGGCAAGAACCCATTCCTGCTCGATTCGAAGGCTCCCAGCATTCCACTCAAGCAATACGCTTATCAGGAAGCGCGTTACACCATGCTGGTGCGCAGCGATCCCGAAGCCGCGCGCGAATTGCTGAAGGTCGCACAGGACGACGTGGAACGCCAGTGGCGCGTCTACTCCAACCGAGCCGCGATGGCAGGCCGGTCGGAATCGCCTCACATAGCGCCGGAAGCCCCGGAAACTGCTCCTGAAACCGTGAAGAAGGGAGGGGAAGAGGAATGAGCGACCTCTCGACGAAGTATCTTGGACTCAATCTGAAGTCACCCTTGTTAGCCTCGGCTTCTCCTCTCAGTGAGTCCGTCGACAACATCAAGCGGCTGGAAGACCAGAACCTGGGTGCAGTGGTCCTACCTTCTCTCTTCGAAGAACAACTGCAACTGGACAGCTTTAGCGTCGATTCCGATCTCTCGCGCGGTTCGGACAGCTTTCCGGAATCTGCCAATTTTTTTCCCGACCTCCAGACCTACAATCTCGGCCCGGACGGTTACTTGGAGCTGATCCGTCACGCAAAAGAGAGCGTGCAGATTCCCATCATTGCGAGCCTGAATGGCTTCTCAAAAGGCGGCTGGCTGGAGTATGCCCGGTTGATGGAAGAAGCCGGCGCCGATGCCATCGAACTGAACATTTATTTCATTGCCACGGATCCCGCGGTAAGCGGGAGCGAAGTGGAACAGGACTATATCGACCTCGTGCGGCAATTGAAGCGAAGCATCCGCATCCCGGTTGCCGTCAAGCTCTCGCCATTCTTCAGCGCTCCGGCAAATATGGGCGTTCGCCTGGACGAAGCCCGGGTCGACGGGATCGTGCTCTTCAACCGTTTCTACCAGCCCGATTTTGATATCGAGCACTTGGAAATCTCCCCGAGCCTCGCCCTCAGCCGTCCCGAAGAGTTGCTCCTTCGCCTGCACTGGGCAGCGATTCTTTGCGGACACGTCCGGGCCGATCTGGGAATTACCGGCGGGGTGCACAGCTCGCGCGATGTCATCAAGTGCATCCTGTCGGGGGCACGGGTAGCTTTCATGACATCGGCTCTCCTCCGGAATGGCGTGCAACACGCGGCTCACGTCCTAACAGAAGTGGATCGCTGGCTCGACGAGCATGAGTACACTTCCGTCCAGCAAATGTGCGGCAGTATGAGCCACGGAGCGGTTCCGGACCCGAGTGCGTTTGAGCGCGGCAATTACATGAAGGTCCTGAGCTCGTACACTCTGCGCGCAAACGTCTTCAACGACTAAAATCGCGAGCACTCCTTCCTTGCTCCATTTTCCGCAGGGTGGACTTCACGAAGAATGTCTGCCTAACCCGTGGTGCGGTCAGGTCGGCCGGGTCACCGAGGTCTTGCGGACGCCACCATTCCCGTCCGAGCCCGGCTCTATTCACTGCCCTCTGCGAATACTTCCTCCGCAATGTGAAAGGCCGTGTTCGCCGCCGGAACGCCGCAATAGAGGGCCGTCTGGAGGAGAACTTCCTGAATCTCCTTGCGCGTTACGCCATTGTTGGCCGCGGCCCGCAAGTGCAGCCGGAGTTCTTCGCTTCGGTTCATGGCCACCATCATCGCGATGGTGATCAAACTCCGCGTCTTTCGTGGCAGGCCCGGACGCGTCCAGATTTCTCCCCAGGCGTACCGTGTAATCAGGTCCTGAAACGGGGCGTTGAAGCTGTTTTCGTTCGCTTGCGCGCGATCGACATATGCGTCGCCGAGCACCGCGCGCCGCATCTTTACCCCTTTTGCGTGCCGCTTTCGCTCCTCCATCGCAGGCTCCTTTAGGCCAAAAGAAACTGCACGATCCGGCGGTTGAATTCGTCACGCGCTTCAATGTTCGAAAGGTGCGCGGCAGCAAACTCTGTGTAAGACGCTCCCGGAATGGACTCTGCCACGAATTGCCCCTCTGCCGGTGTTGCTGCCACATCATCCGTTCCGGTCGCCACTAGCGTGGGCACCCGGATCTTTGCCACCGCATCCTGAAGGTCCATGTCGCGTACCGCAGCACAGCACGCCACGTATCCTTCCGGGTCTGCAGACTCCAGCATAGTCCGCACCGACTGCGTTTCTGCAGGATGGGATGCACGAAAGCCGGGCGTGAGCCAGCGGTCAACGACGGTTGTCGTGATTGCTTTCATACCGCCGCTTTCAACTGCTTCAATCCGCTTGTTCCATATGTCCTCGGGGCCGAATTTCCGCGAAGTGTTGCAAAGTACCAGCTTGTGCAGCCTGCCCCCCGTGTTCGCTCCCAGAAACATGCCGATCATTCCCCCCATGGAAAGTCCGCAGAAAGAGACGCGCTCCAGCCGCAGCACGTCCAAAAGCCCCACGACGTCCCAACTCAATTGTTCGATGGTGTAGGGTCCTGGCGTTAACCCGGATTGCCCGTGTCCGCGGGTGTCGTAGCGCAGCACGCGAAAATGCCTGGTGATAGCATCGATCTGGCCGTCCCACATGTGCACGGTTGTTCCGAGGCCGTTCGAGAAAAGGACAATAGGAAGATGCTGTGCTCCAGAAAACTCGTAATGAAGTTTGGTGTCGGAAAGATTTGCAAATGGCATGATGGGCCTCTGATCCTCACCTGGCGGATGGAAATTCGCGAGCCTCGCTCGTCACTCGCTCTACGAACTCCTCCGCGCTTCCGAGATAGTTCCTGGCATCGAACAGGCTCGCCAGGTCGGCAGGTGCCAGGTGTCCGTGCACGCGTGGCTCTTCGCGCAGGATCTCGAGCAGAGGCCGATTTTCTGCGAGTGCTTTCTTGCAGGCGGCCTGCACCAGAAGATGAGCGGGCATCTTGCCCATCCTGTCCGCCAAGCACATCGTCACCGCCTCCGCGAAAATCAGTCCCTTTGTCGTTTCAAGGTTCTGCCGCATCCGTTCGGGATCGACTTCGAGTGAAGGCAGCATCTCCGCCAGATGATGCAGCGCGCCGCCGGAAAGACGAATAATTTCGGGAAGTGTTTCCCACTCGGCGTGCCATCCGCCAAGCCCACGCTGGTGCTCCTGCGGCATGGCGGCGAGCATGTTACTGACGAGCCCTGGTACACGCGCTGAGGCAGACAGAACCACCGCGCACGTCACCGGATTGCGTTTGTGCGGCATTGTCGAGGAGCCGCCGCGTCCTTCGCCCACAGGTTCGAAGAGTTCCGCGACCTCGGTCTGCGTGTGCAGGGAGATATCGCGAGCAATTTTCCCCAGCGTTCCTGTCAGCAATCCGAAAAAAGCGGCCGCCTCGGCCATTCGGTCGCGATGCGAATGCCATGGCGTCCCGGGCAGCGTCAGTTGTAATTCGCTGGCAAGGACCTTGGCCACCCGAGGGCCATGTCCGCGCAAGGCCGCGAGCGTTCCCACCCCGCCGCCAAATTGCAGGGACAATATGCGAGGACGAATCTCGATCAGGCGGCGCCGATGCCGCAGAATGGCGTCAAGCCAGCCTGCCACGACAAACCCGAAGGTCGCCGGCAACGCCTGTTGCATCCAGGTTCGCGCCGCTACCATGGTCCTCCGATGAGTGGTAGCAAGGGCCGTGAGCGTCTCGCTCAGCCATCCGAGGTCCTTCTCCAACAGATCGAATGCGTCGCGCATCTGGAGAACAAACCCAGTATCGATGACGTCCTGGCTCGTCGCGCCAAAATGAACGAAGCGCGCCGCGTCCTTATCCTGCCTCGCTACCGTTTCCGTCAGCATTTTCACGAGGGGAATAGCGGCATTTCCGGCCAGCCCTGCTTCTTTTGCAATCGCGTCCAAGTCAAACTGATCAACGCGGCATTGTTCCGCAATCTTTGTTGCCGCGCCTGCGGGAATCACGCCGGCCTTGGCTTCAGCCGCAGCCAGCACGGCCTCAAATTGCAACATCTTTTTTGTGCGCGATTCGTCGGATAGAACCTGCTCCAGTGCGCCGTAGGAGAAGAGTTCGTCGTAAAGAGTCATTTTGCCGGAGCGGCTCCGTGCGTCAACACTCGAAGAAGACTGTTTCTTCATGGCCCTGCAAGTGTACATCCCAAACCAGCGTTTTCTTGTCGTGGGAGTCAGGTTTCGCAACCAAGGTGTGACGGCGTTCCGGAGGAACCCGGACGAGCGCCGTGTCTGCCTCGTTCGCTGGATTGTCCGGAAAATAAATCCGCGTGATCAACCGCTTGAGCAGGCCGCGCATGAAAATGGAAACCACAAGATGCGGTGCTTGCACGGCACCTTTCGGTCCGGGAATGGCACCGGGCTTGATGGTCGCAAAGCGGAATTCTCCCTGATCGTTCACCGGAATGCGCCCAAACCCAAAAAACCTCCTTCCCGTCCTCCCCTCGGCCCGATCTTCTGGATGGGCGTAACGGCCTTCTTCATCTGCCTGCCAGATTTCCAGCACCGCGTCCGGCACCGGCACACCATCCCCGTCCAGCACTCGCCCACGAATCGTGAAGCCCTCGGCCGTTTTGGCGCCCTCGGTCAGGTCCGCGCGCTCCAGCCAGGAAAAGCCAATGCCAAAAAAGGGGCCGACGGTCTGGGATGGAGTGCTTCGCCCGTTCATTCAGCGCTCCATCGGCGTGGCGTAGCGCCCGCGGAGGATGATATCGAACCGGAATCCCAAAGCAATCTCCGGTGTGGTCGTGGCCCAGTCGAATTTGGAAATCAAGCTGTTCCTCGCTCCCTCATCGGGCACGCTATTGAATATTGGATCGAATGGCAGCAACGGATCTCCCGGAAAGTACATTTGAGTGACCAGCCGCGTGGCAAACGCAGGGCCAAACAACGAAAAGTGAATGTGCTGCGGCCTCCATGCATTCGGATGATTCTTCCACGGGTACGCTCCCGGGCGAATCGTCACAAAGCGGTAGCGGCCCTCTTCGTCCGTAAAGGTTCGCCCCACGCCGGCGAAGTTCGGATCGAGCGGCGCGTTGTGCTGATCGGCTTTGTGCCGGTAGCGCCCGGCTGCATTGGCCTGCCAAATCTCCACCAGCGAATGGCGCACGGGGCGGTTATCTTCGTCAAGGACTTGTCCGCTCACCACGATGCGCTCGCCGAGGGGTTGGCTTTTGCTCTGGCGCGTCAGGTCAAACGCCATGGGAGCCACAATCTCTCTCGGAAAGGTCGGTCCCGTAATTTCAGAGATCGTGTCCGGAAGAGAAATCAACGGTTGCGTTGGCGCGCGCTTCTGCGAGGACACGTAGGACGGATGGAGATACTCTGGTTGCGTTCCCCGCGCCGGTCTTCGATAGCCCTGCAATGGCTCCAAGTTTGCTCCTCGGCTATACGCGTTCCAGAATCACCGCGATCCCCTGGCCGACTCCAATGCACATTGTACACAGGGCATACCGGCTGCCCGTGCGATTCAATTGGTAATATGCCGCGGTGGCAAGGCGCGCCCCGCTGGCTCCCAACGGATGGCCAATCGCGATCGCGCCGCCATTTGGATTCACGTGCGAGGCATCATCCGGGACTCCAAGCTCGCGCAGAACTGCCAACGCTTGTGCTGCAAATGCTTCGTTCAATTCAATCACATCCATCTGGCCGACCGTCATTCCGGCTTTCGCCAGAACCTTTCGGCTTGCCGGCACCGGGCCCATGCCCATGATGCGCGGAGCCACGCCCGCAGCGGCTGCCGCCACGACTCGTGCTCTCGGCGTAAGCCCATAGTTCTTCACCGCCGCATCCGACGCGACGAGCAGGGCACCGGCGCCGTCATTGACTCCCGACGCGTTTCCCGCCGTAACCGTTCCTTCTGGTTTCACCACGCCTTTCAATTTCGCAAGTCCTTCGAGTGTCGAGTCCGGCCGCGGCTGCTCGTCCACAGAAACCACAACCGGATCACCTTTCTTCTGCGGAATATGGACCGCGACAATCTGTTCCGCGAGTCGCCCGTCCTTCATCGCCGCTGCTGTGCGCTGCTGGCTGCGCAGGGCAAACGCATCCTGGTCCGCGCGCGATACCTTGTATTCTTCCGCCACGATCTCCGCGGTCTCCGGCATCGCGTCAGTCCCGTACTTTGCCTTCATAAACGGATTCACAAACCGCCAGCCAATGGTCGTATCTTCCAGCTTCATGCTACGTGAAAACCCGCTGTCCGCTTTCCCCATTACGAAGGGTGCGCGGGACATGCTTTCCACCCCTCCGGCAATCACCAGGTCAATCTCACCGCTCTTGATGCTGCGCGAAGCCACTGCCAGCGCATCCAAGCTCGAACCGCACAGCCGATTCACCGTGCTCCCGGAGATCTCTTTCGGCAAGCCCGCGAGCAGCAAGGCCATGCGTGCCACGTTCCGGTTATCTTCCCCAGCCTGGTTTGCGCAGCCGTAGATAACATCGTCGAGCGCATTCCAATCAACGGACGGATTGCGCTCCACAAGGGTCCTGATCGGTATGGCGGCAAGGTCGTCGGTCCGCACTCCGGAGAGGGCCCCGCCGTAACG
>Ga0187782_10000149_pt1 | contig 41940 bp, 40 predicted proteins | sample 0715_SJ02_MP15_2_FD_132454 | JGI IMG/M metagenome (GOLD analysis project Ga0187782, IMG submission 132454) | Tropical peat soil microbial communities from peatlands in Department of Meta, Colombia - 0715_SJ02_MP15_20_MG | ecosystem: Environmental > Terrestrial > Soil > Wetlands > Peat | place... | reverse complement strand
TCAGCTTGGGCTTCCGCCGATGGTCGTACGCTCTTAGCTATATCCGCCGAACCGCCGTATGCGGACCCGCATGTACGGTGGTGTGGCAGGGGAGGACGGGTGACCTTCCCCCCTATGCCGATTACACAAGGAATGTAGCTGCGGATTGGGTGCTAAGCGAAAATCATTCCCGCATAACCCACGACTTCGTTACGGTTGCCGTTGACATCACCGGAAGTGGCGTGACGCACCAATTGCGCGGAAGTGACGCCGAGATGGTTCATAGCGGTCAGCATGGTGACAGCCGGTCCCAAGCCACACATAGAGATATGTTGTTCGCGACAGACGTCGAACAATCCTTGAGGGTCAAGGTGCAACATGCGATCGATGGCGGCGTGATCCTTACGTTGGGTGGTTTCTTCGTCTTCATAATGATTCAGGTCGGAAGAAGTGACGACCAGAATGTCCTCGGTTGATTTTTGCAGAACGCGGGCAATGCCTTCGCCGGTATTCCGCAGGTCCTCGAAACGCACCGTGCCGATCGCGACCGGCACAAAAGAAAGATGCGGCGACAATACCTGCAAAAAAGGCAGCTGCACTTCCAAGGAATGTTCGCGGCCGTGTGCCACACGATCCTCTCTCAGAGCAGGGCATTCCTGGCGCAAGGATGTCGCGAGCGTCGGTTCAATGGGCACATCGCCCAGTGGGGTGCGCCAGGCACCCTCGGAGAGAATGGCTAGGGGTTCGCCGTGCGGGAAGTGGCGAACTCCCAGCAGCAGGATTTTGGAGGGCAGCGAGATTCGCGCAAAGACGGCGCCAGCCACTCCTCCGGAATAGATGTACCCGGCGTGGGGCACCAGACAAGCGCGGGCCTTGATCCTTTCGTCGGGAGATTCTGTTTTCGTATATTTCTGGACGAGCGCGGAAAGTTCTTTGGGATTGCCAGGATAAAACTGACCAGCAACGGCGGGGAGGCGCAACATGACTCCCTCCGAATTAGAGGGGCCGCGAGGGTTTTCCCTTAATCTTCCTGGCCACGTGTGAATTGGGATCGTAATACACCGTGACCTTATCACCAAACTGGTAGCCACCGTTGTCCACGATTTTCTGCATTTTGATGGAAACGGTTTGATCCAGGGAGAACGTTTGGAGGGCCATCTGGTTGTCCCTGGAGCGGACCGTGACCTGAGCAATATTGGCGTGCACAATGTAGCCTTGGAATTTCACCAAGCCAGTGGGCTTTGGCTTGGGCGTTAGCGTCTTGACGACGATGGGCGCGGCCTCACTGACAATGATTGGGGTAAGGATAGGGTCCTGAGCCGAAGCGCGCGACACACCCACGGTGCTCATCGCGGCCAGAGTGGCCGCGCAGCCCGCGAGGATGGCAAAGGAGCGGTTCATTCGATGTCGTCCGTGGCGATACGCAGTGACTTGAGAAAGCGCACATCCTGGGGAGTCATGGTCAAACGGGACGGCTGATGCTTGTCGGGTTCCTGTTCCATGGATTCCTGGTCCACCTGGATGCGCAGAGACTCGAGAAAACGACGGTCCTGAGTGGACATTTTGGGCATTTCTGCGCCATCGCGCCGAGCCAGACCAATGGTAGCGTCCAGTTTGAGCACAATGTCGTAGCCGTGCGCGCGCACGCCGGCAATGGCTCCGGTGATGCGTTCGGATTCCGAGACGGTGTCATTGATGGCGTGCCCAAGCTCGCGCAAAAGATTTTTGAGGTGATCGTCGAGTTGCAAGGCTGACTCCCCAGTACCACTACAGCTAATTTTAGGCCTATGGTCAGATTTGATACAAGCTGGCGTTTTGGCGTTGTCTTCAATGTATCCACAGGGGTTTTGCGCAGACATTGACAATTGGAGCGGTTATGGACCGCAAGGACGTAGTGTTCTGCGCTACTATTTGTGGGTATGTCTACGGTGGCACGCACGGCGTCGGGAACGCCGGAGCTGCGGGGATTCAAGCGGCTTTGGCGGATCGCCCGCCAGCTGTTCTACGAAACTACCGGCGCGATGTTCGGGATTCTGGCGTTCGCGTGGCTGAATTTGGCGTTTCAATCCTGGACACGAGACGTGAGCCATTGGCTCATCGGCGTGTCGATCGCGGTAGCGCTGCTGTTCGTGTTTTTCGCGGTGACCTCGTTTCGGCGGGCGCGTTCGCTGTAACCTAATACCGTGTAATCAGCCTGGGAGAGGCATTGCTGCGTTGGGAACCGGAATGAGTATGCTGGACAAAAATTCCAAGTCGAAAATCAATGGTGGGCGCAAAGAGGGCTTCACCACAATTTCTGGCCAACCGGTTGAGCAGGTGTATACCGTCGATTCGCTGGAGGGCTGGGATCCGGAACAAGCGCTGGGTTTTCCGGGTGAATTTCCGTTCACGCGGGGCATTTATCCCACCATGTATCGCGGGCGTTTGTGGACCATGCGGCAATATGCGGGATTCGGGTCCGCCGCGGAATCGAACCAGCGCTATCGATATCTTCTGAGCAAAGGCCAAATGGGACTCTCGGTGGCATTCGATCTGCCGACGCAAATCGGTCTGGACTCCGACCACCCGCTGGCGCTGGGCGAAGTAGGCAAAGTGGGCGTGGCCATCGATTCGCTGGAAGACATGGAAACCCTGTTCGAGCAGATCCCGCTGGAAAAAGTGTCCACGTCGATGACCATCAACGCGACTGCGGCGATTCTGCTATGCCTGTACGTAGCAGTAGCGAAGAAACAAGGCGCCAATCTGGGCAAATTGTCCGGGACGGTGCAAAACGACATTTTGAAGGAATACATAGCGCGGGGAACGTATATCTACCCGGTGCGACAAGCGATGCGGATAGTCACGGACATTTTTGGGTGGTGCCGGGAGGTGGTGCCGAAGTGGAACACCATCTCGATTTCCGGATATCACATCCGGGAAGCCGGTTCGACGGCAGTGCAAGAAGTGGCGTTCACACTAGCGGATGGCATCGCGTACGTGGAAGCGGCGCTGAGCGCGGGGCTGTCCATCGACGAGTTTGCACCGCAGCTGTCGTTCTTCTTCAACGCCCATAACGATCTGCTGGAAGAAGTGGCGAAGTTCCGAGCGGCGCGGAGATTGTGGGCAAAAATCATGCGCGACCGTTTCCGGGCCAGGGATCCACGTTCCCTGCTGCTGCGTTTCCATGCGCAAACCGCGGGGTCGTCGCTAACGGCACAACAACCGGAAAACAACATCGTGCGTGTGGCGATTCAGGCGCTGGCGGCGGTGTTGGGAGGATGCCAGTCGCTGCATACGAATTCGATGGACGAGGCGCTGGCGTTGCCAACAGAAGAAGCGGCGCTGGTGGCTTTACGAACACAACAGATCATTGCGCACGAAACCGGGGTGACCAACACGATTGACCCGGCCGCCGGGTCGTATGCGATCGAGGCACTAACCAACGAAATCGAGAGCCGGGCCGTGGAATATCTGAAGAAGATCGACGCCCTGGGAGGAATGATCAAGGCGATCGAAGGCGGGTTCGTGCAAATGGAAATTCAGCGCTCCGCGTACGAGTTCCAACGAGCCATCGAGAGCAACGAGCAGATCGTCGTGGGAGTTAACGATTTCGTCGCCAAAGGGGAACGGCCTATTCGTACTCTGCGCATTGACGCGGAGATTGAGCGCGCCCAGGTGGCTCGCCTAAAAGCGGTGCGGGCCAAACGCGACGCGAGCAGGACCAAGGCAACGCTAAGCGAGCTGGAACGCCGCGCGAGAACGTCTGAGAATCTTATGCCGGCGATACTGGATGCGGTCGAAGCCTACGCCACGGTGGGCGAAATCTCCGATGCAATGCGCCGGGTTTACGGCGAATACCAGGAATCCGTGGTCATTTAATGCAGAACCACAGGCCGCGGGTGGTCTGTTCGAAAGCACAGCTTACACAAGAGTGGCTGTGTAGTATTCTTGGCCCGAGCACCGTTCATGAAGTTAATTCTCGCCTCCGCCTCGCCGCGCCGTGCCCAGATTCTGCGCGATGCCGGCATCTCTTTCAGCGTGCTCTCTTCGGCAGTGGATGAAACGCCGTACCCGAACGAAACGCCGCAGCAGGTGGTGCAGCGACTGGCCAACGCCAAGGCCGAGCTGGTAGCGGCGCGTGCGGTTGGGCCGGCGATTCTGGTGGCCGCAGACACCGTAGTGGTTCTGGATGGGCAGATTCTGGGGAAACCGCGATCCACGGAAGATGCGCGCCGCATGCTGCAACTGTTCTCGGGACGCACGCATTCGGTGGTCACCGGAGTTTCGCTGATCCGGCTACCGGAAATGGAACGGCGGCAATTCATCGAAACCACCCTGGTCACCTTTGCGCCACTTTCCAGCGCCGATATTTCGCGGTATCTGGCTACCGACGAACCCTACGATAAAGCCGGGGCCTACGCGATCCAAGGACACGCCGGGCGATACATCCCGCGGATTGAGGGTTGCTACTTCAACGTGGTGGGGCTTCCGTTGGCGCGCCTGGTGGCTACCCTGGAGGAACTTGGCTGGACCGAGGAGCACGAATCGCAGTAGCGTTTCGGTGTTTGCAAAGCGAGACAAAAAGGCAAAGCGCCCCAGAACGGGGCGCCTTGGTGCGGGTTTTTGTTGCTAAGTTACTTCTTGTTGCCTTGGGTAGCGGCGTTGTGTTTCTTGTTGTAGATGTTGCGTGAGGCGGCGTTCTGTTGGCGGTTGATCTGCTGCTTCTCGCCTTGGGTGAGTTTGCCGCCGTTGGCGGAACGGTCGGCCTTGACCTGTTGATTGATGCCGCGCTGCTGATTTTCCAGCTTAGCGGTTTCGCCGGCAGTCAACTGTCCGCTCTTGATACCTTGGGCGATACGATCCTGCTGATTCTCGCGGCGCTGACCGACCAGGTTGTTGCCATAATGGGCGGTGTTGGCGTTGTGCTTATCGTTGTAAATCTGCTTGGAGAGTTGGTTCTGCTGGTGATTGACCTGCTGCTTTTCGGCGGCCGTGAGTTTTCCGCCGTTGGCGGCGCGGTCGGCGCGAGTTTCTCCGTTGATAGCAGCTTCCTTGGTTTCGAGATTGGCGGTTTCGCCGGCGGTCAATTGCCCGCTTTTCACGCCGTTGGCGATGCGATCCTGCTGATTTTCCTTGCGCTGGGCAATCTCGCCTGGTTTGGGCGTGGAACTCTGACTGGAAGAACTGCTGGATTGATCCTGGGCCAAGGCCACAGTGCCGAGCAATAGCGCGGCGGCGGGCAACACCATCCACTTGGACATTCGAAGATTCATGACCTGGTCTCCTTTTTGCTTCCTCGACGATTTCCCGGGGTTACTGAGATATACCCAAGTCTGAGGAAAAAGTTGCAAGGGCTCTACTGACCGGAAGAACAGTTGTGCGGAGTGGTAGCTGGTCGAAGGAGCAAACGGTTACGAAGGAGTGGATGTGCGAACAGACAGCGGCGAGAGAACGTCGAAAAAAAAGAGGGTCAATCCTGCGGTTTCTTAATTCAGTAGGCGCTCCCGGGAATATGCTTAGCTGACCGTGACGCCGACTTCCATGGAGTTAACGCTTTCGCCATAGGAGCCGACAGAGGTAACCACATAATAATAGGTGCCCTGAGCGAGCCCGTCGTCGGCGTACGTTGTGGCAGCGGTGGAGGCGATCATGGCGTAGGGTCCACCGCTGGTGCCGGAACGCTTGACGTTATAGGTGTTCGCGCCGGAATTGGAATTCCAATTCAGAGAGACCTGACCGCGTCCGGACTTAGCAGTGATGCCGGAAGGGGCGGAAACCGGGGTTGGTTGCGCCGCGGTAGCAGTTCCGCCGGAAGAACCTGCAATTCCATCCTTGAAGCTGCGAATGCCTTCCCCCAGGCCTTTCATCACTTCGGGAATGCGTCGCCCGCCAAAGAAAATCAGGACGATGGCCAAAACGACCAGCCAATGGAATACGCTGAATTCACCCATAACGCTTCTCCGCTTTCGATATTGAATCTCCGGCTGCCCGGTAAATCGCGCCGATTGCAATTTAAGTTGGGGGGCCGGAGTGCCTCTCCATCCGTCCCTTACAGGATAACACGCTCATCGCCGGTACGCCGCGTCAAGCGCTGGCGGTCCAGATATTCGAGCAAGGGGATGGCGTATTTGCGGGTGATCCCGGTGAGTTCTTTGAAAGCAGGCACAGCGATGCGCTCACCCTTGGATTTTTTGTAGTTTTGCAGCAGCGCCGGCAAGCGGGCCAGAGCCTGGCGATGAAAAATGAGTTCGGGAGAGACGCGCACCAGCAGTTGTTCTCGCAGAAGAATCTGAAGAATCCTTTCCGCGCGGCGGCCCTCGATGGCCAGTTGGGTTAGAACTTCCTTCACGGAAGGAACGGCTAAACCGGCGCTGGCGAAGGCCTGTTCGATTTGCCGCTTGGCAAGAGCTTCCTCGGGCGTGAGCGTAACTTCGGAGCCCGGCTTCTTCACCAATTCGCCCTGCAGAAGCAGTTTGTTCTGGCTGGCCAAATGTTCCAGAGCAGCGCGAAAGGTTTCCGTGCGCACGCGGCGGCCGAGAGCGGCGCGCAGTTCCTGGCGAGGAACGCCCGGCGACAAAGGATTTTCCTTGTGAAACGCATCGACACGGAGCAGCAGCTTCCTGGCGATTTCCTGGAATACCGGCTCGGCGAGTAACAGCAAGGGTTCGGCGCTAACCTGGCGGACGGCCGCGGTCTTTACCAGGCTTTCCGCAGCGGCGCGCACTTCGCCCTCGCGCCAACCTGTGCGCGCAACGATCTCTTCCAGGCTCACGCCCAGAATGTTTCGTTGGACGATGGAACAGAGAATCTGCTGGTTCGAACCACGCAGCAGGGTTTGCAAAAACTGGAGCGGTTCGGAATCTTTGCGTGTTGGACGGCGCGCCAGCGGATCCAAGACCTGACCGCCTCCGATGGTGATTACCGGAGAAAACTGGCGCACGATGAAGCGGTCACCTCGAGCGACCACCACGTCACTGCTCAGGCGCAGCTGCACAAACGCCGATTCCCCGGGAAGCAGTTCCGGTTTGTCGTACAGCAGAACGGCTGCAATGGTTTCCGCGGTTCCAGCGTGAAAGTGGACGCGCGCCCGATTCTTCAGTGGAGGCGCGCCTGGGAGCAGCTCCAGCCGGGCGTCCATGCGAAGGGTTTTGGTGAACCGGCCGGGAGTGGCGATGACCATACCCCGCTGAATAGCAGTGTGCTCGATAGCCGCCAGATTCACAGCGGTGCGCTGTCCGGCGTGTGCGCACTCCACCGAGTTTCCACCGGTCTGCAGGCCGCGAACACGCAACAATTTCCGTTCCGGGAGCAGTTCGACTTCGTCTCCGGTTGCGATCTGCCCGGAAATCAAAGTTCCGGTGACCACGGTCCCAAAACCCTTTACGGGAAAAGATCGGTCAATTGGCAAGCGGAAGTAGTGATCGAGTTGCTTCTCACGGACTTTCTGCGCCTGTTCGAAGAGCGCGCTCTTCAATTGCGCAAGGCCCTGACCGGTCTTGGCGCTGACGGGCAGAATCGGCGCGCCTTCCAGAAACGATCCTTTCACGAAGTCTTCCAATTCCAGGCGCACTAACTCGGCAGTATCGGAATCGACGAGATCGGTTTTGGTCAGAGCGATGACGCCACGTTCTATGCCCAACAAGCGGCAGATATCGAAATGCTCGCGGGTTTGTGGCTTGATGGCTTCGTCCGCGGCAATCACCAACAGCACCAGGTCGATTCCGGAAGTGCCGGCGAGCATGTTTTTCACGAAGCGCTCGTGGCCGGGGACGTCCACGAATCCAAAACGCACGCCCTGTTCTTGCAGGAACGCGAAACCCAGATCAATGGTGATGCCGCGACGTTTTTCTTCTTCGAGCCGGTCCGGATGGGTGCCGGTGAGGGCCTCGACTAGCGTGGATTTGCCGTGGTCGATGTGCCCGGCGGTTCCGACAATGATGCTCTTTGGGTGCGCGAGCATGGCGGTGAAGGAAGAAGATTACTCGATGGTACGAGACCCGCGTGTGAGCGGTCAAACCGGCAGTGCTAGCGGATTTCGAGCGTGGAGCTTGCGGCCTTAACCTGGGAAGTTCCCAGCGCATCCGACCATGGGAAGATCATGCCGCAGAAATACAGTGGTGGAGGTGCTGGGATGGATCAATCCGCGACACTTATGAAGCGCTTTGATTTACGGTATCCGATCATTCAGGCGCCACTAGCGGGAGGAGGTGACACACCGGAACTGGTCGCGGCGGTCTGTAATGCCGGTGGAATGGGATTCATCGGCGCCGCGTATCTGACTCCAGAACACATCAGGATAGCCACGGGTACAGTTCGAAAGCTGACAGCACGTCCCTTCGGCGTAAATCTATTCGCGCCGATGCCGACGGAAACATTGTTGGGCTCAGCGGAAGCGGCGATTGACCAGGTCGGTCCGTACTTCCAGGAACTTGGTTTGCCGGCTCCCGGGTTGCCGGTGCAATCGAGGTACACCTTCGAAGATCAATTGGATGCTGCTCTGGAGAGCGGTGCATCGGCGTTCAGCTTCACTTTTGGCATTCTTTCCGATGATGTGGTCGCCGCGATCAAGCGACGAGACATGTTCTTGATTGGAACCGCCACCACCGTTGCGGAAGCCGCTGCTCTGGAAAAGGCAGGAGTCGACGGCATTGTGGCGCAGGGCAGCGAGGCCGGAGGTCACCGCGGCACGTTCAGCGGCGACTTCAGCGCGGGTATGATCGGAACCATCGCGATGGTGCCGCAAATTGTCGACGCGGTCCACCTGCCGGTGATCGCTTCGGGAGGAATCATGGATGGACGCGGAATCGCGGCGGCCTTGGCATTGGGCGCGGCCGCCGTTCAGCTGGGAACAGCATTCCTCAGCTGCCATGAATCCGGCATTCCACCGGTCTACAAAGATGCCATTCTGAACGCGCGGGAGGATCAGACGCGAATCACGCGGGCGTTTTCCGGGCGACCGGCACGCGGGATCGTGAACCGGTTTATGACGGAAGTGGAATCGACTGGGGCCATTCTGCCCTTTCCACTGCAAAACGCGTTGACTCGTCCGTTGCGTTCGGCTGCGGGAAAACAGGGACGCTCGGAATTCCTGTCGCTGTGGGCGGGACAAGGTGTGCGCCTGGCTCGGCGTCAGTCCGCCGCAGAACTGGTTGCGCGACTGGGCCAGGAGACTGACATGACGCTGCGCAAGCTGGTCGATAGCAGAGAGCGTGGAACGCAGCAGGTCCCATCAGCACAGTGACTCATCAAGCTCGCCGCGATGAATTTGCCTGTAGTGGCATTCTATTTCGCGGCGGCGATTTCGTCGACGATTTCCAGCGCAGCAGCGCGCGGATCGGGAGCGGCAAGAATGGGGCGTCCCACGACGATGAAATCCGCTCCCGCTTTGATGGCGTCGCGAGGAGTAGCGGTGCGTGTCTGGTCATCCTTCATGCGCGCATAGGCTTTGTTCCTGGGACGAACCCCCGGCGTGACAATCAGGAATTCGCGCCCACACGCTTTACGGATGGCTTTGGTTTCCTGCACCGAGGCAACCACGCCATCGACGCCCGCTGTTTGCGCCAACTGGGCCAGTTTGACCGCGCGCGCTTGCGGTGTGCCGGGGATGCCGACTTCACGAATGGCTTTCTGGTCCATGCTGGTCAGGATGGTCACGGCAAGCAGGCGGGTCCGGTCTGCGCCCATGGGCACGCCTGCGCTGACGGCCTGAACTGCCGCGCGGAGCATGGCGATTCCGCCGAGGGCGTGGACGTTGAGCAGTTGAACGCCGGGCATAGCGGCAGAAGCGAGCACCGCGCCAGCGACGGTGTTGGGAATGTCATGAAATTTCAGGTCGAGGAAAATGTCCGTGCCGAGTTGCGCGACTTGCCGGACGGATTCGGGCCCGGCGGTAGTGAACAACTGGCTGCCAATTTTGAACATGCCGACTACGTCCGCCAATTGTTTGGCGAACTTGACAGCGGCGGTCAAGGAATCAAAATCGAGAGCGACAATCAGGCTGCTGCGAGGATGGGCGTCGAAGCTCAAGGTTCGGGACGTGCCCGAAATATTTACTTCGAATCAGCGACAGTTCGGGTGTGTTTTGGCGGCACTTGCAGAAGCTCCAAGCGCACTTGACTTACCCCCGAGCCGATCAGACCGATCTTCCGGGCTACCCGATAGGATACATCAATTTCGCGGCCTTCCTGGTAGGGGCCACGATCGTTAATGCGCGCAACCTCAAACTTGCCATTTCGGGGGTTGACGACGCGTACCCAGGAACCGAAGGGTAGAGTGGGATGAGCAGCGGTCAGGCTCTCGGCATTGAATCGTTCGCCATCGGCGGTTTGCTTGCCATTGAATTCCGGCCCATACCAACTGGCATTGCCGACCCAAACTTTGATGGGAGGCGCCGGGGCATTAAAATCAGCGACCAGAGGAGCTTCGATACCCGGAGCGATGAGGAACATCAGGGGTATCCATCGAATGGCCGCCCAGATCATGAAGAGTGGTCTTCGCATAAGCCACCGAGGTCTAAAAAGGATAGCACTAGTACCAGCTTATGTCAACCATTTTCTGGCTGAAGTTTTGATCGTATCTCACTGAAAGTTAATACTTTAGCATCGATAAGGCGGTCCGCCAGTCCGGCCGCGATCTTCTCACTGGCCCGGGGGTCAGCAAAGCTGGCCGTGCCGACCTGTACGGCGGCCGCGCCGACCATCATGTATTCGAGCACGTCCTGGGCAGTTTCCACCCCACCGAGGCCGATGACGGGGATGTTTACAGCTTTTTGAACGACCCAAACCAACCGCATGGTGATGGGCTTAATGGCAGGCCCGGACAATCCGCCCGTCATATTCCCCAACACCGACCTGCCGGTTCTGACATCCACGGCCATGGCTGGGTATGTGTTCGCCACGGTCAGCGCATCGGCCCCAGCTCCTTCGGCGATGCGGGCAAGCTGCGCAATATCGGTGACCAGCGGGCTGAGCTTGACCCACAGGGGCCGTTTCCGCGCCGCGTTTCGGGCGGCGGTCACCACTTCTTCCAAAAGGGCAGGGTCGATGCCAAATTGCATGCCACCCTTCTTTACATTGGGGCAGGAGATATTGAGCTCATAAGCGGAAATGCCGTCGAATTCCTCGAGCCGGGTTAGAACCGAAACATAGTCGCTCAAGCAATAGCCGAACACGTTGACGATCACGTGGGTGTCGTAGTTGCGAAGCTGCGGCAATTTGTCGCGGACGAAAGCCTCGACGCCGATGTTTTGCAGGCCGACGGCGTTCAACATTCCGGCGGCAGTCTGGTGCAAACGGGGGGCAGGAGCGCCCTCGATGGGTTCCGGTGAAATGCCTTTAGTGACCAGTCCGCCAAGGCGGTTCAAGTTCACCAGATGGGCAAACTCAACGCCGTATCCAAAGGTTCCGCAAGCGGCAATGATGGGATTCTTGAGGCGCAGAGCGCCAACCTGCACAGTAAGGTCAACGCGATTCGAAGAAGTCACATTGGTAAGTGAGGATATCACGAAGGGCGGGGTAAGGAAGCGGAAGGAGGAGAAGGGGACCGGTGCCAGGGGTGCGCCGATCCCCGAGGTAGGACTTGGGAGTGAAGTTCAAACGCGTTGAGTTTCGCAGCCCGGAGTCACTTGAGAATGAAGGCCATATGAATTCTCGGTGACCGTTCCGGCGGTGCCGGGGGAAGCTGAAGCATTGGACCCGGGTTGTTGCGCTTCGGCACGCACCATGAGTCCCCGGCCATGGCGCACGTCCAATCCACGCACCCAAAAGATGATGTCTTCGGCGATGTTGGTGGCGTGGTCGGCAATGCGCTCTAAGTGCCGGGTGGCGAGAACGAACTGCATGCCGGGGCTGACCAGAGCGACATCGTGGGTCATGTTCTGGAGCAGGGTCTCGAAGATCTGATCGCGGTATTGGTCGACCATGTCGTCGCTCTCCAGGACCTGGGCGGCAAGTTCGGCATTGCGAAAGATCAAGGCACCGAGGCTGCGGCTGACCATGGAACGAACCGCTTCGGTCATGGGCAGCAGCTTCTCGGGCATCTTGGCATCGGGGGTGTCGCGCAGAGTGATGACCCGTTCGGCCAGATTGACAGCGATGTCGCCGATGCGCTCCAAATCGTTGGTGATCTTGAGGGCCGCAACAATCAGGCGAAGTTCGTCATCGCTGAATCCGCCACGACGGAGCAAGCGGACGGTATGCTCGTCGATCATGATTTCCATTTCGTTGATGCGGGGTTCGAACAGGAACACTTCTCCAGGCAGACCCGCGCTGCGCGGGTTATTAAAATTGGTGATGGCGTCGAGGGCCCGATTCATGGCGTTCTCGACCAGCCGCGCCATGGACACCAGGTAATTGACCAGCACGTCGTACAGAACCGCTTCGGTCAATCCTGGACCTGTGGCCATGCAAACCTCCAGCGAGCGCGGGACGGGGCTAACGAGCTCGCACTATTAAACGTGGGACAGAATTGTTACGGGCAATTCACGGATTTGTGAATAACTGAAAGTAAACGAATATCCGTGGAAAACTCGACGTGCGGAACGGCCGGCTAGGCATTCGGGAGTGGAGTGCCGCTGCGCAGAGAGCGCGAACTGGCGGTGGCGGCAGAACCGGCGCGAGCCGCGGCGCGCCCAGCGTCAAAGACGGGCACACTGAAATGAAATTTGGAGCCGACGCCTACCTCGCTTTCCACCCAGATACGTCCGCCCTGCGCTTCGACAAGATGCTTGGCGATGGACAAACCCAGACCTGTGCCGCCTGCTTCCCGGGAACGAGCCACATCGACGCGATAAAAGCGTTCGAAAATGCGAGGCTGATCGGCTTGGGGAATGCCGATGCCCGTGTCGGCTACGGTGAAGATCACTTCATCGCCGCGAGCTTCGGCGCTTAAGACGATTTTTCCGCCGGGCAGGGTGTACTGAATGGCGTTGTCCAACAGGTTTTGCAGGACCTCCTGAAGGCGGCGATTGTCGGCGGCGACGTCAGGCAATTGGCTGGGCAGATTGAGGGAAAGATGAAGATCTTTTTCGGCGGCGCGGCGTTGCGCGGGTTCGTAGCACGATTCCACCAGCTGGGGAACGCTGACGGCGCGGATCTCCAGCTCCAATTGTTCGGCGTCCATTTGCGACAGGCGAAGGAGATCTTCAGTAAGGCGTGCCAGGCGGCGGGAGTGTTCCAGGATGATGGCGAGAAAACGTCCGCGATTCTGCGAATCGTCAATGGCACCGCCAATCAAGGTTTCGGCGAAGCCCTGAATAGCGGTCAATGGAGTGCGGAACTCGTGCGAAACATTGGCCACAAAGTCGCGGCGGACGCGCTCCAGTTTCCGAAGATCGGTGATGTCGTGGAGCACGATGACCGCACCGGAAGTCTCCCCGGCGCGGACGGACGCAACGGTAACGGCAAAGTAATGCTGGCGGAGGGTACCGATGACGATCTCGGCTTCGACGCGGGGCTCTCCCGCGAGAACGCGGCGGACCGCGGCAATGAGTTCGGTCTGGCGGACGACCTCGAGCAGCGAGCTGCCGGCCACGGGCGGAACATCCAGACCCAAGACAGAGGCGAATCCCGGGTTCGCAAATGCCAAATGCTCATTGGCGTTGACCACCGCAACGCCTTCCACCATGGATCCCAATATGGCGGCGGAAAGATTGCGCTCTTCGGTCAAGGTACGAATCGTGCGATCCAGCCGCGCCGCGGTCTGGTTCAACGAAGCGCCCAGAGCTTCCAGGGAGTCTCCCGTACCATCGGAGGGGAGCGGCCGAAAATCACCCTCGGCGACGCGGCGGGAAAACTGCCGCAGACGCTCGACACGATCGGTGTACGAGCGGGACATCAGCATGGCGACCGCGCCGGCACAAAGATAGATCAGCAGCGACCACAACCACAGGTTGCGACGGAAGCTCCAAAGCTGATCGCTGAAGCCTGCCAACGGCAATGCCAGGCGCAAAACGATGGGAGTCCCGCCGGGCAGGTCTTGCCGGACGGCGTAATACAGGAAGTAGCTACCGACGGAAACACTGCGGCGGGTGGCGCGACCTTCGCCGGTTGTCAGCGCCTCCTGGAATTCGGGGCGCTGGGCGTGGTTTTCCATGGTGGAGGTTTCGGACAGGGAGTCAGCCAGGACGCGGCCATCGGCGGCAATGATGGTGACGCGAGTGCCGCTGGAAGCGTTGGCAGCTACCCAGGTGTTGAGAGCAGCGATCTGTTCGGGCGTTTGCGGAGAGGGGCTGCTCAGCGGGAGCGGATGAAGACTCATGAGGCGGGCCAAGGCCTCAAGCTCGTGGAAGGTGTCGTTCTCATAGCTGTTGCGCAAGGCGCGTTCGGCCAGAAAGTCGACGGCCAACAAAACGCTGAGCAGCAGCGCCAGGAAAGTGAGCGCCAGTTTTCCGAAGAGTCTACGTTGCACGGGTCTCGAACAAGTATCCCGCACCGCGCACAGTTTTCAAGTGGAGAGGGTTTTCCGGGTCGGTTTCGATCTTCTCGCGCAACCGGCGCACGTAGACGTCCACGCTGCGAGGAGTCACAAACCGGTCGGTGCCCCAGACGGCGTCGAGCAATTGATCCCGGGTGAAAACGCGGTTAGGACGGGAAGCGAGATAGTAAAGCAAACGAAACTCAAGGGTGCTCAAAGGCACCGGCTTACCGCCATGACTGACGCGGTAGGAGGCGGGGTCAATGGCCAGCTTGTCGATTTCCAGGATGCGCGGAGCATCGGCGGGAGGTTCGGCGCGGCGAAGCAGGGCTTTGACCCTGGCGATGAGTTCGCGAGGGCTGAACGGCTTGGTGACGTAATCATCCGCGCCCATCTCCAGGCCAACGACGCGGTCAGCTTCGTCACCGCGAGCAGTCAACATCAACACTGGCAGGCGATTCAGGGACTCCTCTTTGCGAATCTCGCGGCAAATGTCCAGACCAGACATCTTGGGGAGCATGAGATCGAGAAGCAGCAGATCGGGCGGAGCTTTCTTGATGCTGGCCAGTCCGGAGGTGCCGTCGAAGGCCGCGGCTACTTGAAAGCCTTCATTGGCAAGGTTATAGCGAACCAGTTCGACGATATCGCGATCGTCCTCGATGATCAGAATGCGCTTCATATACAGCTCTCGGGCTGGCGAACGCATTGGTGAAAGTCTACCGTAGCGCGCCGGATTGCGATAGACATAGTCAGTTTGTGGCACCTCGTGAGTCATACAGCGTCGAGGGTATTGTGACAAGGGAGTGAATGTGGGTGGTGACGGCTTTGTGACGGCAATGTAAATGAGTTGTAAAAGAGCATGTGTCGGGGAATGTTAAACGGTTGTAACCGAAGCCGTGGCTGCAAACTCAGCAAGCGACCGAATCAGAGTCCCGGTGCAGGTGTTTGGTTGTGGGGGCGGATGTGGCATCGCCAAAACGGGGCCACAAAAAAGAACGTGAGGCAGGTTAGGACAACATCGAGGCAAGCCGCAGGCTCGTCACATACCTGTTGAGCGGCCATTCATAGCGGCTCGGCAGTCTGGCGAGCGCCCGCCGACGGAAGAGATTCGATAAGTGAGGTTGGGCGACGCCGTTAACCCCGGCAGTTTGGCTGGCCGGACGAAATTCCATCTCCAAGACCGAGTAGCGTGCACATTTCTTGTATGGAATGTGCTTTGTGTCACAGCAGTGTACAACTACACCCTTACAATCGATTCAGTGAAATGACAGGTCGTGTTGGCGCCAACGCTCCTGTAGGGACTGGAGAAGAGCCACAATGGACAAGGACGGATACGAGAAGTGGATCAACTCCGGCCGGAGAAGGCCATTTGATCGAGACAACAAGGAAGTGCCACGAGCACCATACCTGCGCGTGAGTAATGAGCGCTACGCCATGAACCTGACGTTCGAGGAGCGGCTGACGTACAAAGACCGCCAGATGCTGAAGGACATGGGGATTCTGGTGTAGTTCAGCGGAAGCTGAGCCAATGTAGTTGGCAAACGGTTTCCGTGTGTCGGTGAAGCCGCTCGCTGTTGCCCAGCCTACTAAGCACGCCACAAGTGAAAATATTTAACGGCGATGTCACAGCTTTGTTTGCAGCGCCACCAGCAGGCGCGTGAAACACCGAAACTTGGTGTCTGCAGCTTTGTGACAAATGTCCTTCCTGTTCGCAGGAAATCGACCAACAAAGTGCCCGTAACGTCCCCATGGTGAGTCAGGTCCGCCAATGGGCATCCGCAAAGGTGTGGTAGGGTGTTGCGCGTGACGCCTTTGGTACACAGGAGGACTCGATGAAACGGTGGGTGTTGGCGATGTTGTTGGCGATAACCGTGGCATCCGCGGACTTTCCAGTTGGAGTCGCCCAGGATTCCACGGCGCAGATCGCGCGAGTCGAAGGGCCACAGTCACCAAATCGGCAAGGATTCGACCCGTACACCATCCCGGAAATCATGAAACGTTTTCACATTCCGGGTGTGAGTATAGCGGTTGAACACGATTTCCAAGTGCAATGGACGAAGACCTACGGAGTCGCGGACGTGGTGACAAACGCTCCGGTAACGGCTGACACACTTTTTCAGGCGGCCTCGATTAGCAAGCCGACGACGGCCTTCGCGGTGTTGCGGGCGGTCGAAGCAGGCAGGGTGTCACTCGATGAGAACGTGAACAAATATTTGAAGAGCTGGAAAGTGCCGGAAAACGAATATACCCGAGGAGGAGTGACGCTGCGGGCGTTGCTGAGTCATACATCGGGCACTGCCGACGGCTTTGGTTTTCCGGGATACAACCCGACAGCGCCGTTGCCAACCTTGGAGCAGATTCTTGAGGGCAAGCCGCCGTCGAATGTTGGCCCAGTATTTTGGGCCCGGCCGCCATTTGCAGCGTACGAATATTCCGGCGGGGGAATCGTGATCGTCCAAATGGTGTTGCAAGATGTGTACGGCAAGCCGTTCGCGGAAATCATGGAGGACATGGTCTTGCGGCCAATCGGAATGACGAGCAGCACGTATCAACAGCCGCTGCCGCCAGCACAAGACAAGTTTGCAGCGCGAGCCCACGATAACGATGGCAAAGCCATGGATACGAAATGGCACGTGTACCCAGAGCAAGCTGCGGCAGGGCTGTGGACCACACCCACCGATCTGGCGAAACTGGGAATTGAGCTGCAGAAAGCGTTGAAGGGCGAGTCCAAACTGCTGACGCATGCGACCGCACTGGAAATGGTGGCGCCAACCGGAACGGGACCATTCGCGATTGGCTTCTCCATCGAGAATAAGGGACAAGGGTGGTACTTCACGCATAGCGGGGGCAACTGGGGATTTCGCTGCCACTTGCTGATGCATCGGCTGAAAGGATATGGAATTGTGGTGATGACCAATAGCGATAGCGGTGGTCAGATTCTGGAAGAGATCGAGTCCCGGGTGGCGGCAGCAGCCAATTGGGACACGCTGGACAAGGCTGTTCCTCGCTAGAAGGAGGTCTCTGGAATATTGATGGCCCGCCAGACGCGTCTGACGCACTGAGACTGATCTGGCTCAGAACCTAGAGTGCCAGAGAGCACTACGAGACCACTGGTTCAGCCTTGCCTCCCAACAGCGCCACGGCGGCTTGATTCAGCTTGGCGCGCAACATGTAGCGATCGCTGGCGCGGGTAACGTAACGCACAGCGACCTCAATCCCACCTACGACCGGTTTGACGCTGATGGCGGGAGCGGCCGAGAGACCGCGAAGCTCGCGGGAGGATGTGGCGTTTTTCCATTCGAGTTCGGCTTGCTGCACGGTTTCGCGGGTGGCTTCGAGGACTCTTTTGTGGATGGCATCGACCATGGGATAGGGGTCCTGACCCGCCGGAAGCACCAATTGCAATTCGTCCCAAAGCCATTGGCCAGTGGTGGAGAAGTTGAAGTAATGACCCTCGATAGCGAAGCTGTTGGGAAAAGTGACGCGACGGCCAGTAGGATGGCCGGAATCGGTCCAGTTCCCGGTTTCCAGCAGAACGGTGTGAAACGGGCCGATTTCGACAACTTCGCCGGTGACGCCATTGATCTCCACCCAGTCGCCCAAGCGCATACCGTTTTTGCCCATGAGCATGAACCAGCCGATGAAGCCAACAATGAAGTCCTTCAAGGCCACAGTCAGGCCCGCGCCTGCCAAGCCCAGAAACGTACCGAGTTGCCCCGGGGGACCAAAAAGCACCAGCAGAATCAGCAGCACGGCCACGACCTGGAGCGAAGTTCGAGTGACGGTGCGTAACGATTCCACCTGGCGGCGGTCCATGTGCAGGTGGCTAATCAGGGAATCGATCCAGGAACTCAAGGATAGAGCGATGAGCGCAATTCCCAAGATGATGATGGTTGCGAGCAGGGCCTGATGGAGCACATTGCGTTGATTAGAGGCAACCACGGCGATCCACTGGCCGTAAACAGTGGCAAGGTCCTTCTTGGTTTCGATGCGCTTGTCGTAGGCCGCCAAGATTTTCTGATTGCTGGCAAGGCGTTGGGTTTTCTTGAGCAGTTCCGCGGTTTCGTCGGTGCTTTTGTTGGCGGCCGACACATGGACCGCCGCGGCATCGGATTTGGTGTTCTTGGAATGATGCGCCAGTTCGGGGACCTTGGCCTTTTCCGCGTCGACTTGCGCATCGAGGGCATTGTGTTTTGCTTCAAGTTCCGCAATCGCGGATTCTGTTTTGCCTTTAGCCTGCGACAACTGCAATTGTTTCTGGTGGAGTTGGCGCCAATCCAGCAGGTGACGAATCAGGCCAGGCTGAAGAGTGGGTTCGGGAGCATTAGGAATCGCATTGGGCGTATTGTGGGTGGTCTGCTCATGTTGTTGCTTGAGGGCCTGAATGCGATCAATGACATCTCCGCCCGCGCGAATCAAATCCTCTTTGGCATCGTCGACTTCGTCCTGATCGAGTTCCAGATCGGCCTGGGCCTGGATGAGGTCAGCCTGCAGAGCGTCTTTGTTGTGTTCGGTAGCCTTGTCCACTAGTTGGGAGAGTTGTTTCTGCCGGTCTTGATCGCTCTGCAGGCGCACTTCCGCTTTTTGTAGGCGCGCTTCACATTCTTTGGCCTCGGATGATAACGGCGGGGGATTCAGACGCGCTCGCCGCAAAGCATTATCAAAGGCCTGATCCACATCAAAATCGGCCAGCCGCAGGGCTTCCTGAGCGAGCGCGCGTTCGTCATGTGAAGAGGCCAATGGCGCCAACTGCTGGGCGGTTGTCAGAGGACTTTGATCCACCAGAGCCGTTTCCGGAGCCATGGCGGAATTGGGACCGGTGGGACTTACGAGCACAGTGGGATTTCTGGTTTTCCAGAAACCGTAGATGGACAGTGCTGCTGCCAGCAGGATAACAATGACCGCGACCCGTCGTACTCGTTTCATGGCATTTGCGCTCGTCCCGAGTTCGATCTGGACTGGCTGGATTTCCCAATGTTGGCGATTTCAGCGGGAAAGGCAAGAACTTCCTGAGCACATGGTGGCGTAAGATTCTTGCCGGGTCGCGGGAGCCCGCCTAACCTGTAAAGAAATGAGTGACTCACGAATTCCCACGGCACTCTACTTCCTGATGCTAACCCTTGGGGTCTTGCAGTGCGCGCGGGTGTACCCGCAATTGCCCGATGTTATGGCGTCTCACTTCGGCAGCAATGGCGTTGCAAATGGGTGGGAAAGTAAGCCGTTTTTCTTCGTTCTGTCGGCCATAGCGGTGGGGGTGTCCGCCATCGTGGCCTTTCTGGCGCCCAGACTGATTGCATCTCTTCCCAATGATCGGATCAACTTACCGAACAAATCTTACTGGTTATCGGGTGAACATCGCGAGGAAGCCATGTGTTTCCTGAGGGCGCAAATGATTTGGTTCGGTTGTGGACTGCTGTTTGTGCTGCTGTATGCATTGTCGCAGGCGATCACGGCGAATCTGCGAGAGGTCCACGAGTTCGACACGGCAAATATATGGTACGTGACCGGAGGCTTCTTGATTGCGACGATGGCCTGGACCATTCATTTGGTATGGCATTTTTCGAAGGCGCCGCAAAGCGATAGTTCCGCCCGTTAACGCAAGAGAAAACATGGATTGACGGGGAAGGCCGCGAGGGCTATCGTAAAAACAACCAGGTTCGCTCTTTCTGCAAATCAGCCTAAGCCAATGTCGCAGCTGTTGCCGGCCTGGCAGAGTTACGCCGCCCAATGTCGCGTGTGGCTAGGATCTTCGCTCCAGAGGGCCCAGGTACAGCGTTATGGAGAAATACCTGATCGTCATCGAGGAAACTGGGTCCGGCTATCTGGCCTATTCCCCCGACATGCCCGGTTGTGTCTGCAATGGCCGCACGCGAAAGGAAGCGGAGAATAATCTGCACCGCGCGCTGGTTTGCCATTTGCAGCAGTTGAGAGAATGCGGCGAAGTGCGCCCGGCACCCCACTCCTATTCGTCATACCTGGAATTGCCGTGAACGTTGCCGCCTTCGAGATGAACTAAGGAAGCGCGGCGGCAACATCAGTTTTGCTGAAATCCTGTCCTTTGAAAAGCAGCGGTTCTCCCGATTCTTTGGCGAGAGCGTAAGCAAAGCAATCTCCGAGATTGAGCCCTGCCGGATGGCCGCTCCCTTTACCGAAATCGCGATAGGCGTCCCGGGCGGTTTGCGCCTGACTGAAAGAAACGGGCTCGACCACGAGGCGGGCTTCCCTGAAGAGCTGGTCGAAGCGCCGACTGGCGACCGCGTCATGGCTGGCGTCGATTACAGCGGCGGCTTCCACGAAACTCACCGCTGAAACCTTACGAGATCGCGAATCTGCGATGGCATTGGCGAACAACGCGGCTTCGGGTTCTGCGCGGAGAATGGCCACGATTGCGGAAGTGTCGATGATCACTTCGGCAGACCTCGCTCGTCGTACAGCAATTCACCGTGGCTTTTGCTGCGAAACGGTTCCTGCAAACGTGCGGCACAATCCCGGCCGATATCCAAAATACGCTGGGCAAGACCCTGGCCGCGTTGATAGCGCACTCGCTCCAGGCGCTCACGGACAGCTTCAGTGATCGCGCCGGTCATGCTCTCGCCGGTGAGCTTGGATAATTCCTGTGCCAAACGCTGGGTTTCTTCATTTTTGATGTTGATCGCCATCCTACACCTATCTACCAATGATCTTATACCATTCTACCATACACCGCGAACGTTGGGTGTAACTCGCTGTTTACAACGTGACGCGATGGCGTGAGCGTCCGCACAACCCTCGTCGAGCCGCCCTTGGGATTGACGCCCGATTGCCTAAGGATTCACGTTAACATTGTGAAGGTACGAGATATCATGCAGCTTCTGGTGGCCAACGGCTGGTATCTCGCGCGAACCCGGGGTAGCTATCGTCAATAGAAGCATCCGGTAAAGCGTGGGTTAGTAACATTGGCGGGGAAACCAGGGGAGGACTTGGCACCGGGAACGCTGAACAGCATTATGAAGCAAGCAGGACTGAAGCAATGAAAAGATATCTGATTGTCATTGAGGAGACCGCAACCGGCTATTCCGCATATTCACCCGACCTACCGGGTTGCGCGGCCGCGGGCGCTTCGCGAGCAGAAGTGGAGAGAAACATGCGCGAGGCAATCGCTTTTCATCTGGATGGAATGCGCGAGGAAGGAGAACCTGTTCCCGAGCCGCGTGCCTATTCCGCCTATGTCGAGCTTCCAGCGTAACCACGAGTCTGGCGAAGAAACTACAGTTTTGTTCCGTCCCGTTGGGCCGCAGGAGATGTTCCTGATTCGCGAGGATGATTATAGAGCCTAGACTCCCCGGGCAACCCATCTTCTATCCCGTGCTGAACGAAGAATACGCGGTTCAGATCGCACGCGATTGGAACGCGAAAGATCCAAGCCGCAAGGCAGGCTTCGTGACCAAATTCCGGGTGCGCAAGGACTATCTCTCTCGGTTTGAAGTCCATACGGTTGGGAGTTCGATCCACCGGGAATACTGGATTCCTGCAGAGGAATTGCCGAACTTCAACGCGAACATTGTCGGCAAAATTGAAATCATCGCTGAGTTTCGCACGGAATAAAGAAAAACGCCCGGGTGGCGCCGGGCGTTGGCTTAGTCACGTTTTAGGCTTGGGCCTAGTGGTCGCGTCTATAGGTAGTCGCGCGAGGGGCCTTCCAGGAAGGCGCGCAGCTTCCGCGAGCGCGAGGGGTGGCGTAGCTTGCGCAAGGCCTTGGCTTCGATCTGGCGAATACGCTCGCGGGTTACCGCGAAGGACTGGCCAACTTCCTCGAGGGTGTGCTCGCTGCCGTCGTCCAAACCGAAGCGCATTTTGATGACTTTCTCTTCACGCGGCGTAAGGGTCTTGAGGACAGAGGAAGTCTGTTCCTTGAGGTTCAGGTTGATGACCGCGTCCGACGGCGACACTACCGCTTTGTCCTCGATGAAATCCCCAAGATGCGAATCTTCTTCTTCGCCGATAGGCGTTTCCAGAGAAATCGGCTCTTGCGCAATCTTCAGGATCTTGCGGACTTTGGAAACCGGAATATCCATACGCTTGGCGATTTCTTCGCTGGTAGGCTCGCGTCCAAGTTCCTGAACCAACTGGCGGCTGGTGCGCACCAGTTTGTTGATGGTTTCGATCATATGCACGGGAATACGAATGGTGCGGGCCTGATCGGCAATGGCGCGGGTAATGGCCTGGCGAATCCACCAAGTGGCGTAGGTGGAAAACTTGTAGCCGCGACGCCATTCGAACTTGTCCACGGCTTTCATCAAGCCGATGTTGCCTTCCTGAATCAAATCCAAGAACTGCAAGCCGCGATTGGTGTATTTCTTGGCGATGGAGACAACCAGGCGGAGGTTGGCCTCGATCAATTCTTTCTTGGCTTGTTCGGCTTCGGCTTCGCCACGCTGAATGATGGTGAGGGTGCGCTTCAATTCCATTAAGCCGACTTCGCTGGCATCCTCAATGTCTTTCAGTTCCGAGCGGCGAGTGCGAAGTTCCCGGCGGGCCTCCGCGGCGTTCTCGCCTTTGGATACGTCCGCGCGGCGCTCCAGGCGGCCCGCTTCGCGCTCCAGGGACTGCAGGCGCTCGACGGTGCCGCGCATCTTATCGATCAGCCTTTTTTTCTCGAAGGGGTTGAAGTCGATGGCGCGAATTTCAAGAGAGATTTGGACGCGGGTGCGCGCCACCGCCCACTTGGCGCGAATATAGGACCTTTTCTTGGCCTTGGGGGTCTTTTCCAGGCGAACCGCTTCTTTCAAAGCCTGGTCATAGAGCTTGGCAATCTTGTCGATATACTTCAGGGTTTGCTTGGTCTTGTTGGCGATCTTCTCTTCGGTCAGCTCTTCGTCATCGAACTGAACAATTTCTTTGATGGAGCGGGCACCTTTGCGCAGGTCTTCGCCGACGGCGATTAATTCCTTAATGACGATGGGAGAGCGAGTGATGGCCTTCATGACCACCAACTGCCCGCGCTCGATGCGCTTGGCGATGGTCACTTCGCCTTCGCGAGTCAACAAGGGGACAGTGCCCATTTCGCGCAAGTACATGCGCACGGGATCGTTGGTTTTTTCCAGGGATCCGGGAGTCAGGTCGAGGTCAGCGCCTTCTTCACCGTGGAGTTCCTCCTTGACCACCACGTCACGGTCGCCGTGCTCGGAAGACACTTCGACGGCGCGGGCGGCCTTGGCCGAGGCCGCGTCCTCGTAGATTTCGATACCGTTGCGTTCGAAGGTGGTGAGCAGGTCGTCGATTTCTTCCGAGGAATGTACTTCGGCAGGAAGCGAGTCATTCACTTCGTCGTACAAGAGGTAGCCGCGCTCTTTGCCGATGGCAATGAGCTGACGTACCGCATCATATTTTTCTTCTAATCCCGTAGCCGCCACAACTGTCCTCCCGCTCTTGTTTAGCTATGCGCCGGACGCCTCATCGGCACGCCGAAGCGCGCCTTGGTACACGGAGCGGACACAGACAGTCAGAAACGGACCTTGGGCGAAAGCCCTTGAACGAAGCTCGCAATTTTGTAAACTGAAGCCTTGTACGCCGCGCCGAACTCTTGCCGCTGCCCCACGCCCTGCCTGTCTGGTGCACCCTGACCCGAACGGCCCTCGTGCTTCTATCTATGTCCTTTAGATAGATGCAGGAAGGAGCGAAACCGTTACCCGGATAACCCTTCTACGTTACACGGCTAAGTGGCTCAAAGTCAACGCTTTCTTTGCCTTGGGTCGTGGTCCGAATCGGTGTTGTCACCACTGCAAGGGCCACCAACCGGGCTAAAGACATGTGGCGGCGTTAAAGGGACTTTTGCCCGGTCTGGGTAACGTCGATGTCCTCGAGAGGTTTGCATCGATGCAGACTCAAATCGGTCACGTTGCGCAGAACAAACGTTGGCTGACCGCTGGAGCGCGGAGCGAGCACCCCAACGAACTCTGCGCTATGCACGTCTTCGAGCACAAAAGCTGGACGAGGGTCTTCGCTTTGCGAAACGATTTTGACCTTGTCCATGGCCACCCCGCGGACATGGCGAAGAAAGAAGCCGTGCGACGGCGTAGGCCCGAACATGTTGGGCTCGGGGTATCGCTTCTCCTCTTCGGTCAAGAGCCGGTTGGCCTGGTCGCGGTTTCCTCCGCCGCGATGCTCAATCCGAATGGCGCTGAACCGGAGGTCCTCGATTTCATGGCCGGGAATGCCGGAAACGATGGAACTGATGGTGGATTCGGCATTCGAACAAACCACGTTGCTAATAGAAACGCGGCGGAGTTTGCCGATGGCTGCTCCCTCGGGTCCGCGCATGCGGGCGCCTAAGCGCAGGAAGAAAGGCGGGCTGAAGAGATCGCGCATGGTGATATTGGTAATGCTGACATCCTCCAGAAGCGCGCCATCAACGGATTCGAGCGCGAACCCCTGGCATCCATCAAACACGCAATTCGAAATGGTGATGTTCTTGAATCCACCGTTGGATTCGGTACCGAATTTGATGCGCCCGGTGTGCGGCACCTTGGGAACGTCACTGGAGAAGTGTTGATAAGTGGCGTTGAGCAGCGTTCCTTCTTCAAAGTCCCCGGTGACGAGGCAATTCGTGATGGTGACCATTTCGGTGGCGCGGGCATAACCCAACGCGTAGGAACTCTTCAGGCAAATGCCATCATCCCAAGGAGAATTCACACTGCAGTCGGAAATGTGCACGTTGCGGCAACAATCCACATCCATGCCGTCGCGGTTGGTGTCGATGGTCAGATTATCGATGGTGAGGTTGTCCACACCCGTGGCCAGGATTCCGAAGTGGCCGCCGTGAAGGATGGCAAAATCGCGCAGCAGCACATTGCGGCAGTTTCTGAGGGCGATGGACTTGTTGCCGACCCCGGGAGACTCGGCCTTTGGCCCCGGGCCCGAGCCGCGGCTGAGGCCCTTGCCCCAGATCAGTCCTGGCCCTTCAATCGAGATGTTTTCCAGGCCCTCTCCCCAAATCAGGCTGTTGTGCCAATGATTGTGCCCGTAATCCTGATAGTTCTCCCAAGGAACATTGGACTCGGCCGGGTCATAGCCTGTTCCGCCCTGGTCGAAGGGAGCATCGGCGGCGAGGATGGTCGCACCGCGACTCAGGTACAGTGCCACGTTGCTCTTGAGGCGAATTGAGTAGCAAAGATATGTGCCGGCGGGAAAGCAGACCGTTCCTCCGCCACTGGCAGCGACGCTTTCGATGGCTTTGTTGATGGCGGGCGAGTCGATGGTCTTGCCGTCAGCGGCGGCGCCGAAATGAGTCACTTCGGCAAAGCACGATTTTTCGGAATTGCTTGGGGCGGCTACGGCTTGTGCGCGAGTCACGGTAAGGAACGCTGCCCCAGCACCTAGAAAGTCCCGGCGAGTTTTGGGATACTCGAACATTGGAGACCACGCCTCCTTTTGCGGTCTAATCAAGAATCAGATCACGCGTTCCTGTCAGGTCGCTCGCCTCGGAGTGCGGCTAACTGGCGACGCGCCGTTTCAGCAGTTCTTGCTTGCGCGCCAGCAAATCCCGCAGAGCCGTCCCGGTGGGATTGCTCTCGATTTCGCGCTGCACTTGAGCCAGTTCCTGATCGATTTGCCTGCTGCGCAAAGCCTCCATGCAGCTTTCGGCTTCTTCCCAGGTTGCTTCGTGAGCTTCTTCGAAAAGGATTTCGAAAAATATGCGGCGATCGCGCTCGTCCAGGAGCGCAGCGATTTCGGATGGCTGCATCGGTTGGTCCGCCAAAGCGGCGACAATCAAAGCAGCAAATATTTTCTCGGTTTCCAGGTCCTGATATAGGTGACCCTGCCGCAAACGCTGGGCCAACTCGCGCTTGAAATCCTCCGCTTCCACCAGCATGCGAATCAACCGGCGCTCGGCAGGTTTACCGGCCTTGCCGACCAGTTCGGGTTTGGTCTTGACCTCGCTGCGGCGCTCCGTGGCGGCTTTATGCAAAGCAGCGCGCAAAACGGGTTCATCAATGCGCAATTGTTGGGAAATGCGGGTGGCCCACTCGGAGCGCAGCAACGCGTTGGGAATCTTTTGCACGTAGGGCATCAAGAAATTCAGGCCGCGGAGTTTTCCTTCGGCAGTGGTCATATCCATGCCGCGGGCCCGCGCAATCAGATAATCGACGAAGGGCGGCGCGTCCTTCAATGCTTTCGTGTAGGCTTCCGCGCCCTTTTCGCGGATGAACAGATCGGGATCGGCCTTTTTGCCTGCCTGCGCAGGCAGGTCGCCGATGGGCGGGAGAGCCAGCACCTTGACCTCGAAATCCTGCTCGAGCAGGAGAGAAATGGAGCGCTCCGCGGCGGCCTGTCCGGCGCTGTCCGGGTCATAGTTCACGATGACGCGTTTCGTGAAGCGCCCCAGCAGCTTGATCTGCGGTTCGGCCAAACTGGTGCCGCAACTTGCCACCACATTGCTGATGCCGGCGCGTGCCACCGCGATGGCGTCCATGTAGCCTTCGACCAGGACGGCAAAATCCATCCGGCGCAAAGCATCCTTGGCGCGATCCAGGTGATAGAGCACGTTGCTCTTCGAATAGATGGGCGTTTCCGGGGAGTTCAGGTATTTGGGCTGCTCGTCGCCAAGCGCGCGGCAACCAAACGCCACGATCTTCCCGGATTCGTTAGCGATAGGAAAGGTAATGCGGCGGCGGAAACGATCGAACAGGCGGCCGCTGGCCTGATCGCGCGAGAGTAAGCCGGACACGGTCAACAAATTGTCCGGGTATTTCTGCTTCAAAAGGCGCAACAGTGTGTCGCCGCCGCTGGGAGCATAGCCAATTCCGAAGCGGGTCACCGTTTCTTTGTCCAATCCACGATCTTCCAGATAGGCACGGGCCGCCTTTCCCTCTGCGGTGCTCTCCAATTGCTTTACGAAAAATGCCTGAGCCTCGCGGTGCATTTCGAGCAATACGGCTCGCTGCTGGTTTTCCTTGCGTTCTTCGGGCGAGCGCTCCTTGGGTTTGGGTATGGCGATGCCGCATTTTTCGGCAACGATGCGCACGGCCTCCGGGAACTGGCACTTTTCCATCTCCATCACGAAGGTGAAGACGTCGCCGCCCTTTCCGCAGCCGAAGCAATGGAAAATTTGTTTTACCGGATGCACCGCGAAAGAGGGAGTCTTCTCGCCATGAAAAGGACACAGGCCGGTGTAGTTCTGCCCGCTTTTCTTCAGACGAACATATTCACCCACCACGCGAACAATGTCCGCCTGCTGCTTGACGCGATCCGCGAATGATCCTGCTTCTGCCATGCGTTCAGTTACAGAAATTCGAAATGCCTGCCTGCGCAGGCAGGCCTGGACCCGAAGATCGCCGCGTTCCGTTGAAGAGCGGCTGCCGGCGTATCCATATACCGTTTCGCGCTTCCATATTGTGGTTCCTAAGACCTCAGGCTCACAACCGTGATGGCTTTGCCGCCGTGGTCCTCGCTTTCGAACTGGGTGCGCTCGACCAGCGGATGCGATTTCAGGAATTCGCCCAAACCTTTGCGCAACGCACCGGTGCCGTGGCCGGTAATGATGCGCACTTGATTGCGGTTGGCCAGGGCCGCGTCGTCCAGGAACTTATCCACCTTTTGGGTGGCTTCTTCAACGGTCATACCAATGACATTAAGTTCGTTAGATGTGGCGGCGTCACCTCCTTGGGAGGTAACGGTAATGCCGCGTTTGGCAAGCGGGCTCTCCCGTTGTTGCTCGGTCTCAATAGCGGTGATCTCGTCCACGCCCACTTTCATGCGTAGCGGGCCCGCTTCGATCTCCGCCGAGGGCCCATCGACTCGCCGCAAAATCACCGGCTTGTTGAAGCCGCGGACACGAATCCGCGCGCCGGGCTGCAACTCGGAGGCGTTCACTTTCTGCAAGGTTTGAGTTTTCAGGCCGAGATCCTGCTGAGATTCGGACACGGTCTGTACAACCGCGGCATTCAGTTCTTCCTTGGCTGCGCCGCGAACTTCGAGCATCTTGCGGCGCGCGGTTTTCTCGATTTGGGCGCGCAGTTCACGTTGCTTGACCGCCTCCACAATAGCCGCGACATTGTCTTCGAAGCGCTTCTGCATCTCGGCGAATTTTTGATCCAATTCGGCGATGCGGCGCTTCTGCCGTTCCACCCATTGCGTGCGTAGTTCGACGCGTTCTTGATCGAGGGTTTTTTGCTCGGAGGCAATCTGCGCGCGCAGGCGATCCAGTTCATCCCGGCTGCGATGTAGATAGGCAATCAAGTCCGCGGCTTCCTGTGCCTCGGGAGCCAGCAGTGATCGCGCATGCTCGATAATAGATTCGGGTAATGCGAGGCGCTTGGCTATGGCGATGCCGCTCGAGCCCCCGGGAACGCCCACCAGCAAGCGGTAAGTTGGGCGCAGATTCACGTCGTCGAATTCCACGGCGGCATTCACCACGCCCGGAGTGGTAGAGGCATAGGATTTGAGGCGGTCGTGATGAGTAGTAGCCAGCACAAAGCAATGTTTCTTCTGAAAGGCGTCCAGCAGGGCCACCGCGAGCGCGGCCCCTTCTTCGGGAGCAGTTCCTGTGCCCATTTCGTCGGCTAGGACCAACGAGTTCGGGGTGGCTTGCTCCAGCATGCTTTTCAGATTCAACATGTGCGACGAGAAGGTGGACAGGTCGGCGGCGATGGACTGATCGTCGCCGATGTCCACCAGCACGCGATCGAACAGCGACACAACGAATTGCTGGGCGGCGACGGGAATACCGGCTTGGGCCGCCAGCACCGCCAAACCAGTGGTCTTGAGCGCCACGGTCTTTCCGCCGGTGTTGGGGCCACTGATGACCAACAATCGTTCTTCGCCGCCCAGCCCCAGCGACATCGGCACAATGGCACGATTCTCTTTCCGCAATCGGTCTTCCAAGACGGGGTGCCGAGCGCCATGCAAGCGCAATTGCGGGTCGTCGGAAAACTCCGGAACGCAGGCATCGAAGTCCCTGGCAAAGCGGCCACGAGCGAAAACACTGTCGAGTTCCGCGATGGTAGCCGCTGCCGATTGTAACGGGCCGAACATCGCGCGCAAGCGATCGGTCAATTCCTTGAGTATGCGGAAAATCTCGGCGGCTTCGTCTTCCGCAAGCTGGACCAACTGATTGTTCATCTCGACGGTTTCGAAGGGCTCGAGGAACACGGTCTGTCCGGTAGCGCTGGAACCGTGTACGACGCCTTGAACGCTGCGACGATGCTCAGAGCGCACCGGGATCACGAATCGATCGTTGCGCAGGGTGACGTAGTCTTCGCCGGACTCGGGATGGCGGGAGCGCAAAATCTGCTTCAGGGTTTTTTGGATGGAGTCGCGGGTTTGCAGAATGCTGGCACGGATGCGCCGCAAAGCGCTAGAGGCGTCATCGCTGACCTCGCTATTGGGCAAAATACACCGGCGAATCGCAGCCTGAAGGTCCCGAAAATCGGCAAGCGAGGCGCTCCGAGCAGCCAGCAACGGAAAGTTAGGGGCATCTTCCCGGAATTGTTGGCGCAGCCATGCGGCTGTTTCCAGCAAGGACCCGGCATCCAGGAAATCTGCAGGTTCCAGGACGGCTCCCGGGGAATCCAGCCGTTGTAGCCAGCCGGCAGGATCAGCCAGCGCGCCGAAGCCCAATTCGCGTCCCAAACGCAGCCATTCGCGCGCCTCGCGAATCAGCGAAAAGGCGCTCTGGAGAGTTTCGCGTTGGTTATTGGGCTGCAGCGCGTCAATGCATCGGCGTCCCGACGCACAAGTGGTCCGCAGGCGCAGCAACTCGCGCAACTTGTCGAATTCCAAGACGTCTTCAGCGGGACGTGCCATAAATTAGGTTGTAACGACCTTCTTGCCGGGAGCAAGTTGTGCGACCAAAAACTCCACGGCCTTATCCACATGCGGGGCGCTGTGCACCAACGTGCGCTTGGCCTCACCCCAAATGGAGGATCCGGTGGTGACGTTTGTGGCTAATTCGACCTCTCGGACGCGCTCCAGAATGGGTTGCCAGAAAAGGCCCAAAACAACACACGGTTTTGCAGGCATAGCCCTTTTGTTGAGCATTTCCCAGACTACAGCCAATTCCACCAGTGTGCCCGTGCCACCCTTGCACACAACAAAGCCATCACCCATTTCAATCAGAGTGAACAGCCGTTCCGCCCAGGTTTTCTTGCGGATTTCCACATCGACCCAATCGTTTGCTTTCCGCGAAAAAAACTCCGCGGTCACGCCATAGGTTTTTCCGCCGGCTTCTTTGGCTCCGCGCGAGGTCGCTTCCATGACACCACCGTAGCCGCCGGTGCACACGGCGAATCCGCGCTCCGCCAAGGCCGATCCTAAAGTACGAGCCTGCTCGTATTCGGTATCACCTGTTGCGGGGCGCGAACTGCCAAATACGGAAATGATTTTCTGGTGCATGGTGGTGTTTGGCTCGTCTATTGCTTCACGATTTCCTTTTTTTCGTCGAACTCCTCAATCATCGCCTGGCACAAGGCATCCAGCGCATCAGGCACCTCATGGTTTTTGGCCTGCGCATTGTTGCTCATGAAAGAAAAAATCAGGCGCCTTCCGCCGACAGTTTCCGCGAAGCCGGTTAATGTCCGCACATGCGAAACCGATCCAGTCTTGGCGTGAATTCTGCCGGCCAGGGCCGCCTCTTTCATGCGCTCGTTCAAGGTGCCGTCGACTCCAGCCACCGGCAAGGAGGCATAAAAAGCCTGGAACCAAGGCTGTTTTTCCGTGTACTGAAGCAGGGTGACCAGAGCACGAGGGGTGACGATATCATGACGCGATAGGCCAGATCCGTCGGTTTGCACCACGTCATCCGGGCCGATGCCCACCTTGGCATAAAATTGCTGTGGAAATTTCCACAGATCCTCCGGGTCCGTCCATCGTCCGGTTTGCCGTGCTGCCGTCCGGAGCAAAACCTCGGCGTGCAGGTTTTGGCTGATCTTGTTTACCAATTTCACCGAATCCGCCAAGCGAATGGAGAGATGTTCGGCAAGGATGGTGCGGGATGCTTCCGCGGCGTCGGGATCATGCTGAACGCGCACGTTGCCGTCGACCTTCACGCCACGTTCGACCAGCAGGTGCTGCAGCAGTGTTGCGCCGTGTTCCGCGGGTTCCTGAATGGCCAAGACCAGTTTACGCGGTGAGCTGCGGGCCGGCAGGGTCCCGCTGACTACAACTGTGTTGGAGCCGGGCTCACGCACCAGCCGCAAATCGGATTTGTCCTTAGCGGCGGCAGTGACCACGGTGTTTTTGACCTCGAATTCCTGTTCTGCGGGCTCCAGTGAGGATTGCACGGGATCGCCAGGCCTTTCTCCCGGCGTCAGGACCAGCGTAACGGTGTTGTCGTCGACGACGATTGCGGAAATGGCGGCGCCATAGTCCCAGACCATGTCATCGATTTCCCAGCCGTCGGGATAGCGTTCGCGGGGAAAATAGCTGTCGTCGCCGACGATGTCGCCGGTAATTTCGTTTACCCCGCGTGCGGTCACGAGGTCCGCCAACTCCGCCAGCGCTTTTTCCGGCGGGCCGTCGAACTCTTCCTTGGTGTCGAAGGGGAACTTCCGGTTCGAGAGGTTAGGGTCGCCCCGCCCGACCAGAAGCAGATCGCCGGACAGCTTTCCGCCGGGAGCGAGAGTGCCGTTGGTTTCGAGGGTGGTGCGAAAGCGATAGTCCGGCCCGAGAGTGTCCAGAGCGAGCGCGGTGGTGAGCAACTTCATGTTGGACGCGGGGACGAAATATTTGTCGGCATTGTTCTGATACAGGGTCTCTCCGGAGGAAGCATCCACGATCAGCAAACCCCATTCACCCTTGTCGATGGGAGGCGCCTGGAGGAGTTTTTCAGCGCGATCGGCGAAGCGTTCCGTGGAAGTTGCCGCCGAGACGCTGCGGTTGGAGTTGGCCGAAGCCGAGGATGGCTGCGCCGAAGGGGCCTGTGCGCGCGTTTGGGATGCACCAGCGGCGCACAGCAGAATCGCCAGTGCTAAAATCGCGGTTTGGTTTCTCCGGAGCATAATTCCTCTATTGGCAAAATCCCTGGACTGAAAGTATATTCGAAAGCCTGTGGGGGCTCCCGCTCCTCTTGAATCGACGAACGGCTGAGGTCCGCTGTTCCCGGCAATTCTCGACCGCGGCTCCTCGCCCGACCGCATCATAGTATTAGCATTACGGAACGCAATCTTTGCTGAGGGTGAATGCATGAAAAAGTGGCTTGCAGCGTTTCTGAGCTTTGCAGTGCTGGTGCCGAGTGTATTGGCCGACGCGCGCAAAGAAAACGAGCGCCTGGAGAACTGCGGCCAGGTCATCCAAGAGATCATGGACATCCCGGACGATATTCCGCAGGATTTGATCGACAAGGCGGACTGCGTCATCGTGTATCCTTCGGTGCTCAAAGGAGCTTTCATTTTTGGCGGGAGTTACGGGCGCGGGGCGATGACCTGCCGCACCGGGGAACACTTCAATGGCCCATGGAGCGCGCCGACAATGATGGCCCTGGAAGGGGGCAGCTTTGGTTTCCAGATTGGCGGGCAAGCCACGGATTTCGTGCTCTTGGTAATGAACGAGCGAGGCGCTCGCGCGATTCTGAACAGTAAAGTGAAACTGGGCGCCGACGCGTCGGCAGCGGCAGGGCCGAAAGGCCGGAACGCGGAAGCCTCCACGGACGTGACCATGCGCGCCGAAATTCTTTCCTACTCGCGCGCGCGTGGCCTGTTTGCCGGCATTTCGCTGGCCGGTTCCACGGTCCGCCCGGATAACGGGGCGAACGCGAAGTTGTACAAGAAAGACGTGAGCGCGCAGGACATCGTATTCAAAGGCGCGGTACCGGTGCCGGCGTCCGCACAGCAGTTTATCTCTTACCTTAACAAGAAATCACCGAAGAACAAGTCCTCCGGCAAAGAGATTTAAACCTGCCTACGTTTATGCGTCGGTGTTGATGACGTTTTGTTTCGCCGGCCTCGAGGAGGCATGCCCCGGGCCGCGAACAGCGACATTAGTCGAACCAAACGAACTCCAGAAAAGGGCCACTCAGCATCTGGGATCGAACCTGCGCTGCCAAAAACAAAACCTCGCCGTGCTATTCTGTCTTTCTGACGTTCCCAGGGGCTCCGCGTGAGTTGTCCAATTTGCCAGAAGCGTAAGCCGGGCCGTTTTTGTCCGGCCAAAGCTGAAAAAATCTGCGCGGTGTGTTGCGGAACGGAGCGCGAGGTCACCATCGACTGCCCGCCGGATTGCGGCTACTTGGTGTCTGCGCACCGCTATGAGAGTGAGCATCCGCGCGCGTTGCCTGCCGACACGCCGCTCTTGGACGTGCGGATCAGTTCCGACGCGATTCACACACACGCCCGCTTTCTTTCCGCTATAGCGTTCACCATTGCGAAGTTTTGCGCTTCGCAGCCGGCCACCACCGATCCGGATGTGCTGGCCGCAGTGCGCGCGCTGGCGGAAACGTACAAAACCCTGGTGGCCGGAATCGTGTACGAACAGCCTCCCGCGGCACTGGTGCAGCGCCAGCTGTACGATGGGCTTTCCACCTTTATTACCGAGTCCAAACAGACTGCTGCTCCGGAATCGTTCGGCCTATTGAAAGATTCGGAGGTTTTTCAGTTGTTGGTGTTTCTGTTCCGCATGGGCCTGCTGCGGACCAATGGCCGGCCGCGTTCCCGGTCATTCATCGAGTTTCTTCGCGGGCAGTTCCCCGGAGCACAGGAATTGCAGCGGGAACAATCGCGCATCATTGTGCCGTGAGCGCCGGACGAAGGACCGGCCCGAAAGCAGCGCGTCCAATGCCCGGAAACAGCTAAAAGCTGTTCGCGGTGGGGCGCAAATTCGTCTGCAGCTCGCGGCTTATGACTCCAGCATCCCACCCTAAGCTCATTTGCGCCGGCCGCATCGCGGAACGCATACCTCCCCAAGGCCGAATGCTGAACCCAAATTTCTGCCGGATGTCAGCCACGCGCTGTGAAATTTTCTTGCGATATTCCTCGGGCGCATAACCGTTGGCGGTGTACCACTGCTCATATTGTCTGGCGAGCTTCGGGAATTTCTTTCGAATGAACGGCAGGAATTGTTTGGCCGAGGCGGGCATAAGGAACAGCACACCGGAGAAAAACCACTGCGCCCCAGCGTCCTTACAAGCGGCCGCAATGGGCTCCAGCTCGTCTTCATTGATACCCGGGAGCAGCGGGCACGCCGAGACTCCCACGTTCAGACCCGCGTCGCGCAACTGCTTCACGGCCGACAAGCGAAGATCGGGGCGCGGCGCCCGAGGCTCGAGCAGACGAGCCAGCCGCGGCCGGAGTGTGGTGATGGTGAGATTGATGCTCAGGGCCGACTTTCCCGCGATGACTCGCAAAACATCAATGTCACGGACGACCTGGTTGGATTTGGTGACGATCGAAACGCTCAGGCCTTCGCGTTTCGCCAGTTCTTCCAGGCATGCTCGCGTGACCTGGTATTCCCGCTCGGCGGGCTGATAGGGATCGGTGGCCGTGCCGATGGCGATGTGCTCCGCTTCGGTGTAGCCGGAAGCTTTTGACGCATAGGAATACTTTCGAGAGATATCGCCGGCCAGCAGGACGGCGGCATCTTTCTTAACGAAAATCTTACGTTCGAATTCTCCGCCGTCGATTTCCATATATTCGTGGGTATATCGGGCGTAACAATACTTGCAGCCGAATTCACAGCCACGATAGGGGTTGATGGTCCAGTCGAATGGCACACGCTGCGAATCGCAGCGGTTCAGGATCGACTTCACCGGCAACACGAAATACTGGGGTTTTTCCGGGGATTTCCTGCTGGTCTGGGCGGGAGCAGAATTTGCGGCGAGGCGCGCTATGCCCACCAGTGGCGCATGAGAAGTCTGGAGTTGTGGCGGGGGGCACTCCGCCGTGGGTTCTTCCAGACTTCCCTTGCGCCAGCCGATTTCACCCGGGGCACGGGGATCGGCCTCTGTTGGGTCAGGTGGTTCAGGGCAAAAAGGCAGGAGACGAACAACGGGGCGACGAACGGGGCGGCGGCGAATCGTGGGAAACGACGCCGAATGGGGGAATACTGGGGACATAGCGCACCTCAAGCAGGTGGAGTATTTCGCTTTTGTTTCGCCATGTCAAGCACTTTTTCGCTATTTCTTCGCCACAGGCAGATTTGGCCGGTTCTCGGTTCGAAACCAGTGCCTATAGCGCCGAAGGAGGTTTGTGCTAACCTTCGATGCACGGGTCCCTTGGGCGGCATGTGCATGGTTGCACGTATCTTAACGATAGGAGACCCTCTGCGGATCTTGTGAACCGGTTCTGTTTGTTGCTGACTCTTGCGATCATGGCGATGCCTGCAATGGGACAGGCACAAGCCCCGGCGCAAAAGGCTCCGCCGAAGCAGGCGGCGCCGGCAAATCCCAATGAGATACAAGAACCTGATCTGGTTCCGTCGCCCGTCTCTCATCACTTCCCGATTTTGGTTGTGGCCCACGGTGTCGAGCCTTCCTGGTCACTGCGGATCGGCATGAAAGGGCCGGAGCGGCTGGATCGAGCAGGTTACCCGCCGATCGTGCTGAACCCTGGCGATATGACGTCCGATGAAGGGGACCGTTCGTGGACGTACAACGCCAAAGATGATGACACCGGCGCGAGCGTGGTGATTAAACTGATTCGCAATGCCTGCAACGATGCAATGTCCGACACGAAATATACGTTTCGGGTCGAAGTGGATCACGCACAAATCGGGCCGCTGAAAGGCTGCGGAATCAGCGCGCCGGACAAATTCCCCGAATTTCGAAAGAAGAATCAGTTGGCCATGCCCGACGAAGCCGACCCGAATGACAAGACCGCGGACAAGACCAAAGACAAAGTGGAAACAGACAAGGACAACGATTACCGCAAGAGCGTGCTAGAGCCGATTACCAACTATCATTCCCCGGTTGCTACCGCTTATCTCGACGCCGCGAGTCGCGTGATTGTCAGCCACGGTGAAACCAGAAAAGTGGCGGCTCCCGGCGGTTCAGAACTGGCGCTCTCCCATGACGGTAGACTGCTTTTGTACACCCGGTCAGACTCGAAAACCGGCCCGGAGCGTTCGATCATTCTGTACGATTTCGAGACCGGGCGCTCCCGCGAAGTGGCCGGCAACAATGTGCGCCAGCCATTCTGGTCCCCCGACGATTCGCATTTCGCTTACTTAAAGTTTGATGGAAAGATCTGGCAGGTTTGGACCGCCGCGAGCGGCACGCCGGATCAATCCAAGGCGCTGTCTCCGATGAACATGAACGCGCTGCACGGATGGACGAATGCCAGCACGGTGCTGGCCAGCGACGGGCAGAACGCTTGTTGGCTGAGCGAAGACAAGCCGCCGCAAATGGTGGCGCTCAAAGATATTTACGGCGACGCTTTCCAGGTGATGAGCAGCGATACAATGCGGATTTCGCCAATCAATCCGGACCTGTTGCTGGTATCCGCGTACTATCTGAACACGCCGGCGGGTGCTCCCACCGATGCGATGGGTTTGAATCAAACGTTTTTCCTCTATGAGCTGCGGTCGCACCGCCGCACGATCCTGGGGCCACCCGATTTGTTCGCGCGCGATGCGGAATGGTCTCGGGATAGCTTGCAGATTTTCTTCACGCGCGGGGCGGCAGGCAAAACGGCGTTGACAACAGAACGGATGTTTTGGGACGGTTCCGGACTGAAGCGCTACTCGAGCGGGAATGCCCTTGTGGTGGGCAGGTAAACCCGAGATCTCGAGTGCCGAGATGCCGAGTTAGTTATGCGGGACGAATTGACCCTTTGTGCCAGTCAGGGAGTTGTAGAGGGTCTCAATGAATTTATCGGAGTCGATGAAGTCACCGGACCATTTCTTCCACGGCTCTAAAATCTTCTGTTGCTTCATCTGCGCAACGGTCAGGTGTTGGTCGACGGCCTGCTGCGCCACGGCGGAAGTTTCCTTGAGCATAGTCACGAACGCGCGCACATCGTCCAGATTTGACAACGCGCCATGGCCTGGAATCACCTTGACATCGGGCGGCAGCTGGGCGGACACCTTTTCCATCGCCGCGATCATTCCTTGAACGCTGCCGCCGCTAGCCACGTCGATAAACGGAAATCCATAACGCACAAAATCGTCGCCCATGTGCACCACGTTGTTTTTGGGGAAGAAGATAATGGCATCGCCGTCGGTATGTCCCGCAGGAAAGTGCAGGGCGCGAATGTCCTCTCCATTGAGATGGACGGTGACATCGTGCTCAAAAGTGATAATGGGCAATGCGGCTTTGGAGGCCGGCGGCACAGTGCGGTTCGCGGATCCACCGATTCCCGACTGGGATCCTGATTCGAGCCGTTTGCGGACATTGTCCTGGGCGATAACTGTAGACCCGGCAGTGGCGAAGGGAGCGTTGCCGCCGGTATGGTCGCCGTGATAGTGGGTGTTGATCACAAAGCGCACGGGCTTGTCGGTGATTCCGAGATTCTTGAGTGCCGCCTGAATCTTGTCGGCCAGTGGAGCAAACTGGTCGTCCACAATGACGATGCCATCCTCGCCCACGGAGGCCGCGATATTTCCGCCTTCGCCCTCGAGCATGTAGATGTTGCCGGAGACCTTGGTCACTTTCATTTGCACTTTCGAGAAGTCTTGCTGCTGCGCACGACCCGCCGAGGCCCCGAGGACAGTGGCGGCGAGCATGGCTGTTCCTGCGAACCACAACCCGATTCTCATATTCCCTCCCTATGAGCCGGATTCTATCATTGCGAGGCACAAAGTAATTTCACGGCACACCGCCCCAATTGGTTGCCATTCCGCGGGTACACTTAAGCTATCTTCAATTTGGGGACAAGAATCCATCCGAGGTGTCCCGCACACAATCACAGGGCCTGAGCCCCCGGGGAATTATTGCTTGAGCACGCTAGTGAGCGATCCGCAAAGCGCTAAACCGCAACCGGTCAGTTCGAAACGATTTGCCTTTTTAGTGGCCGCGGGGATCTTGTTGAGCCGCATCGCTGGGCTGATCCGCGATCGGGTCTTCGCTCATTACTTCGGCAATTCCGATGCCGCCGACGTGTTCAAGGCGGCTTTCCGCATCCCGAATTTTCTCCAGAACCTTTTCGGTGAAGGGGTTCTTTCCGCGTCGTTCATTCCGGTGTACGCGAACCTGCTGGCACGGAACGACAAGGAAGAAGCGCGCAAAACCGCGGGCGCGGTGGCAGCGCTGTTGAGCTTGAGCACTTCGGTGCTGGTGCTGCTTGGAGTGCTTGCGGCGCCCTGGCTGATTGAAGCGATCGCGCCCGGATTTCATGGCCAGAAGCGGGAGTTGACCGTGCTGCTGGTGCGCATCCTGTTTCCCGGGGCGGGGCTACTGGTTGCGTCGGCGTGGTGCCTGGGAGTCCTGAACAGCCACCGGAAATTCTTCATTTCCTATACAGCCCCGGTGCTATGGAACATCGCCATGATCGCGGGAATGATCAGCTTTGGCGCCCATCGGACACAAAACGCTTTGGTGGTGATCACGGCGTGGGCATCGGTGGTGGGCAGTGGGCTGCAGGTAGGCGTGCAGTTGCCGATGGTCCTGAAGCTACTCGGCGGGCTGAGGCTTTCGTTGGCGCATCAGGCCGAGAATGTCCGGGTGGTCATCCGCAATTTCTTCCCGGTGTTCGTCAGCCGGGGCGTAGTGCAGATCAGCGCGTACATCGACGCCTTTCTGGCGAGTTTTCTGCCAACCGGCGCGGTGGCCGCGCTGGCGTATGCGCAGACCCTGTATACGCTTCCGGTCAGCCTGTTCGGCATGTCGGTGTCCGCAGCGGAACTTCCGGTGATGAGTGGAGCGGTGGGCCAGACGGAGGAAATCGCCGGGATTTTGCGGGCGCGTCTGAACAGTGGACTGCGGCAAATTACGTTTCTGGTGGTGCCGTCGGTAGCGGGGTTTCTGGTGCTGGGAGACGTGATTGTCGCGGCCATTTATCAGTCCGGGCGATTCGTGCACAACGATGTGATTTATGTGTGGGGGATTCTGGTTGGCTCCACGGTAGGCTTGCTGGCGTCCACCTTGGGCCGGCTGTATTCGTCGGCCTACTATGCGCTGCGGGATACGCGCACACCGTTACGATTTGCGATCGTCCGCGTAGTGTTGACCACGGTGCTCGGCTACTTAGCCGCGTTGCCGTTGCCGCGCCTGCTAGGCATCGAGCCGCGTTGGGGCGTCGCCGGCCTTACCATTTCCGCGGGCATTGCCTCGTGGGTGGAGTTCTCGCTGCTGCAACGCGGATTGCGGCGCCGCGTGGGCCATGTCGGTGTGGCCGCAAGTTTTTTGGGGCAGGTTTGGGTGGCGGCGCTGCTGGCGTCCGCGGCGGCTCGCGGTTTGGACTACGTTTTGGGCCCACGCAACCATATTCTCTTGGCGATTGTGGTGCTGGGCCTATACGGCGTTGTTTTCTTCGGCGCGGCGCTGGCAATGAAGTTGCCTGAGGCACGGTCGATGATCGGCACCATCGGCCGGCGCGCCGGTATAAAGTGAGTTCACCGTGGCCATCGTTTACCTGGCGCTGGGTTCCAACGTGGGCGAGCGCGAGAACAACATTCGCGAAGCGATTCGCCGCCTGGCATCTTCCGGGGTGGAAATCACAAAAATATCGAGCATTTACGAAACCGAGCCCGTGGACTATCTGGAGCAGCCCTGGTTTTTGAATGCCGTGTTGGAGGGACGAACAGCGCTAGCCCCGCAGCAACTGCTAACGAACCTGCGACAAATCGAGTCAGGAATGGGCAGCAAGAAACCCTTTGCCAAAGGCCCGCGGCTGATTGATTTAGACATTTTGCTGTACGACGACGTGACTATCGAGACGCCGGATCTGTGGGTACCACACCCGCGAATGCTACAGCGGAATTTTGTTCTGATACCGCTGGCGGAAATCGCGCCCGGGTTGGGGCATCCCTCGTGGACGGGGTCTGCGGCAGAACTTCTGCAGCAGTCTCGAGACACCAGCAGGGTCGTCAAACTCAAGTAGGGGCACGATACATTGTGCCGTGACCTGCCTCATCGTCAACCGCGCGGGTCGCCGAGGTTCGTCCTGGGTTTGATTCGGCGATTCTTGGTGGCTTCCGCTTCCTGGCGTTCATATTCCGCCAGCTCTTCCTCGGTGTAGGAATAGGAGTCGCGAGAAGCAAACATGGAAGTGGTGCGGCTGGCCTGCTTTTTCTTTTTACGGGCCTCGCCAAATTCATAGCGAGTCATGCGCAGCGGTCCGTCGATGGCTTTTACTTCCACCAGCAAGTCGCTGACTTTTTCCAGAAAATCGTGCAGATGAAAGGGCCGCACGGCATAGGGCATCTTGGCGCGCTCCAGCGCCGGGACAAACTGGTTGCCGGCCAATTCCGGCACCACATATAAAACCCGCACGCGTCCACCCTCTTCCGGAGCAACGGAAGCTAACTCGCGCAAAACGTGAAAGGTCGGGGAGTCTAGTGCTACGAGCTCGATGTTGGCGATGACCAGGGAATATTCGCCGGTCTTCAACTCGGCGTGGAGCAGCGGCAGGTCTGCAACGACGCGGACACGCCAACCTTCGCTGTCCAGGATCTGTTTCAGTGCCCCGGCATTGCCCGGATCAACTTCCAGAACCAACAGGCCGACTTGAGTCACCGCGGTGGAAGGGGTCGCCATGCTTAAAGTATAGGCAAGGGCACGCGCAAGGACGGCGGACAGCGGAAGCGGTAGATTCCTAACCGCTACCTGTACGAATGGCCGGGAGAACCTGGGGAAAGGTCAAGGCGCTTTTGTTGTAGCGACTTGTTTGAGAAGCAGATCGACGTGCGAAGGTTGGCCTTCGGTCAGCACGGGGTAGTTCTGCCCGGTCGCAAACCAGACCTGGCCATCGACGGTGATTTTGGCGCTCACGGAATAGGTGTGTTTGGGGTCGATTTTCGCTGGATCGAATTTGAGGGCAAACGGCACCGGCACTTGGCGCTGGCCGAGGTTGAGGTTCTGCTCGGCAATCACCTTTTCGACGCCTTCAAACTGTGAAACATCAGAGAGCTTTACGTGAATTACGGCGTTTGGCGGCAACGCCATGCGTTGCAGATAACTTACGGTTCCGGTCACGCTTCCGGTTTCCGCCGGCGGGATCAGCTGGCAGTCCTTCAGGATCATTTTGCCGTTGCCGTCGGGTGTGTCTTCCTGCAGAAACCCTCCGTTTCCTTTGCCCCACCAGACCAGCTTTCCGTCGGAATAGCGGTTGCCGTCGGCGGAGACGGTCTGCTTCATGACATAGGTGTTATTGCCATAACGCACTTTGGCATAGGGATCGGCGAGGTACACGGTGAGTTTGGCTCCGCCTTCGCAGGTATAGTTGAACTGCTTCCAGGGAATCGCCTTGCGAATGTTGTTGTGAGGCGGAGGCGCTTGAGTATTGACGGGGGGCGTGCCGGACTGTTGCGCGCGAGTGGAGGCTGACAGCAGAGTCGCAAGCGCGGCCGCCAATGCAAAATGGATTTTCGTATTCATAATTCCTCGCGGTTGCAGCATATTCTACTCTATGGATGAATCCTCTTTTATTTAGACGCAAAGCAGGGACGACAAGGCCGCTGCTGCGTTGAGGGCAATGGAATGGGAATCCACGAGTCCGCGGATTCTAG
>Ga0187782_10000148_pt1 | contig 42128 bp, 39 predicted proteins | sample 0715_SJ02_MP15_2_FD_132454 | JGI IMG/M metagenome (GOLD analysis project Ga0187782, IMG submission 132454) | Tropical peat soil microbial communities from peatlands in Department of Meta, Colombia - 0715_SJ02_MP15_20_MG | ecosystem: Environmental > Terrestrial > Soil > Wetlands > Peat | place... | reverse complement strand
TTCGATCCGAAGTCGCCGGGAATGGAACAGGTGACGCTCATGAACGTCGAGGAGCTGGTACGTCACTTTCTCAGGGGATTCGAGAAGGATCAGACCGAGATCCGCCCCGGCCAGGCCAACGCGCTCAAGCTCATGAACCGCGTGGCGCCGGAGTTTATCCTCGCACAATTGAGCAAGCCCTTGGATCGACTCCTCGGAAAGCCCTCCTGACGCGCGCGCCTCTAATTTGTCGCCGGACCGGTCGGAGGGTTCTCACGCGCAGATGGGCTGGACTGTGCCAGCGTCGGCATTTCCAAGACAGCCACGTCCCCGGGGCGGGGTCCCGACTGAGCGCTCAGGGCCAGGTATTCCGTGTGGCACGGCAGATGCTCTAAGCGGCGACACCCTTGGGCCTGCGCGCCAGCTCGCCGCCGCCCTTCGCCTCGCCTGGAGCCAGCGGTCGCGCAAAGGATTCTTTCTGCGGGCCGAGGACTTCTTCGGATCCCTGCGGGCTCGGGCGCGGGACGACGCCCGCATCGCGCGTGAGATGCGCGAGGCTGGAGCGGGTCTGCGGGCTGACGCGCGGGCGCCGACCGTCGTCACCGAAGTGCACCCGGACGAGCAGGCAGCGGGTCGCATCGTCGAGCGCTACGACGTCCGATCTCACGGTGAGAGCTTCATGGACCTTTTCGCTGAGCGCATTCGTCCCGGGGGCCTGCATCTTCTCGATGAGCCCGAAGCGCCGCTCTCGCCGAAACGCCAGATCGCGTTACTTGACGTCCTTCTTCGCGCCGCCAAGGCGGGAGCGCAGTTCATCATCGCGACGCACTCTCCCATTCTGCTCGCGTGTCCCGAAGCGAGGATCTACAGCTTCGACGAGAACCCCATCGCAAGAGTCGAGTACTGCGAGCTAGAACACGTGACGGTCACTCGCGAGTTCTTGAACGATCCAAAGAAGTTCATCGGGGGATGACGCCGGCAGCCGACCGATCCGCGAGCGCCTGCCGCTCGCCCGTGCGCATCGTCTTCGCCACCCGTCTCCTCGCGCTCAGCCTCCCCCATCTTCGCCCACGTGATCGGACTCGCCGCATACGCCCGCGCCGGGGCCGGTCTCGATCTGCACGACCAGGTCTCCCGAGGCTCGAGCGTCGGCCGCGACGTTACCGCACTGCGTAGCTGAGCTGCGATCCGCACCGCTCCCGAAGGGGGTCTCGAAAGGGCCGCCTCGCAGCACGGTTGCGCTCGTAGCGGGCACGACTCGTGCCCGTTGATGGGCATCGACCATGCGGAACAGCTTTGTTTTCGAGCGTAGGTGCGGCTCGGAACGCGTCGGCACATTGGGTGCACCACGCGTCCCGTGAGGCCAGCCATGCAAAAAATGCGCGCTGCGGTGTTCGTGGGAAAAGACAGGATCGAGCTTCGCGAGGTTCCGCGCCCCGAGCCGGGGCCCGGCGAGGTCCTGGTCAAGGTGACGCTGACGACAATCTGCGGGACCGACGTTCACATTCTCAAGGGCGAGTACCCGGTCAAACAAGGCCTCGTGGTGGGTCATGAGCCGGTCGGCATCGTCGAAGCCCTCGGTCTCGGAGTGAGTGGATTCGCACCCGGAGATCGGGTCATCGTGGGAGCCATCACGCCGTGCGGCCAGTGCCGGGCATGCCTTTCGGGAGACGCCGCGCAGTGCAGCCATGGCGAGGACGGCTTCGAACCCATCGGCGGCTGGCGATTCGGCAACACGATCGACGGGTGCCAAGCCGACTACGTGCTCGTCCCCGACGCGCGCGCAAACCTGGCGAAAATCCCGGCCGCGTTGAGCGACGAGGACGTGCTCATGTGCCCGGACATCATGTCCACGGGATTCTCGGCCGCGGAGCGTGGTCACGTGCGAATTGGAGACGCCGTTGCGGTGTTCGCTCAGGGTCCGATCGGCCTGTGCGCCACGGCCGGTGCGCGCCTATCGGGGGCCTCATTCATCATCGCCGTGGACAGCATCCCAAAGCGGCTCGAGATGGCCGAACGCATGGGCGCCGACGTCGTCATCGACCGGACCGCACAAGACGTGGTGGCGACCATCAAGCGCTTGACGGGTGGAGTCGACGTGGCCATCGAGGCGCTGGGCCAGCAGACGACCTTCGAGAGCGCACTGCGCAGCCTTCGCCCTGGCGGTACGCTGTCAAGCCTTGGCGTGTACTCAGGTCATCTGACCATGCCTCTGGACGCGATCGGCGCCGGCCTGGCGGATCAGACCGTGGTCATGACCCTTTGCCCCGGCGGCAAAGAGCGCATGCGGCGGCTGATGACGGTGGTGGCTGCGAAACGCTTTCCATTTCGCGATCTCGTCACCCATTCTTACCGGCTGGATCAAATCACAGAAGCGTACGATTTGTTTTCGCACCAGCGCGACGGCGTCTTGAAGGTGGCGCTTCGTCCTTGACGACGAAATCGGAGCTTCGCGCGAGCAAGGCACCCAGGACCTGCCCGCGGGCGAACCGCCTGCCGACGTCCACCGGTGCGAGCCGTGCTAAATTGCCCACTCGTCATGGGTGCGCGACGCTCCCGCCGTGCCGTGATTTTGGCGCTCGGCGCGGCCGCCTTGGCAGTCCGCGAACGGAGCGTGCCTCCACCGGGTCGAGCCCTCGCGGAGGGAGTCGTCGTTTCGAGCGAAGCGCGGGACGACGCGCTGCTCGCCCAGCGTGACGCCCTCTTCGATGCGATGAAGTCAGAGCTGAAGCTGACCGACGATGAGCTTGCGGGTGTGCGCAAGATCTTTGCCGATTCGCCCGTCTTGGGCCAGGGCAATCCCGCCCTGAGTGTGCATCCGATGACGGCTTCGCAGTGTCGCGCTGCACGCGAAGCGGCGTCGATCGTCCCGGGCAATCCGGAGCGTTGCGGCGCGCCGAACATGGTGCCGATCTTCGACCCGGCCGGCCAAAACGAACGTGATGCACGCGCGTGCATCGATCAGTACGAGTTTCCGGACATCCCATGCGAGTATCCGGTGGTCCACGTGACGGCGCGCGAAGCCGTGCTGCTGTGCGAGACCATCGGCAAGCGCATCTGCGATGCCCACGAGTGGGAAGGAGCCTGCGCAGGTGCCCTGCACGAGCCGGATCGCGAGTACGCCTGGAACCGCCCGCGCGGCGAGATGGAGCGATTGCACAACGACGGTCGCGAGATGGTGTGGGCTTACGGCCCGACCAAGGACCACTCGAAATGCGCCACCGGCAGCTTCAAAACTCCTGCCTGCCCGGGGAGCGGCTACGAGCTTTGCGGTTCCAACACCTACCCCGCAGGCTCGTTTCCGGCGTGCGTGAGCACGTTCGGCGTCTACGACCAGCACGGCAACGCAGCCGAGCACATGAACCTCCCCCTCCGTCCCGAGGAGCTTGCGAGCCGGGGAGGCCACGGCTCGACGGAAATGAAGGGAAGCTGGTTCATCTTCGCGACCTACGAAGCACATCCCGACGACTGCCGCTGGCGCGCGCCCGACTGGCACGGCTCGCGAATCATGGATGTCGCAAGCCACAGCAATTATCACCTCGGGTTTCGCTGCTGCAAAACCGTCCCTTCGCACCCGGACGAATGAGCCGCAATGTCACGGCTGGTCTCGGCGTGGGCAGGCGTGCGTCGCTCCTGCGTGCGGAGGGAACGGTGGCGCCTTGCTCACCGCCTCGCCCGGGAAATCCGAGGGACGAGCCCGCTTGACTTGGCTGTGCTTCCGTGCAGACGGACCCCGTGGTAGGCACGCGCGTCATGGGTGCAAGAGCTTGGCGATTGGGAACGTGGGCGGTGATCTTGGGCTCGGCGAGCAGCGTCGCCGCGGCGGCGTCCGGGTGCAGCAGTAGCAGCCCCGCGAGTGCGACAGTGACGACCGACGCGGCAGCAGCGTCGTCGAGCGGTTCCTCGTCGGAAGGTGGCTTCGATGCGGAGCCAGTCGATGGCTCGAGTTTCGACTCGGCCGGCGGCCACGATGGCTCGAGTCCCGACTCGGCTGCCGACCAGGATGCCTCGAGTTCCGACTCGGCTGCCGACCAGGTTTGCGCCAGCGCGTGCAGTGCACTGATCACCTGCGGCGTAGACTATGTGCAGGCGTCGTGCGTATCTGGTTGTCTCACGTCGACAGTCTTTTTGCCCTGTCTCATGACTGTAGGAACGACCGATTGCAATGCGATGGCCTTGTGTGCGTGGAAGCAGGACAGCGCGAGTGTTTGCGACGGTGGAGCGATACCGTCGGGAGTCGAGACATGCGATGAAGTTGCGACATGTGAAGGAGACTGTGATTCGATCAACGCACCGCCTTCGTGTGGCTGCCAGTGCCAAGTACAGCTTGATCCCGCAAAATCCCTGAATCTCCTGATCAACGACCAGTGCGCCGGCGGCAAGTGCCCTAGTGAGTGCGGCCCCACGGGTAACGGCCCCTCGTGCCTCGCCTGCTACAACGAGCTTTGCCAGACCGAACAAGCGCAATGCGTTGCCAACTGAGGGGCCTGCACCGGGGCAGGAAGCCGACGACCCGCTCGGGCCATCGCATCCCTTTGCCCATCGAAGGCTGGCCCGCTTTCAAGAGCAGCCGTCATAGCAATGTCTTCCGCGCGCCGATCGTGTACCCGATGACGTTCACGAGCATGTGCACGGCGACGACGACCGCGAACGCCACAACGCCCTCGGGTACCGGCATGACCCACACGGGCGCGAGCAAAAGCCAGGCTCCGAGCACGAAGTCGCCTTGGTCGAACACGACGAAGACCGCGCCCAGGATCGAACGGCGCTGCGAGCCGGGCCCAATGTCAAGCTGACGCTTGAGAAAGCTGTTGGGAAGCTCGCCGACGACGGCGCCGAGGCCGAGCAGGAGCCCGAAGACGAGTGGCCCGACGTGCTGGATGTTCGGCGGGAGCCTGCGCCAATACCCGGGAAATTGGGCGAGCACGCATGCCAGCGCGACGACGCCGCCGGTCATGACGACGGCGCCGCGCCACGTCTTGTTGTCGCCGAAGATCCTTCGCCCACGGAACATCGCCCCGCCGTCGATGGGCCGGGCGAGCGCCCTCAGCAAGTTGAACCGCAGCACCGGCGCGTGCGCGAGGGCCGCGCCCAAGAGCGGCAGGAAGACCCAGACGACGTCCACCCACGCAGGCTACTCGAAGGTGCTCGCGTGCCCCCGGGCCTATCATCGCAGCGGGTCATTCGAGATGCCCATCACACTCAATCGGATCCAGTCGAGTCGCGCGTGGCCCCGAGCCGACGAACCGCGCGATCCACGCCATCGATCGCGGCCGTGATGTAGTCTTTCAGGTCGTCTGCGCATTCGCGCGCCGCCCTCAAGGCGGAAGTCTCGAGCACCTGCGAGATTCCGCGCTGCACCTGCGCCATGCTCAGGATGTCGCCTTCAGGAAGCTCCGCAGTCACGAGAGCCAGCGCCCCGGCGACCCGGCTTATCGGCACTCGGGTTTGGCGGCTCACCTGCTCGACGTCGATCTCCTCGAAGAACTCCCGGGCCGCGGGCGCCCAGGCAAGCGCGACGAGCCGATCGAGGCTGGCGCGTGTGCGCGCAACTGCGAGAGCGTCGATCCGGTCGAGCCAGCGGGCGGCCACTTCCAGCACCCGTTGTGCGGACCGGTACGGCAAGCCGAGCACCGCGCCCAGCACGGTTGGATCGAGGCGGCTGACGATGCTCCGGAGTGGTTTGAGGGGACCAATCGCCCCGACGCGAGAGGCCCGCGCGAGGGCCACGCGAAACTCCGACTCGGGGTGGAGCTTCGCGCGAACGCATCGGAGCACCTCCTCGAGCTCGGCCAGTTCGATCTCGTTTCGCCGGCGCTCCCACAGCGCGACCGGACGCAGCGCATCGAGATGCTCGCGTGCCGCCTTGGATCGCAAGGACCGCATCAGATCCGACACGACCAGCCACAATTGAACCGAGCGGGGCTCGGGGTTTCGGTCGGTCACCTCGTGCGCGTTTCTCAGGACCTCGGTGACCGACCGGACCGGCACGCCGACAGCAAGGCTTATCTGGCCGGGGTCGAGCTTCCGCAAAAACTCGGTGGCGGTTCGCGCCTCGGTGTGCTCCACCTTCTCCTTGAGGAAGCTACGGATCCGCTCCCGTCGAGCGTCGTGCCCGAACATTTCGTCTTCGAGCTTCGCCCACGATCGCTGGGCAACGCGCGATCCCGTGATGTTCAAATAGCGATCGGAGATCCCGCCGATGACCACACGTCTCGTGCGGCTCGTGACGTCGTGGACCGCGGCTGCGGCGGCCTCGATGAGCGATGCGGGGGGCGGCTCTGAAATCGACGCGAGGCCGCCGGGAGCATCCGGAACGGCGCTGCTCGGAAGCCTGGTCACCTCGTCGGCGACGCCGCTCGCCATCGGAACCCAAGTCGACCAGATTCCGGAATCGACGAGGTTCGCAGCTTCGCGTTCGACCTTCGAGCTCGGCTCGATCACGGCGAGCTCCGGATGCCGCGCGTCGCACCGCAGAGCCCCGCGATAGCCCGCCGAAAATAATGGCGGCCAGGACACGCTCCGCGTCGGCGGCTCGGCCGTGATCTGGGAGCGAAGCTTGCGTTCGTACGCGCTGCACTCGAGGCACGCGAGGTCCGGGTGCCCGGGAATCGATTCGTTCAATCGCCCCATCACTGAGTCGAAGAACTTCCAGTCGGGAGTTCGGTCCTGGAGAATCGAGTGCGCGGTCGCGAGGGTGAGCATCGGGTTGGGCGGCTCGTTCGAGAAAAGAAGCGACTCCGACTCCTTCGAGACGCAGCAGCGACCTTCCCGCAATGCCGAGAGGATGCCCTCCAGCGCGAGAGCGAGCCGCTGGTCGGGTCGGCCGTCCGGATCCCACGGAGTGCCCTGGGGCACCATGTGGATCGAGACGAGCCCTGGCAGCAAACGTCCTTTGCGGCATGCAACGAAGACGATGGTTTGCCATCCCCGTTCGATCCAGAGCGACTGATCGATGGGCAGCGCATCGGACGACGGGTCCGGGTGCGTGCGGAGAGTGTACCCTCCCGCCGATTGCCACGTCCGCAGACCGGCACATCCCGGCCAGCGTTCGACCGCTCGATCGCTGAATCGCGTGAAGGGCACATCGTCCGCATTGTGCACCGACATGCGCCCCAGGATATCCTCCGGCAGCCCCGCACCCGCATCGAGCTCCCGGACGAAAATGGCAAGCTCGCCGCCGTCGACCGATCGGTGCAATCGATTCGCGGCTGTGAAGAGGAGGGCCGCGGCGAAGTGGCTCTCGGAGGCGGCGCTCGTTCCAGACAGAGGCGCCGCCGACAAGAACTGTCCGCCGACGTCGCTCCGCACCAGCTGCTCGTGCGGCTTGAGCGCCACGAGCTCCTCGACCTGCGACGAACCCGCCCGGTACACCAGCTGGTAGATCCCGGGCGCCACGTCCGTAGCCACGACCCCGAACCCATGAGCGACGCGATCCATCCTGTGGTCGAACACTTCGATCTCGGTCGTCGGGCTTCGGGCCAGAAGTTCCAGGTGAGCGGATGCCCGCGCATCGGGGCGGTGGGGGGAGCTAGAGTCGAACATGGCCGTCTTCTTCCAGGACCTTGAACAGCGTGCCGCTGCTTTGCCCCCCCAAGCGGATCTCGTACAGACCGCGCTCGAGCCGTAGCGTCCAGGGCCCGCGATGGGCATTGTGCGATGCGAGCCACACTTCCTTTCCATCGTACAAATCAGCGGACCCATCGAAGCCTTCCGGCCAGTGCAACGTCACCTGAGGCAACGGAACGTTCGGAACATCGCAAAAAAAGACAGGTTGCGCGGGATCCGACACGGTCGTCGTGCTCTGGCGGTTGTTCGTCAGAGCGAGCACTCGGTCCCTGACATATGCCGCAAGTCCGTTCGAGTCGACGCGCCCTGCTCGTGCAGCCTTACCGCGCAAGCCTTCAAGCAAGGCGCGCGTGAAATGGCCGCGGGCCTTGTCGGGATCTGCTTCCTCGTCTTCGGTCTGCTCGAACGCGGCGTCGCCGAACGCGGTGGCAAACCCCAAAAGCCATGACACCCTGCCGCGTTGTCCCGTTCTCCGTTCCCATGGCGGGCCCGCAAGATCGATGTGAGCCACAGTGCGCGTCCGGCAGCAATCCGCAAAGAACACGAGCTCGCGAAAATGCTGGGTATCCTGAAAAAACTCGAGGTAACGGCGGCTGGGAACGCTCTCACCTTTGCGGTTGCGTCGCGCGTTCGCCATGAGGAGTGCGGCCTCCGTGACGTCCGTGGCAACTCCATGCCCGGACAAATAAACGTAGAGGCGCGTATCGTGCCAAGCGAGAGGATCGCGCCGGAGATGCACCTCGACGTCTTCGAAGAGCCTCTCGAGCGCGTTGTTCACCAGGGTGCGGGTCGGCACCGCGTTGTCCGGGTGATCGAACGAAGCGTTGCCCGCGTGAACGAGTTCGATGTTGCGGGGATCCAGCCCTCCTCCGCTGGAGTCGGTCAGCCATTGCCGGAAGTCTTGAGCGTCCTTGGACGGCGCCCTGAGATCGCTGATTCCCGGGTAGCGATCGATGCCGACGGCCAGGGCGTAGTGCAGGGGATTGCGCACCCTCGCGACGGCTTGCTCCCCGCTTGCAGGAACCGGTGTCGGAACGGCGACCGCGGCCATCAAAGTCTCCGCTCGATGACGTGGCATACGCTCTCCAGCGTCAGCCGGTCGCGAACGAAACCACCGTGGCTTCGGGCGTCGGACAGCAGCCCGGGCGCGGCCGACACGCTCGGCGACCACACCACGCGCGCGGACTCACGGTCGAAAAACCGCCTCACCGATGAGATGGGGTCGTCGCAATAGACTTCGGGCCGATCGAAGAAGCGCTGCATTCCGAGGAGCGGAACGTCCCACGCGCTTTCGGCCGAGGGCCCGGACTCGAAGAGGCCGGAAACGAGATAGAGCAGCGATCGCGGGTACACCCCCGGTACGATCACGTCGGACGCCTCCATGGCATCGTTCAGCGCGTACATCCGGAAGTTCTTGTAAAGGCCGGAGCCGTCCGCTTCGACGTACGGCGACTCCAGGAGCCTGGCAATGTCGGATACGGTGCAGGCCGGTGCCAGGAACGCGATGTTCTCGAACGTACACGCAGGAGAGAGTCGACCGGCGTCCCGCCAGGATCGCACGCGGGCGAGCAGCTCCATCACGGCAATCGCACCGGCGCTGTGGCCCACGACGGTGATCTGCGGCCGTGCCCCCGACGCGTATAGCTCGGCCAGCTTCGAAACGAGGTACGTTCCTCCTCGTTCCGAGCGGTCCTCGGCAAACGCCTTTCGAAGCCTCTCTTTCATCGCGGTCCAGACCCGACCTCCCGCGTTGGCCATGTAGAACTCGCGGAGCAGCTCCTCCACGACCGTGGGGTAAAGCCCATGGTCGCGCCTGAGTTGAAATCGCCGCGTGACGCGCCAGAGCGCCCGCAGCCCCTTACCGATGAAGAATGCCGACGAGACGACAGCCCTCTGACCTTTGTTCGAGTGCACCTCCTGCTCGAGCGTCTCCAGGATCTCGGGCGACAGCAAAGGCGAATCCACTTCGTGGCCCGGACTCATGGCGGCTCGCGGCGCCGAAGACTGGTTGCTCAGCACGTTCGTGATGTCCGCCAGATCCCTGTCTTCCGACAGGGACGCCCGGAAAAGGTACTCCTCCTCCCCGGTGAGATCCGTGACGTCCGGCCGAACTTCGAGATCGGCATAGGGCTCCCTCGCGGAGGACCGCGAGAGCTCGGTATGAACTTCGATGTCCGTCGGAAAGACCAAGCCCCGAGCGCCGGCGGGCTGACGACCGACCTTGGCCGATGCAAACTTGGTTGTACGCCAGAGAAGAAGCTTGAAGAGAGCGTCTGAACCGATGCGGACGAGATTCTTCGTGAGCATCTCGAGCAGACCGGACTCCCACACGAAGAAAGCCGGGGCGGCCCCGGCGCCTTCGTAGAGTGGCGCCAGATGCTCGGCCGAGCGCTGAGCCTCGCGCGACGGTACGAGGCCTCCGTGGAAGTGGATCACGATCTTCGGTGCGGTCCGCACTCTCGCGAACCAGTCATCGGCCTTCTCTTGTGCGCCGTGCGCGAGACGACCGTCCACCGTCGTGTGAATGACGCCGAACACGAATCGTTCCCCTTCGTCGATGGACAGCCCCAGCGAGAGCGTGGCGAGCTTTACCAGGGAACAAGCCGGGCGCCTATTGCGACTGGTTACAGCTCGAAGCTGGCTCCAAGAGCTTTGGGTTCGCGGGAGTTCAAACAATTGCAAAAAACGCGGCACATCGTGCTCGCGGCATTCCGGCCGCTCGGCTTCGCGCCTGAACGGACGCATACCTAGAGGCACCGGGGCTTTTTCGGGGTCATTAAACGGTGTTGGGCTCTCGCTTTCTCTTCGTCTCTTCGGCCCTCGTCGCGTCGGGCTGCGGGGGCATGGCCCGCGAATCGGCTCCGCCGGCTTCGGACGGCGGCCCGGTCCAATCGGCATCCGGAGCGAGCAGCGGCCAGGGCCATCCGTCCAGTTCGGCCAGCTCCAGCGGTTCGACCACCGACGCCTCGAGCTCCAGCGCCTCCGGATCGAGCGGCAGTTCGAGCTCTGGCAGCAGCACGACCTGTCAGAATGGCCCCATGCAGTCCGTGTTCAACGGGTACAGACGTGCACCGACGGAGCATGGGCGACGTCGTCGCATGCCCCGACGATGCGCCGAACTGCGAGGGGGGAGTCTGCGGTCAGCCGGCAAGCTGTCAGCAGAGCGTCAGCGGGACGGCCGACTGCGGTCCGGGCGGGAGCGGTGATGAAAGTGGCTGCGCGAGCGCAGAGGTCTCCGTAGTCGACCGGCAGCGCGGAGGCGCACGGGCATCGGAGGCCGCATGCCGATCTTGACGAGGGCGATCGCGGCGGAGGGCGCCGACCTCCACGTCCACGAGCGCGGCCGCGGTGAGCCGCTGCTTCTGCTGCACGGCATGACGGGGACCGGGGATGACTTCGAGCGCCTCTTCGATCTCGACCTCGTCGCCGAGTCCTTCCGCGTCATCGTGCCGGATGCGCGAGGGCATGGGCGCTCGACAGGCCATGGCGACGAGCTGACCTTCGGCCGGTGCGCTCGCGATGTCCTCGCGATCCTCGACGCCCTGGGGATTGGCCAGGCGCGCGCCGTCGGGCTGAGTCTCGGGGCCAAGACGCTCCTGCACGTCGCCACCGCCGCGCCGGACCGGATTGCGGCGATGATCCTCGTCTCGGCGGCGCATCGCTTTCCCGATGCGACACGGGCACTCTTGCGCGCGGCCGCCAAGGTGGGTCGCTCGCAGCAGGAGTGGGCGAGGATGCGCGCCCTTCACGTCCATGGGGACGAGCAGATCCGGCGCCTGTGGAAGCTTCCCGCGCGCCTGGCCGAGGACACGATCGACCTGACCCTGTCGCCCCAGCAGCTCTCGACCATCAAGGCTCGGACGCTGATTGTCAGTGGCGACCGTGACCCGTTCTATCCCCTGGAGCTTGCCGTCGAGCTGTACCGAAGCATCCCGCACGCCTCTCTGTCGGTCGTGCCCGAGGGGCCTGCACCTGCCGGTGTTCCTGGCCGGGCGCGAGGCGTTCGTGAGGATGGCGATGGCGTTTCTTTCGAGGTGAGGCCGGGACTCCGCCGGGGTATCCGTGGTTTATGAGCAACGAGCGCAGGCGAATTTCGTCGGGCTCCCTCTTCGAGGAGCGCATCGGCTACTCGCGGGCGGTGGTCTCCGGCGACACGGTGTTCGTGTCGGGCACGACCGGGTTGGACTACGCGACGATGATGCTCCCCGAAGGCGTCATCGAGCAGTGCGAGCAGGCGGTCGCCAACGTCGAGCGGGCGCTGGAAGAAGCCGGCGCGACGCTCGCGGACGTCGCGCGGGTTCGATACATCCTTCCCGATCGGCGCGACTTCGAGCCGTGCTGGCCGACGCTGCGGCGTGCCTTCGGCGAGGCGGCGCCCGCGGCCACGATGATGGTGGCCGGGCTGCTCGACCCGAGGATGCGCATCGAGATCGAGGTGACGGCTCGCCGGCGCGCGTGCCTGGAGGGAATCGATCACGTGCAGCTCGCCGCACCGCCCGGATGCGAGGCCGAGGCGCGACGGTTCTTCGGCGAGCTGCTGGGGCTCAAGGAGGTGCCGAAGCCGGCCGCGCTCGCTGTTCGTGGCGGGCTCTGGTTTCAGTGCGGGGAAGCGCAGATCCACGTCGGGATCGAGCAGGACTTCCGCCCAGCGAAGAAGGCGCACCCCGCGCTGCGGCTGCGGGACGAGGCCGAGGTCGAGGCGCTCAAGGCCCGACTCCAGGGCGCCGGCGTCGTGACGCGCGACGACCTCGAGATGAAGGACGCCGCGAGGTTCTTCGCCGAGGACCCCTGGGGCAACCGCCTGGAGTTTCTGGCGGCAAGGGGCAGGCGCTAAATTAGACGCTCCCGTCTGCGCGGGTGCGCGGCCGCGGTCGCCCAGGGAATCGCGGGGCGAGATCATTGCCATGGCAGCCATGGCAACGATCCTGTCCGCCGACACGCGCAGTGCAGAGATTCGCCCGTGCCCCGCCTTCTTGACCCGCGGATGGCCCTCGGGCACAAGCCCCCCATGAAGGCTCCGACCACCGGCCGCGAGAGCAGCCCCTCCCGCGGGGCATTCCAGGGCGCCATGGCCGAAAGCGAGGTCAAGGCCGCGGTCGAGAGCTACTCTCGCCAGCTGTCCGACGCCCGCTCGGACGGCGGGAGCGAGGGCGCAGCGGGACTGGCCAGAAGCTATTACGAGCTCGTCACGGACTTCTACGAGTACGGCTGGGGGCAGAGCTTTCACTTCGCTCCACTGCGGCGCGGCGAGCCGGTCCGCAGGGCGCTCGAGCGCTGCGAGCGAGAGCTGGCGCGGACACTCGAGCTCCGCGCGGGGATGAAGGCTCTGGACGTGGGCTGCGGGGTCGGCGGGCCGATGCGCACCGTCGCGCGCTGCTCGGGCGCGAGCGTGGTCGGCATCTCGATCTCCCCCTACCAGATCGAGCGCGCGCGGCGGCATGGCGAGCGATCGGGGCTGACCGGCCTTTGCGAGCTCGTCGAGGGCGACTTCAACGCGATGCCCTTTGCGGATGCGACGTTCGACGCGGCCTACAGCCTGGAGGCCTGCTGCCACGCGGCGGATCGGCGCGGACCCTTCGCGGAAGTCTTCCGCGTTCTCAAGCCCGGGGCGCTCTTCGCGGGCCACGACTGGTGCATGACGCCGCGTTACCGACCGCTCGACCCCGAGCACGAACGCATCAAGCGCGGCATCGAACAGGGCAACGGCGTGGCCGACCTGGTCCCGAGCTCCGAGCTCGATCGGGCGCTGTCGGACGTCGGCTTCGAGACGCTGCAAACCGGCGACTCCGCCGAGCGGGGAGATCCCGACACGCCCTGGTACCTGCCCCTCGCCTCGGGGCTATCGCTGAGGGGATTTCGCAACAGCCGCGCCGGAGGCTTCCTGACCCACCAGATGGTGCGCATTCTCGAAGCGGTGGGCGCGAGCCCCAAGGGGACCGTCCAGGTGCACGATGTCTTGCGCCTGGCGCAGCAGGCGCTGGTCGCGGGCGGGCAAGCCGGGATCTTCACACCGATGTATGCGTGGCTCGCCCGCAGGCCCGCGTGAGCTCTACCCCCAACCCGCGTGAGACCGCGCAGGCCGGCCAGAGCCCGCGAAATGCCTGACTACGCTCCCCCGAGCGAGTCCCACAAGGGCTGCGCGGCTCCGGGTTGCAGCGCCATCTTCGCGACCTCGGTGAGGATGGGCATGAACATGCTGGGCTTGAAGAAGCCGGTCTTGGGGGCGGCGCCCGTCATCATCCGGCCCCAGTCATAGAGCACGCTCGCGCCCTTCTTCTGCATGACCCTCGCCGAGGCATCGACGAAGACCGGAAAGCGCGTGTACACGCGCGCCATGCGCGCCGACCAGCGGAAGTCGTTGCCGAAAGACTTCATCCAGCGCCGCTCGTAGCGCTGCAGCCGTCGTTCGGACACGTCCTTTTCGTCGAGCGCAGCCCCGAGCTCCTGGGCGGCGATGGCTCCACCCTCGAGCGCCGTGTGGATCCCCTCGCCGGTGAGCGGGTCGATGTGGCCGGCGGCGTCTCCGATGACGAGCATGCGCTCGTAGTGCGTCTTGACGGTGCCGCCGAGGCGCAGGGGAGCGCCGTTCATTCTCTGCACCTCGGCGCGAGTTCCGACGACCCGGCTGATGTACGGGTGCTCCCTGAGGAGCTTGTCGTGCAGGGCCCGGAGGTCGGTCACCTTCGCCTTGCCGCCGGGGATGATGTACACGCAGTAATTGAGGTCGCCGTCCGCTTCCTTGAACAAGGCCGCATAGCCGGGAATCAAGTCCGACGTGTAGAAGGCGACGCCGTCGGCATCGAAACGGTGAGTTCCGGCCTTCACGTAAGCGCGACTGCAGATCCCGTCCGGCGGTGGGGTCGGGATGCCGAGGGTGCGGGTCACGACGGAGTGAGCCCCGTCCGCCGCCACGAGGGACCGAGCCTCGAACGCGAGCGGCCCCTCGGGGCTGTCGGCACGCACGGTCCACATGCCGCGCGCGCGGTCGAGGGTCCCGCCGACGAATTCACTCTCCTCGCGGAGCTCCGCGCCCACGCGCTGGCTTGCCCGAGCAATCTTCTCGTCCAGGATGCGCCGCTTGACGGCGATGACGAGCTTCCGGCCCGAGAATGCGACCGAGTTTCCAACGAACCCCGCGCCGCTCGGCGCCACCATGCCGCCGACTTCTGCCCAACGCCCCACTTTCTCGGCCTCGATCTCCTGCAAGACTCCCATCGTGCGCAGGTGGTCCTGGCCCCCCACGCAGACCGCGTCGCCACAGATCTTGTCGCGCGGAAACCGTCGTTTCTCGAGGAGCAGCACGCGCTTGCCGGCCCTGGCCAGGTACCATGCGCAGGTCGCTCCGCTGGGACCCGCCCCGACGATGCACGCGTCGTATACTTGCGTTTGGCCCATATGTCCTCGCGTCTCGGGCCGATTCGAAGGCTTCCGAGACAGCGCGTCAAGGGCCATCTGATGCCTGTCCGCTAGGGACGCACCCCGAGGGGGTCGCGGCTCGAGCGAGGAAACGCCGCCACGCGTCCTGCATCGACAAGCCGTAGGCCGCCGCGAACGCGGGACCAAGACCGACGCCTTCCTCGACATCCCGAAGGAGCGCCTGAAACCTGCGCTCGTCGAGCGACCGGAGGTCACCGACGAACAGGCCCGCCTGGCCGTAGAACAGGTGGGCATCGAGACCGTACGAACTGGCCCCCCTGGGGTGAAGAAGGCTCTCGTCGGTCTCGGGCACGAAGGTGTGTCCTTCCGAAATCGTACGTCGCAGCTCCTCGTCGCTCACGCCCTCCGCACCGCCGCCGCCGGATACTTCGACCGCGAGCCCCTCGACGAACCAGGTGGGCAGCCGAGCGAAGCTCAGTGTCGAGCGCTTCTGCCCGAGGTGCAGATGCGAGAGCTCGTGCGTGAGAATACGCGGGATGCGCTCGTCGGTGTTCTCGGGCTTGGGCGATACAAAGACGCGATGAGCGATTGTGTGGCCGGCGGCCCGGCGGCTCATCGCGTACTTCGCGAAGCTGTCGACCGTCGCGCAGACATAGACCCGAATGGGCACGTCGAAAGCGCCGTATTGCCTTCGCTCCACGGTCTCCACGGCCGCGGGCAACGCACCGGCGACGACCCCTGCCAGGCGCTCGGCGCCCGGCTCGTACGAGACTCGCGGGTCGATCGGGCTGGCACGAAACTGACGCGTGGACCGGGTCGCGGCCTCGGCTTCCTCGACCAAATGGCAGCCGCCGGACATGACGCCCACGACGATCGCCAGAAGCACCGCGAGACGGGACGCTTCCAAGGTCGATGCGAAGGGTAGCTCGGTCGAGCGCTCGAGCGCACTACGGCGCCGGGCCGCGGCTGCCGTTCTCGAATGCCGTGCCGCAGCCTCGGATTCTGCAAATTTTTCCGTCGCGGAAGGAGCCGTCGCGCGCTCCCCGAGGGGTCCCCGACCGTCTGAAGACCTCCCGACGGGTCTGAAGAGGAGCGCGACGCAGAGCGCTATTGAGCGCGCTGCAGGGCGACGGGGCTGGTCGGGGCGCCTCTCAGCGCCTGCGCACGGGAGAGGATGTCACGAGCTTCGTCGGTGACCTGACTGGTGATCTCGATGCGAAACCCATCCCCGGCGGAACGCACGGCGATCGAGGGCATCGAGCCCGACGGAGCGAAGGGGTCATTGCCGGCGGCGATGGCCGCTCCCTGGCGGGCGGCGATCTTGGCGCTGTGGCATTCGAGCGCGCGGCCCAGCCACTCCGCAGTTTCACCCGGCGTCGGGCGAACCATGAGCACCACGCCCTGGAGGACCGTGACGCTCCTCTCGTCTCCGGCGGTCACGTACAAGGGAGACACCGATTCGATGGACCTTCCGCTCAGGATCTCGGAGACGGCCGCGTCGTCGGTGACGCCGCCGCACTTCGACTGCTCGAAGGCACCCGCATTCGAAAGGGAGGCCTCGGTGGTCGCTCCCGTCGATGCGCAACCCGTGGCCGCCGCACAGGCGAGGCCGAGCGCCAATCGAAGCGTGAGTGAGGTGTGATGATGATGGAACATGGCTTTCTCCTCGAAAATGGGCTGGCATTCCCGAAATTTTCGGGAATTGTCCGAGAAACCCCCGAGAGCGAGGCTAGCCATGGGATAATCAGGATTTCGTTCATACGATTCGCGAGCGCATCTAAATTTCCTAAATGCGTGCCGCACCCGCACGCGTGATCTGCGCTTGCTACGGCGTAATCCCACAGCGCAGAGCAGGGGAATCGTCGCGGGTATCTTGCAACGAAAAGTTGTGATCGGGCTCAAGAGGTTCTTGGCCGTGCCCGCGGAAGCGAAGGGGTAGGGTCGGGGAGGGCGCTGAAATGCCGCTGAACTCGGTGCGCGAAGTCGCGCGGGCGAGCGGCGTAGAACTTCCGGCCCCCGAGGAGCGACCGAGCGCCGAGCTCTTCGCGCCGATGATCGATGACCGAAAAGAGGCGCTCCCGCTCGCGACCCGATCCGTAGGTCTCCGGATCGGCCTGCACCGCCTGCCGGAGAACCGCAAGGTCGTGATCGTCCCCAAGGGTCCGCGACAGCTCGTGAGCGTGCTCCACGAGTCCGTCGTCGGGACGGCCGCTCTGGACGAGCTGCAGCAGGTGCCACATGTACTTGGCCTGCTTTCGCAGCTCGTGCAGGTTCTCCACGGTCGGACTGGCCTCCGCCAGCGCCAGCGCGGCGCGCCCCGCTCGATACACCCGGCGCACGCCGCCTTCGAGCGCCTCCCAGCCGTCGTGCTCGATCTTCCAGGTCGGGACCCGCGCGAGCGCGCGCTCCAGGGCGTCCCTCACCCCATCGAAGGCGTGACCCTCGAGCAGCACCCTGCGTACGACGGCCCGCTCGCGCCCGAGCAGCGCGTCGCGGATCGGTTCCGAGGGCGGCGTCAGAGCCAGGCTGTCGAGCGTCCCGACCAGCACCTGGGCGTCACGAACCTCGGTCAGCGGCCGAGCGGCGTCCCGGAAGCGCGCGTTTTCCTTGCGGTACACGGGCTCCCCGAGCTCGTCGCGGACCAGCCGCAGCGCGGCCCTGATTCGCTTCAAGCACTTTCTCACCTCGTGAACGGCGACGGCCCGTGCCCCATCCTTCGCTTTCGGGTCGAGTCGACATTGCTCGAGCGCCGTTTCGATCTCGCCGCTCACGGCGCGGCGGATGCCTTCTTCGATCGACTCGCTGGGGCTGAGTTCAAACGTCATGTCACGATTTCGTCAAATCCTGGCGAAAACGCCGCGTCCCGCGCCGGGTGTCGATCCGGCGGGGCGCCGTCTCGCCGGCCAGCCGCGAGGGCACACGGCTCGAACGAGCAAGCAGGCGTACGCCGTGCCAACCGGGCCCGCCCGGCCAGGTCCCTGGACGGGGGACGGGCTGTCGCGCCAGCGGGGGCCGGGGCTAGACTGCCGGCATGGTGACCTTCAAGCAGCTTTTCGTTCCGACCGACTTCGGTGAATCGGCAGAGCGGGCGCTCGACGTGGCTCTCGCGCTGGCCTCGAAGTTCGACGCGAAGGTCACGCTCTTTCACTCGAGCTGGCTGCCGGCCAGCGCGCACGTCGCGTACGGAGAAGGTCTGCCCTGGCCGACCGACGCGTTCATGCAGCAGGCGGAAAAGGAGCTCGACGCGGTCACCGCGCACGCCAAGGAACGTTTTTCGAACGTCGAGTCCTACGTCGTCAAGGGGGAGCCGTGGGAGGAAATCCTGAGGGGGGCCAGAGAACGCGGTGCGGATCTCATCGTGATGGGCAGCCACGGTCGGCGCGGCCTCTCGCGTGTCTTTCTCGGTAGCGTTGCGGAGCGCATCGTGCGGCTTTCCCCGATTCCGGTCCTGACCATCTCGAGCAAGACCGAGCAAGATGCAAAAGACAAGGCGCTCTCGCATGCCAGCACCGCAAAACCATGAATGCGTTGCGATTCCCCGCTCCACGCGGACCCGCCGGGGATTCCACGAGCCCCCTGTCTTTGCCGACGGTCGAAGCGCATCCATCTTTTGATGCGTCATTGATGCCAGCACGCGAGAGACCCATTCATACAATTTTAAACCGCCAAAGATATACCGAATAGCAAAGCGCACAAACTGCCATGAAACGCAAGAATTGCGTCGGTTCATGGCCATCGGGGATACCGGCGACCCAGGATCGCCCAATTTTGCGGCATTTTTCGGAGTGGAACGAGATGAGCAATGGTACGAGCCCACTATGAATCGAACAATTCGTGGGTTTACGTCATTGATTGGTCTCGCGATGTTCATCGGGTGCGCCGGCTCGACGCCTCCGGCCAAGAGCGCCGTGGATCAGGCCGCGGACATGGAGCGGAACCGATGCACCGCCGCGGAAGACGAGAGTGCTCTCAAGCCGGTGCTGAGCGGCAGCGCAATCGAGAAAGTCGAGCCGCTGTACGGCAATATCGAGAATGCGAAGGGCGGAGCGCAACCCGAGCTCCAGGGCGCGATGATCCATGTGCGCCCCGTCCCGGGGATGACGGGCGAATGGCTGGACCGCGCGCTCGAATGCCACAGTGCCAAGCGCGTCCTGGGGCGAATCCCGGCGGGAGACCTGCCCAACGATCCCTTCTGGCTGCCAGGCGACAGGACCGTGGACATCGACGCCGAATCGGCCCGTGACGGCTTCACGGTGGCCGTGCGTGGAGCAACGGTCGCCGACGGTCACGAGATCCTCGAGCGCGCAACCGCGTTCCACGCGGCCACGGCATCCGCCCCCGCGAGCAACTGAGTCGGAGCTTCCTGCCGGACGCGCCGAGGCCAGCCCTCCCCAGCGCCCGCCCAAGACCGAGAGCCCCCTCATCGCGCCTGCGCCGGTGGGGGGGCCGGACAGACGACCTCGAGCGTGTGAGGCGTGTAGATGAGAAGGGTGGCCATCGACACGAGCACGTCGGTGGCGCTCACGTACAAGGCGGTTCGAACGGGCCGGTCACAATACCGATGGACGTCGATGCGTCCGGTGCCGACGAAGCCGTTGACGAACGTCGGCGGATGCTCCGTATACGTGATGGTCGGCGTGGTCGGAGCCACGTCCGGGGGGGCCTGGTCGAAGGCGAAGTGGTAACAGCCGGTCGCGAGCAAAAAGGATAGCCAGGGGACCGTCCGGGGGGTCTTCGAGTCTCGCAGCATGGGGCACCGCCGTCCGTGGAGATTTGGCGGAAATTCAAATTATTGCCATGGCTTTGATCTCGCGCCCCCCCACTAGGGTCCACCGGCACGCGCGACGGACGCATCGCCCTCGGCCGCGTCCATCGCGGCGTCCGGCGCGCACAGCGTGGTGCCGGCCGACGTGATTTCACAGACCCACGTCCCATCGATGCACGCGCATGTCCAGCCATCGAAGAGGCCGGGGCACTCGACCACCGAAACGACCGCCGAGCACGATTCGCTCCCGGAGCACGCGCCCGAAGGCAAAGCGGTTCCGGGGACCGCGGCGTCCGGAATCGACCCATCCGGCGCGGGGCATGGAGCGAGGGCGGCCGCCTCGGGCTCCGCGTCCTGCCCCGTTTGCGGCGGGTTCCTGCACGAGAACTCGCCCGTGCCGCCGCCGTCCGGCAGGATGTCGTACGTCGGATCGCAGCCAACGGGACAGGTCTCGGCAGTCGCGTAACAAAGGCAGTCTCCGGGGCAGCCGGCGTTGGGCGGGGGAGCGAGGCATGCGCCGAAAGGCAGTGTGCACCCGAGACCGAGGAGGATCGCCGAGGCCGCCGGAATGCGAGCCACCGGACCGCTCGGCACCTCACGCCTCCGAGAGGAATCGATTCTCAGCGTAACAGTAGGCCCAGGTCTCGCCGAGCTCGCCCGAGGTGATGAGGGGGTGATTCGTCGCGCGGAAGTGTTTGGTCGCGTGGCGGTTCGGCGACGAGTCGCAGCAGCCGACGTGGCCACACGACAGGCAGATTCGCAAATGGACCCACGAGGCGCCGATCTTCAGACAGTCCTCGCATCCTCGCGGCGGCCGATCCACGCTCCGCGGCGTCGCCGGTGTCACGTGCGAGCAGGGGTAGGAGAAATCGATGCGGTCGGAAGAGCTCATGGGCGAACTATGACCGCCCGCGTCGCGTCAGGGAAGCGCGCCCCGCCAGGATCGCCGGTCGGCTTCTCCGCCCAGCAGCCGCCGGCCGACCGGGCCGCTCGAGACGCGTGGCCGCTCGAGCGTCCGCGAGCGTCGCAAGGCGAGGTCACCCGGGACGTCCGTCCCGGCGGGATCGACGTGATAGATTCAGCCGAGCATGGTCCAAAGGCGCCGCTGGACCACGGGGCCGGGGTGGCGCGGCGGGCGGGGTTGGCGCGGCGGGCGGGGTTGGCGCGGCGGGCCGGGGTGGCGCGGCGGGCCGGGGTGGCGCGGCGGGCCGAGGTGGCGCGGGGGTTGGCGCGGCGCATCCGCGGCCGCAGGCGCCGTCGCGCTCGTCACCCTGGCGTCGCGCCCTTGTTCGGCAGGCGACCCCTTCGAGATCCAGGTGTACGACGGCACCGCCAACGCGCCGGGGGCTCCGGGCATCGAGCTGCACCTCAACGACTGGGCGACGGGCAATCGAAGCGACTACACGCCTCCCGAGGCGTCCCTTCACGGCCAGGTGCACGCGACGCTCGAGCCGTCGTACGGGCTCACCCCGTTCTGGGAGCTCGGCGCGTACCTCGAAACGGCATGGCGGACCGACCCGGGCGTTTACGACTACGCAGGCGTCAAGCTTCGCACGAAGTTCGTCAGTCCCCCGACGTTCGACCCGCACTGGCGGTTCGGGGTGAACCTCGAGGTCTCGTTTCTTCCGTCCACCTACGACCACGACGAGTGGGGGAGTGAAATCCGTCCCATCATCGCCTGGCACGATGATCGATGGCTCTTCGTGCTCAACCCCATCCTGGACCAGGCGCTTGCAGGGGCTGACGCGAAATATGGTCCCAGCTTCGATCCCGCGCTCAAGATTGCCGTGACCACCGGGCCCGTGGCTCTCGGCATCGAGGATTACGCGACCTTCGGACAGGTGGGCGCCCTTCTGCCGTGGAGTCGAGAGCAGCACCTGTTGTTCGAGGTCCTCGATCTGGTTTCGGTGGAGCACTTCGAGCTCAACGCGGGAGTCGGAGAGGGGCTCACGCAAGCCAGCGCGGGGCTCGTGTTCAAGATGATCCTCGGCTTCGAGTTCGAGCACGAGATCGCAAAGCCGAGCCCGATCGAGTCCCCACGGCTCGGGCTCCGGTGAGCGCGCAAGGCCCTCGTTTCAAAAGGGCGGACGCCGGCGAGGACGCTTGCACCTCAGAGAGCGAAGGTCCCGAGAGGCATTCGCAGGACGTAGCTCGGATCGACTCCGTAGACGTACGTCGCGTCCACGAAAACGCGCCTCGGCCCGTACCAGCTCTGCGATTGAAGGGGCAGCGTTTGAGCGGCCCCGCCCGCGAGGGGCACCCGAGCAATTCCGATGCCCACGACCCCGGCCACGTAGGTGCCGTTCGTGCAATTCGTGCACGACGGTCCTTCGTTGGTAGCGGCCACCTCGTTCATCGTGAAGTACGCGTACTGCCCGTCGGTCGCGAGCCCGCGGCAAAAGAAGCTGTCTTGCGATCCATTGTAGACCTGCACGGGCGCGGCGCCAGCGGCGCTCATCCACACGAGGCACCCTCCGACCCCCGGCCCGATGTCCGGCGCGGCCGCCCACACGAGGACGGACTGGTTCCCGGAGCCCGCCGAGGCCACGGCGACCAGGCTCCACCCGGCGGGCAAGCTCGGGGCCGAGAGCACAGTGGGCGTCGGCGGCGTCGTGCCGGCCCAGCCGGCCGGGGCACAGAGCACCTGCGACGTGGCGTCCAGCCAGCAAAGGGAGCCGTTGAAGGAGACGAGCGTGTGGATCGCGACGGCGGGATCGAACGTGGTGGACACGGCCGCGGGGGCGACCTCGCCCAGGCAGGGTGGGGTGGAGCAAGACACGGCGAAAATCAGGCCCTGACTCGGCAGGTGCGCGGCCGTCGGGGTTGCCCCTGTGTTCGCGGCCCCTTGCACCCATTCGGGCGAATCCGGCGAAGCCGGCACCGTTTCGTTCGTGAGGGTCGGAAGGAGGGCCACGGAGACATAAACGGCGTCGGTCTCGGCAACCATCCCCACGATCTCGTAGCTACTGTACTGTGGGGTCGAGGCGCTGGGGTTGGTCGAGGGCGTCACCAGGGGGAAATTCGCCCAACCCGGAACGCTGGACTGGGATGCAGCGGCGGATTGGACGACCGCGGCGGCGCTGCCCATCCAGAGCGCGATCCCCGCCGACGATCCGCTGGAGGAAATCGTGACCTCCGCGGGCACCGCCCAGTAGACCGTACCGTCCGTCGAAAGTGCCAGGTCGATTCCCGAGCCGCTGCTGCCACCGGAGCCCAGGTCCTGAGAAAGCGAAATGGCGAGGAGCGAAGGCGGAGCGAACATCGATGCGTAATCCGCCTGGGCGCCGCTCTGGCACCCTCCACAGCCCTGCGCAATCGACGTGAAGAACCCCGCGGCAGAGGGCGCGGCCGCGGCGATGTACGAGGTGTTCGGGTTGCTGCCTCCACCGTTACCGTTGTCGTTGGGCAGGACCAGGATCCCGGCGACCTCGCTCACGGTAGCGGGATTGGGACCGGAGCCGCAGCCACAGAACGCTGCGCCCGCGAAGATGATGAGCCATGGCGCGAAAAGGATTCTCATGACGACCGGGTCAAAGGGCCAGAGACGTCCGCAGTCCGAAGAACACGGAGAAGTACGCATCCGGGCCGCCTGACTGGTTGCCGCTCGACTGTGAGGGCGAGCTGCCGGTGGTGACCTGACCTCCCGGGAACTTCGGCTGCTCCTTCGCGACGGAGAACACGAGCGAGCCGTATCCGCCGATCGCCCAGGCGTGAAACGAGTCGAGCGGGTGCCAGTCGAGACCGAGCCGACCACCGAAGTCGACCGCCGGAGTCGCATCGCCGCCCGTGTTGGACTCGCCGCTCAGTGGCTGAAACACCGTGTAGTTGAATACAGACACTCGGAACGCGGGTTCGAACGCCAGCCACGGGTCGATGGGGGAGCGGGGCAACAAGTGCACGAGCACCTGCAGCCCGGCCTTGAGATTCACGCAGCTGCTGAACGACCAGATCGGGTCCAGGGTCAGCGCTGACGCCGTGGCCGCGCTCTGTTCGTCGGTCCCACAGTTGCGGCTTGCATCGAGCTCGTCGGCTTCGATGAAGAAACCGAGGTCGGTTCTGCGTCCCGGGTGCCATCCAATGTCCAGCCGGGTCATGTTCATCCACGGCCGGTCGCCGTGCAGCTTCACGCCCGGACCTTCCGAGATCCCCATCTCGAAGCCGGGCCATCTGTCCTCCGGCGGAGGCGGCACGTAGACTTTCTGGAGCAGCACATCGACGCTCCGGTGCTCCTCGTCGCTCAGAACCACCTCCGACTGGTAGGGTACCATCCCCGGCGCTTCGACACGGAGCTGGTGCCCGCCGCTTTTGATCTGGCCTTCGAACCGCCCCCCCGCACCTGCCGGCTGCCCGTCGATCGTGATCGACGCGTCGGGCTGCGTCGTCACGACGAGGTGCCCCTCATGGACCTCGGGCACCAGACTGACGTCGACCTTGGCCTCGGCACTGCCCCCGATCGGAACGGACTGGAGCCAGTCCTTGAAGCCGACCTTGCGAACCTCGATCTTCCGCGCCCCGATGTCGACGACGACCGGATTGTCGACCGGGGAGCTGCCGATTCGCTGGTCGTCGATCGTCACCTCGGCTCCTGGCTCGTTCACCGTCACGGTGAGCTTCACCGTGAACGATTCGATCGCCTGAAGGAGGGCCGTCGCCTCCGCTCGATCCGCGGGGCCGAGGAGATCACCACCTTCGGCAAGGTACTTCCGCACGAGCGCAACGGTGCGTGCATAGTGCCGCTGATTCTTCTCGCAGGCGGCGATGTTCCAGAGAAGGCGCGGCTCCGCGGACTTGTCGTAGGCCGCCTGCAGCTTGATCTCGGCGCCCGCCCAGTCCCCGTCGCCGACGAGGAGCTTCGCCGCGTCGTAGTCGGCCTTCGCGTCGCCTGTGAGCGACTCCGAGAGCGGTCTGGGACCTGCGGGCGGATGAGCCTCTGTGCTCTTCTTCGGCGCGTTGGCGGGCGGTGATTGCGCGAACGCCTCCGAGGCAAAGAAGGCAGAGAAGGCAGAGAAGGCAGAGAAGGCAGAGAGGCCAAAGAGACCGACCGGGAGGCCCAGGGAGCCGAGCGGACCCAGGGAGCCCAGGTGGACGGTGACCAGGATCGCGATGCCGAGCCGCCAAGGGCGAGGCTCCACCGCTAGCTCCCCCGACGCCCTTCCTCGCATTCGCGATCCGATGCTACCTTGGTATGTGCCGCCCATGGGTCCAGAATCAGGCGCGCCTGTCGAGGTCGGAGAAGTCGTCGCAGGTAAGTACCGCGTCGATCGGGTTCTGGGCACAGGGGGTATGGGAGTGGTCCTCGCGGCCACACAGGTCGACCTCGATCGCCGGGTGGCCATCAAGTTCCTCCTTCCCGCCGCCCTGAAGAACCCCGAGGTCGTCGCGCGCTTCTCGCGCGAGGCGCGCTCCGCGGCGAAGATCCAGAGCGAGCACGTTGCGCGTGTGATCGATGTGGGCGTGCTGCCGACAGGCGCTCCCTACATGGTGATGGAGTACCTCGACGGGTCGGACCTCGCACAACGCATCTCCGCGGGTGAGCGCCTCCCTCTGGCCGAAGCCGTGCGCTACGTGCTCGAGGCGTGCGAGGCCCTCGCCGAGGCCCACGCCGCGGGCATCGTGCACCGGGACCTGAAGCCCGCGAATCTCTTTCTGGCCCGTCGTCCCGACCGGACGAGCAGCGTCAAGGTCCTCGACTTCGGGATCTCCAAGTCGCCGGTCGGAGACGGCGGCATCACGAGCACGCAGGCTGTGATGGGCTCACCTCTTTACATGTCCCCCGAGCAGCTCGTGTCGGCGAAGCGCGTCGACCACCGCACGGACATCTGGTCGCTGGGCGTCGTGCTGTTCGAAGCCCTCACCGGTTCGCCGCCCTTCGTGGCCGACACGATGCCTGAGATCGTCGCCCAGATCTTGACGGTTCCCGCACCGAGCGCGTGCGCAGCTCGACCCGACCTGCCGCCGCAGGTAGACACGATTCTTTCACGCTGCCTGGCCAAGGACGCGACCACGCGGTTCAAGGATGTTGCGGAGCTCGCGCGCGCTCTTGCGCCGTTCGTTCGTGACGGTGCCCGCTCGGTCGAGCGGGTGTCGCGCGTTCTAGGCGGGGATGCCGGCTCGCCGCATCTTGACGGCCCTCCCAGCGCAAGACCCGTCGGGGGAGGCGAGGCCATGGCCCCCGGCGCAGCCGCGCAGGCCGCCGCGCGCTCGGAGTCGTCGTGGGGTGGAACACGACCGGTCGGCGTCCCGGGTCGGCGGTCCGCGGCCTTGCGCTCGGTCGCAGCAGCCGGCGGAATCATCGTCGTGGCAATCGGGACGGCCGTCGTTCTGCGTGGATCGCGTTCGCACGCCGGCGGGCCCGCCGCCGGAGCGGGCTCGTACGCAGGGGCTGCTGCGAGCTCGCGCTCAGGAGACATGGCCCCCGCCGCGAACGCCCCGGAGCGAAGGGTCCAGGGAGAACCAGACGCTGTGCAACGCGCGCCGAAGTCGACCGCGAAGGAAACGCTCGCACCGCTTCCCGATGCGCCCGCGTCTGCCGCGGCCAGCGTCGCGTCCGGAGCTTCCGCGAAGCCCACCTCGACCGCCTCACCCGTCGCCGCACCGCGACGCAAGCCTGCGACCGTCGGCGGCGGCGCGCCCAGCTCACAGCCCACGGCGGCCACGGCCTCGATTGCTTCTCCGCCGCCCCCGGCCGCGGCTCCACCGGCGGCCGCCCCACCGGCGCCGACGCCGGTGAACGCGCTGAGCATGCCGTTCAAGTGACGGGGCCGGCGCCTGCAGCCCGCCCGGACTGACCGGTGCTCAGTACTCGTCGTGGCGTCGCACCCAGAATGGCCCGCGCTCCCCCTCGTCTCGGCCTTTCGGCACGAGGTCCAGATAATGGTAGGCTGTGTTGAGCATGTCGATGCCGCGCGCGTAGGCGGAGTACGTATGATAGACGGGCCCCGCTGCGTCCTTTGCAAAGACGCTCACACCCTCCCGATCGGCGCGGCGAGGATCCTGAGTAGTAAAGTTGTAGAGCCCTCGCTTTGCCGCAACCTCCTCGACCGTGAACGAGGCGTGGTAATCGAAGTTGAAGGAGCTGTCCCCGGACGAGACCCACTTGAAGGTCCACCCCATGCGCTTCTGGTACGCGGCGAGCTTGGCGTACGACGCCCGTGACACGGCGACCATCGACACGTCGCGCTGATTCAGGTGAACGATGATGCGGTCGAAGTTGTCCGCCCAGAAGGAGCACCCAGGACACCCGGCCTCCCAGTCCGGGCCGAACATGAAGTGGTAGACCACCAGCTGGCTCCGCCCGTCGAAAAGCTCCGCCAGCGTCTCGGTGCCTCGGGGTCCCTCGAACGAGTAGAGCTCACCAACCTTCACCCACGGAAGATCGCTTCGCTGTCGGCTCAGGTCGTCACGAGCTCGCGTGAGCTCCTTTTCCTTCTCGAGGAGTGCCATGCGGGCCGTCAACCACTCCTCCCTCGATGCGATTCGATGGTCGTTCATGTTCCACTCCCTTGGTCGAGCGCATCTTCCGGAGCGCGACTGCGCCCAGGCCCAGGCCGCTCGCCGAGCCGGTTCCGAGCGCGACGAGCGTCAGCGTCGCCACACAAAGCGGGCACATCACGCCGCTCCCAAGGCAAGGGGGCTGCCCGTCTCGAGCAACGTCTTGAGGCCCGAGAGAACGGGGTTCCAGCCCTTCCCGACGCTATTGAACGTGGCGGTCTCACCGTCGAAGTCGTCGTGGACGAGCGTCAGCTTGCAGACATTTCCCTGGCGCTCGATGGTCCACGTGACCCGACTCGCCCGATCGTTTCTCGTATCGTCCCTGTAGGGGCACGCGAAGGTGTGGACCAGCCGGCGGGGAGGCTCGATTTCGAGGATCTTGCCCTCGATCTTGACGGCTCCGTCCGGCGCTCGATGGACGTATTCGCCGCCGACCTTCCACGAACTCTCGACGGCTTGCTGGAAGAAGTACTGCCTCGTGAACGAAGCGTCCGTGATGGCTTGCCACAGCTTCTCGGGCGTCGTGCGGATGTACACCTCGTAGACGTGCTTCGGACGGCGCTCATCCATTTCGTCGTCTCCTTCCAGGCTCCTTTTCAGGTCAGCCAGCGCATGGGTGAATGGCCTCGCGTACTTGCTCGTCCAGCGATCGAAGATGCGTCGAATGGGAACGGGATTCAGATAGTGGAGCTTCTCGCGCCCCACTCTCTGCCGGGTGACGAGACCAGCGCGCTCGAGCACGCGAAGGTGCTTCATCACCCCGAACCGGGTCATCTCGGGAAGGTGCTCCTCGAGCTCTCCGAGGGTTTGCCCGTCGTGTTTGAAAAGCTCGTCGAGAAGGCGCCGCCGACTGGAATCCGAAAGCGCCTTGAACACATCCTCCAACGCGAGCGCGAATATGTGACCCAATGGTCACCTGTGTCAAGAACATTCTCGAGTGCGTATCCGGAACGGATCGGAGGGAAAAATGGCAAGCCGATTTCTCCCGGCATTGGCGGTTGCGCTCGTCGGCGGATGCGCCCCGGTCGTCGAGGGTCCGCCCGCGGCTCCCGAGGCATCGAAGAGCTCCGAAACGTCGTCGGGCGTGCCGGCCGATTGCGGCGACGCAAGCGCGTGGCGACAGGAGCTTCGGAGCGTCCCGCCGAACGCCATCGTCGGCCTCAAACCCAAGCACATCGTGGACACCTGCAGCGGAACGTCCCAGACCTCGGGAACGGTCCTTCTCTTGCGCCGGACGGACGGCGCCGACTCCTGGACCCGCATGCTCCGATGTTCGTCCGCACGGGTGTTCTTCGGCACCAGCGACGACACCTGGATTCCCGACGGCTGGGTCGACCTGGAGGTGCGCGCCGAAGGCAATGGGGCATCGGTCACGATCAGCGCGGAGAGCGTGGCGAAAAACATCCGGCTGTATCGCCGCGCGACGGCGTTTGCGGAGGGTCGCTGACGCGCCCGCGCTTTTAGCAAAGCTTTAGCCCAGCCTCCTTACACTCCACGTGTTGCGGAGGTTGTCATGAAGCTGATGTCGTCGCTTCGAAAGCCGTGCCGCTCGAGACGGATAGTCGGCACCGGCATCTCCATGGGGATGAGCGAGGCAAGCCTCGCGCGGGGCGTCGTGTGGACTCAGCTCGTCGTTCTCGTCCTCTGCGCGGCGCGCGTGCGCGCGGACTTGCTCGGTGGGACGCGGACGATCGAGGGAGGCCTGGCGCTCGGGCTCCTGGTCGTGCTTGCCGCTTCGCTCTTCGCCCGAGCGATCGCATGGGCGCTTAGGCGCCGCGGCGGCGGCCCGCGGCTTCCGCCGCCCACGCCTGCCTGGACGATCGGGTCGAGCCATGCTCACGCAAAGTGACGCCATGGCGGCGGAGCGCGACCCCGGCACGACCGGCGCCCCGGGCGGACCGCTGATCCTCGTGGTCGACGACGAAGCGTCCGTGCAGAAGCTGCTCGGGATTCTGCTGCGAGCTCAAGGAATGCGGACTGTCCAGGCGACCTCGGCCGCCGAGGCGCTCGCGCGCGCGGCGGATACGAACCCCGACCTCGTGCTGCTCGATCTCGGGCTTCCCGATGCAGACGGAATCGACGTCACCCGACAGCTGCGCGAATGGACGGCCGTGCCGGTCGTCGTCATCTCGGCGCGCGGCAAGGAGCTCGACAAGGTCGCGACCCTCGATGCCGGCGCGAACGACTATCTGACCAAGCCGTTCACCAATGGCGAGCTGCTCGCGCGGATTCGCGTCTGGCTGCGCGCGACCGCGCATCATCCGGCCAAGGACTCCGCGTCGATAATCGAAATCGGCCACCTTCGCATCGACTTCGCCAAACACCTCGTCCAGGTGGCCGGCCGCGAAGTCCACCTCACGCCGACGGAGTACAAGCTGTTTGCGACGCTCATGCGCAACCCGGGGCGCCTCATGACTCACCGGCAACTCCTCGACGCCGCGGGAGGACCCCGTTCCGCGGACTGGAGACAGTACCTGCGCGTCTACATGGGCCAGCTACGCCGGAAGCTGGAGCCCGACATGGCTCGCCCTCGTTACCTGTTGACCGAGCCGGGCGTCGGCTACCGGTTGCGTGCCGACTAGGCGCGTCGGCTACCGGCTGTGTGCCGACTAGGCGCGTCGGCTATCGGTTGCGTGCCGACTACGGCGCGCTCAGCAAAAGGCCACGGGTCGGGATGCACGATTTGCACGTTTGCGGGACGAGCATTCCCTGCGACTTTTAGAGCTTATTTAGCGCTGTATCCCTACAATGCCGCGACCGTTGGGCCTGCAAATGCTGCCGGTCCGAATCGCGAGGCGATTCGCCCTGATCACGAAAAGATCGCGAAAAAGATCACGAAAGAATGTGTCCCCCGCATTGAGCGTCCTGGCTCGTTTCCTGCACGGGCGTTTTTCCAAAAGCGGACGCATCCCTCCCAAAGCGGACGCATCACAGAGCTGGCACACAGGGCGTTCTTGCAATGGATTCTTGCCATGGATGGTGCTGCGCTGAGGGCAATCATCCCAATCGAGGATAACCCATGGATTTCGTCTACGTCGGCCTCACTCTTCTGCTCGTGGCCGCCACCTTCGGCCTCGTGCACCTCTGCGAAAGAGTCTGAGGAGGCCCGCCGTCCCACGGACGGCGTCTGATTGCGGGGAGCGCCGGTTCTGGAGGTGGCGCTTCCCTGCCGGAGATCTCGAATCATGCCTGTTCTCTACATCATCGGTGGCATCGTCTCTGTCGGCCTTCTCGTCTACTTGTTCGTCGCCCTTCTGCGACCGGAGGCGCTGTCGTGACCTGGCAAGGCTACGCACAAATCGTCGTGCTGCTCGGCGTGCTCGTGGCTTCGGTGAAGCCTCTCGGCGCGTACATGGCGAGGGTCTACGAGGGCGAGCCGCTGCTGCTCGAGAAGCCGCTGGGCTGGCTCGAGCGACTCACGTACCGGCTGTGCGGCGTTCCCCGAGACGCCGAGCAGCGCGAGATGCGGTGGACGACGTACGCGGTCGCGATGCTGCTGTTCAACGCGGCGGGCATCCTCCTCGTGTACGCGCTCGAGCGACTGCAAGGCTTTCTGCCGCTCAATCCACAAGGCTTCACTGCGCCGAGCGCCGACCTGTCGTGGAACACCGCCGTGAGCTTCGCCACGAACACCAACTGGCAGAGCTACGGCGGCGAGACGACGATGAGCTACCTCACCCAGATGCTCGCCCTGGCGGTCCAGAACTTCGTGTGCGCGGCGTCCGGCATGGCGGTGATGGTGGCGCTCGTGCGCGGGCTTGCGCGCAAGACGACGTCTACGCTCGGCAATTTCTGGGTCGATCTCACCCGCACAACGCTCTACGTCCTTTTGCCTCTCGCGCTGGTCTGGGCAATCATCTTCGTCTCTCAGGGTGCCGTGCAAACCTTCGCCGCGTACCCCTCCGCCTCGCTGCTGCAGGCGACCAAGGACGCCGACGGACACACGGTCGCCGATCAGGTCATCGCGGTCGGGCCGGTCGCCTCGCAGATCGCGATCAAGATGCTGGGGACGAACGGGGGCGGCTTCTTCAACGCCAACGCCGCGCACCCGTTCGAAAATCCGACTCCGCTGTCCAACTTCTTCAACATCTACGGTTTGCTGCTCATCCCGGCGGCGCTCACGTACACGTTCGGCAAGATGGTCAAGGACACTCGCCAGGGGTGGGCGATCCTCGGCGCCATGTTCGTCGTCTTCGTGCCGCTCCTCTGTCTGTGCGTCGCCCAGGAGCAAGCCGGCAACCCGGCGCTGGCTTCACTCCACGTCGATCAGGCCGCGAGCGCATGGCAAGCAGGCGGCAACATGGAGGGCAAGGAGGTGCGCTTCGGCATCTCGGGCACCGGGCTCTTCGCGAGCGCCACGACCGGCGCGTCGTGTGGCGCCGTCAACGCCATGCACGACTCTTTCACGCCGCTCGGGGGCCTCGTACCGCTCTGGCTCATCCAGCTTGGCGAGATCATCTTCGGCGGCGTCGGCTCGGGCCTGTACGGCATCCTCATGTTCGCCGTGGTCGCCGTCTTCGTGGCCGGGCTCATGGTCGGGCGGACGCCGGAGTACCTCGGCAAGAAGATCGAGGCGAAGGAGATGAAGATGGCCTCGCTCGCCGTGCTCGTGCCCGCCGCGACCATCCTCATCTTCACGGCCATCGGCGTCGTGACCGAGGCCGGAAGGAAGGGGGTCTTTAATCCGGGACCGCACGGCTTCAGCGAGGTGCTCTACGCGTTCTCCTCGGCCACGGGCAACAACGGGAGCGCCTTTGCCGGCCTCAGCGCCAATTCGCCCTTTTACAACACCACGCTCGGGCTCGCGATGTTTTTCGGTCGCTACTGGATCAAGGTGCCGGTTTTGGCCCTCGCCGGTGCGCTCGCGCAGAAGAAAATCGTCCCCTCGGGCGCGGGAACCCTTCCGACGCACACACCGCTCTTCGTGGCGATGCTGGTCGGAACGATCGCCATCGTGGGGGCCCTCACGTTCATTCCAGCCCTCGCCCTCGGACCCATCGTGGAGCAACTGCTCGCGAAATCCTGAGCACCCCCGAAGCACCGGGCCACTGCTCGCGAAATACTGACCTCGACGGCAAAGCCATGACGACGACCGAGAAAGCCATTGTTGAGCGCCCTTCTGGAGCTTCGCTTCGGGGACCGGACACCGCCGCGCCGACCGAGCTCGGGCCCGCGGCGGGCGGCGGTCGCGCCGAGCCTGGGAAGCACCGCAAGAGGGGCGAGGCCAGACCGCTCTTCGAGGGTCCGATCGTTCGGCGCGCCATCGTCGACAGCGTCCGCAAGCTGGACCCGCGCCACCAGGTGCGCAACCCCGTCATGTTCGTCGTCGAGATCGGCAGCATCCTGACGACAGGGCTGTTCGTTCAAGCGCTGGTCGGACACGGCGAGGCGCCCGCTGGCTTCATCCTGGCCATCACGCTCTGGCTATGGTTCACCGTGCTCTTCGCGAATTTCGCGGAAGCCATGGCCGAAGGGCGCGGAAAGGCGCAGGCCGACTCGCTGCGTCGGGCGCGCAAGGACATCCAGGCGAAGCTCATTTCCGAGCCGCGTCGAGAAGCCGTGACCCGACCCGTCTTCGCTTCCGAGCTGCGCAAGGGCGACTTCGTGATCGTCGAAGCGGGAGACTTCGTACCAGGCGACGGCGAGATCGTCGATGGCGTGGCATCCGTCGACGAGAGCGCCATCACCGGTGAGAGCGCGCCGGTCATTCGCGAGAGCGGTGGCGATCGGAGCGCCGTCACGGGGGGCACGCGGGTTCTCTCGGACTGGCTCGTCGTCCGGGTGACGGCGAACCCGGGCGAGACGTTCCTCGACCGGATGATCGCCATGGTCGAGGGTGCCAAGCGGCAGAAGACTCCCAACGAAATTGCGCTGGATATCCTGCTGGCTGCTCTCACGATCATCTTTTTGCTCGCGACCGTCACCCTGCTGCCGTATTCGCTCTTCAGCGTCGAGGCCGCGAAGCAAGGCACTCCGGTGACGATCACCGTGCTGGTGGCGCTCCTCGTGTGCCTCATCCCGACCACCATCGGCGGCCTGCTCTCGGCGATCGGCATCGCCGGCATGGACCGGATGATTCAGGCCAACGTCATCGCCACCAGTGGACGAGCGGTCGAGGCGGCGGGGGATGTCGACGTGCTCCTGCTCGACAAGACGGGGACGATCACCCTCGGCAACCGGCAGGCGACAGCATTGCTCCCCGCGGCGGGCTGCACGAAGGAGCGCCTGGCCGACGCCGCGCAATTGAGCTCGCTGGCGGACGAGACGCCCGAAGGCCGTAGCATCGTCGTCCTGGCCAAGGAACGCTACGGCATCCGAGAGCGAGACGTGCACGCCCTCAAGGCCACGTTCGTCCCGTTCACGGCGCAGACGCGCATGAGTGGCGTGGACATGGACGGCCGCGAGATCCGCAAGGGAGCGGCCGACTCCATCGAGGCGTACGTCCGCGCCAAGGGCGGGGCGTTCCCCGCTGACGTGCGCGCCAACGTCGAGACCGTCTCCAAGGCCGGCGGCACCCCGCTGGTGGTGGCCGAGGGCGCGACCGTCATCGGTGTCATTCAGCTCAAGGACATCGTCAAGGGCGGAATCAAGGAACGCTTCGCCGAGCTCCGCCGGATGGGGATCAAAACGGTCATGATCACCGGCGACAATCCGATGACGGCGGCGGCAATCGCCGCGGAATCGGGCGTCGACGACTACCTCGCACAAGCCACGCCCGAGACCAAGCTCTCGCTGATTCGCGAGCACCAGAAGGGCGGGCGCCTCGTCGCGATGACGGGCGACGGGACCAACGACGCCCCCGCCCTGGCGCAAGCCGACGTGGCGGTCGCCATGAACACGGGCACGCAAGCCGCCAAAGAGGCGGGCAACATGGTCGACCTCGATTCCAATCCGACCAAGCTCATCGAGGTCGTCGAGATCGGCAAGCAGCTTTTGATGACACGAGGCGCGCTCACCACGTTCAGCATCGCCAATGACGTCGCCAAGTACTTCGCCATCATTCCCGCGGCCTTCGCGACGACATACCCCGCGCTCAACGCTTTGAACGTCATGCACCTGGCGACGCCGCAGAGCGCCATCCTCAGCGCAGTCATCTTCAACGCCCTCATCATCATCGCGCTCATTCCACTGGCTCTTCGCGGGATCGCCTACCGGGCCGTCGGCGCGTCTCGCTTGCTGCGCGATCACCTGCTCGTCTACGGCCTCGGAGGCATCGTCGTGCCGTTCGTCGGCATCAAGCTCATCGACGTTCTTCTGGTGGTCCTGCACCTCGCCTGAACGGAGTCCTGAACCCATGCTTTCGCAGATTCGTGCAGCCGTCGTCTCGCTCGCCGTACTGACGCTGGTGACGGGGATTGCCTATCCGCTCCTCGTGACCGGGATCGCGCAGGCGGCATTTCCTCAGCAAGCCAACGGGAGCCTCATCCTGCGGGGCGGCAAGCCCATCGGCTCGCGGCTGATCGGCCAGCCGTTCGACAGCCCGAAGTACTTCTGGGGCCGGCTTTCCGCTACCAGCGACGCGAACGGCAAGGCGCTTTCCTACAACGCCCAGTCGTCGGCCGGTTCGAATCTGGGACCGACGAACCCCGCGCTCATCGACGAGATCAAGGGCCGCGTCGACGCCCTGAGGGCAGCCGACCCGGACAACCCGGCGCCGATCCCCGTCGACCTCGTCACTTCGTCCGGCAGTGGGCTCGACCCTGACATCTCTCCCGCGGCGGCTCGCTACCAGGTTCACCGGGTGGCGAAGGCCCGCGGCGTCGAGGAAGCACACATCCAGGCGCTCGTCGACCAGCACACCGAAAATCGGCAGCTCGGCATCTTGGGCGAGCCCCGAGTCAACGTGCTCGAGCTCAATCTCGCGCTCGACGGCGTCAACTAGCAGGGCGGGAAGTCGCCCTCAGCTCGCGCTCGACGGCGTCAACCACAACAGGGCAGGAAGTCGCCCTCAGGTCCGTTCGCCCCGCGTGCATCGGGACGACCCTGGTGCTCTCGCTGTCGCCGGGGTAGACGGCGTCGCTCCAGGGGTTCAGACTCGCACGGGCGAGGGCGAGGCAACGCTGACGATGAGCCAGGCGCGCGCCGATCCCGACGAGCTCCTTCGGCACGCGATGGCGGAGGAGCAGCGCGCGACCCGGGGCAAGCTCGTCATCTTCTTCGGGGCGGCACCCGGCGTCGGAAAAACGTACGCGATGCTGGAGGCGGCGCGAACGGAGCGCGACCTGAAACGCGACGTCGTCGTCGGCATCGTCGAGACCCATGGCCGGTACGACACCGGCGCGCTGGTCATCGGCCTCGAGCTTCTGCCTCGCCGAAAGGTCCAGTACCGCGGTGTGACGCTCGAGGAGTTCGACCTCGATGCCGCCCTGGCGCGCAAGCCGGGCCTCATTTTGGTGGACGAGTTGGCGCACACGAACCCGCCCGATTCCCGTCACTTGAAGCGATGGCAGGACGTCGAGGAGTTGCTCGACGCGGGCATCGACGTCTACTCGACGCTCAACGTTCAGCACATCGAAAGCCTGAACGACGTCGTGGCGCAGGTCACCGGTGTCGTCGTCCGTGAGACCGTTCCGGATCGCGTGATCGAGCAAGCCACCGAGGTGCGACTCATCGACCTCCCACCCGACGAGCTTCTCGAGCGCATGTCGGAGGGCAAGGTCTACATGCCCGAGAAGGCGGAGCGCGCCGCCCAGAACTTCTTTCGCAAGGGCAACCTCATTGCTCTTCGTGAGCTCGCTCTCCGCAGCACCGCCGAACGCGTCGATGCGCAGATGCGCATGTACCGGACCGCACACGGGATCCACGGGGTGTGGGCGATCACGGAGCGAGTCCTCGTGTGCGTGAGCCCGAGCCCGTCGTCGGCGCGCCTCATCCGCGCCGCTCGGCGGATCGCAGCGAGCCTGCATGCTCCCTGCATTGCCGCGTACGTCGAAACTCCTTCGGCGCTGAGGATGTCCGATGCCAATCGGCAGCAGCTCGCGGACAATCTGCGCCTGGCCGAGCAGCTCGGCGCGGAGGCCGTGACGCTCAAGGGCGAGCGGGCCGCGCTCGAGACGGTCCGTTACGCGCGATCGCGCAACGTGACACGCATCGTCATCGGCAAACCCACCCATTCCCGATGGCGCGACCTGGTTCGCACCTCGTTCCTGGAAGAGATCGTCCGGTCGAGCGGAGACATCGACGTGCACGTCATCTCGGGCGACGAGGCCCCCAAGCGCTTGCCCGCCGTCTGGCAGCGTACGTCCGCCAAGCCTCTTTCGTACGTTGCAAGCGCCGGCACCGCCACGGCGGCCACGTTGGTCTCGGGGCTTCTCTTCGGCCGGCGTCAGCTCGCCGACGTCGTGATGATCTACCTGATGGGCATCATCCTCGTGTCGCTGCGATTCGGGTATGGGCCCTCGATCTGCGCGGCAATCCTGAGCATCTTCATGCTCGATTTCTTCTTCGTCCCTCCCTACCTGAGCTTTTCCGTCTCGGACTTCCAGCACGTCGTGATGTTCGGGGTCATGTTCGTGGTTGCGGTCGTCGTGAGCAATCTCACCCGTCGAGTCCGAATGCAGGCCGACGCGGCGCGCTACCGCGAACGGCGCACGGCGACCCTCTACCGAATGAGCCGGGAGCTCGCGGCCACGCGCGCGACCCGCAACCTGGCCAACGTGGCGGTGGAGCACGTCCACGAGGTCTTCGAAGCCCAGGTCGCCCTTCTGCTGGAAGGGATCGACGGGCGACTGGAAAACCTCGCGACTGGGGACCACGCGTTTACCCTGGACGAAAAAGAAAAGGCCGTCGTCGAGTGGGTTTGGTCTCACGGCAAACCCGCCGGCCTGAGCACGGACACGCTTCCCTCGTCGCGCGCCCTCTACTCACGCCTCGACAGCGCCCAGGGCCCGGTGGGCGTGCTCGGGGTCATGCCGACCGATGCCCGCCGCTTCGGGGACCCCGAGCAGCGCAGCTTGCTCGAGGTCATCGCGAATCAGGTAGCGTCGGCGCTCGAGCGCGCGCGCCTGGCCGAGCAGGCGCAGCGAGCGCAGGTCGAGATCGAGGCCGAGAGGCTGCGGAGCTCGCTTCTCAGCTCCGTTTCGCACGATCTGCGGACACCTCTTTCGGTCATCAAGGGCGCCGCAAGCGCCCTCGTCGAATCCGATGCGAAGCTCGAGCCGGAGGCTCGAAGCGACCTTGCCAAGACGATCGAAGAAGAGGCCGATCGGCTCAACCGGCTGGTGCGCAATCTGCTGGACATGACGCGTCTGGCGTCGGGTGCGATCCAGATCACGAAGGAGTGGCAGCCCATCGAGGGCGTGGTCGGCGCAGCGCTCGAGCGCCTCGAAGAGCAGCTCCGCGGCCGGGAGATCACGACGCATCTTTCCTCGGACACGCCGCCCCTCGTCCCGATCGATGGCGTCTTGGTCGAACAGCTGTTCATCAACTTGCTCGAGAACGCCGTCAAGTACACGCCCGACGGGAGCCCCATCGAGATCTCGGCGCATCCGGACGACGGCAACCTGGTTCTCGAGGTGGCGGATCGCGGCCCGGGAATTCCGCCGGAGTCCGCGCAGAAGATCTTCGAGAAGTTCTACCGGCTGCCACGGGAGCGGGGGGGCGGAGCCGGGCTCGGACTTGCGATCTGCCGCGCCATCGTGGAAGCGCACGGGGGGAGAATCTGGGCGGAGAACCGCGAGGGCGGCGGGGCATGCTTCCGCTTCACGCTGCCGATTGCCGGCCCCGCTCCGGTCGTCTCGGCGGAAGACGCAAAATGAGCGTGCTGACGCTGCTGGTCATCGAGGATGAGCCCCAGGTCCGCCGCTTTCTTCGCAATTCGCTGCCGCCCAGCGAATACGAAATGCTCGAGGCCGAGAGCGGCGAGCGGGGGCTATCGACGGCGGCGGCCCGCCACCCGGACGTGATCCTCCTGGACCTCGGGCTGCCGGACATCGACGGCGTCGAGGTGACCCGTCGGCTTCGCGAGTGGACGACCATCCCGATCATCGTTCTTTCGGCGCGCGGTCAGGACCAGGACAAGGTCGCGGCCCTCGACGCCGGCGCCGACGACTATTTGACCAAGCCGTTCAGCCTCCCGGAGCTGCTCGCGCGAATTCGGGTCGCGGCGCGTCACGCGGAGCAGCGCAGCGATCGAAAAGAGCCGGCCTTCGAGGCCGGCGACCTGCGGATCGACCTTGCGAATCGAATCGTGACGCTCGGCGGCAACGAGGTGCGCCTGACCCCGATCGAATACAAGCTGCTTGCCACCCTCGCGCGCAAGGCGGGACGCGTCCTCACGTACCAGCAACTGCTCAAGGACGTCTGGGGCCCGCGCTACCTGACGCACAAGCAGTATCTGCACGTGTACATGGGGCACTTGCGCAACAAGCTCGAGCGACATCCCGCGAAGCCGCGGTTCTTGGTGACCGAGCCGGGCGTCGGCTACCGGCTCAAGATCGGTTGAATCCCGCGCCCAAAGTCGCGGTTCATGCGACGACGTGCGGATAGAGCTTTGCCGCCACCGTCACGAGCAAGAGCAGCGCTCCCAGCTGGACGGCGACATCCACCCCGTAGCCAAACGCGCTCCGGCCTCCCTCGACCATCAGCGCGCGAAGCGCGTCGACCAGATACGTGAGAGGATTGACCCGGGCAACGACCTTCAGCCAGCCGGGCATCATTTCGATGGGGTAGATGGCGTTGCTGGCGAAAAACAGGGGCATCGTGAGCACCTGGCCGATCCCCATGAACCGTTCACGCGTCTTCACGATGCAAGCGACGACCAGGGAGAAGGTCGAGAACACGGCAGAGCCGAGGAGCACGGCGACGAGAACACCGGACGTGGGGATCAGGCCGAAACGCAGACGGATTCCCAGTAAGACGGCCAGCGCGTAGATGATGATGGTCTGCACCAGCCCGCGCGCGCCCGCCGATGCCGCCTTGCCGAGGACGAGCGCGCCGCGGTAGGCCGGCGTGACGAGCATCTTCTGAAGGATCCCGAGGTCGCGTTCCCAAATGATGGCGATTCCGAAGAAAATTGCCGTGAAGAGGACGCTCTGCGCGAGCACCCCGGGGGTCATGAAGTCGAGGTACCGCATCTCACCCGTCGGAATGGCCCGCGTCCGGGTGAAGACTTGACCGAAGACCAGCAGCCACAGCGTGGGTTGCACGGAGCGCGTGAATACTTCCGTCGGATCGCGGGCGAGCTTGCGCACTTCCATTTCCGCAATGGCAAGCGCGTCGCTTGCGAATTCGACGGCGCCGGCTGCGATCTTACCCAAGGCGCCGAGCCGTTCGACGAGTCCTTCCGACCTCACGATAGGTTCCTCCTTCTTCGACCGATCCACCTGTGAAATGCGCGAAGACGTCATCCATGCTTGCATCGGCCCCCGCCGCCGACTTCAGCTCCGACGTCGACCCGAGCGCCACGATTTGCCCTCGGTGCATGATGGCGATGCGCTCGCAGAGCGCTTCGGCCTCCTCCATGTCGTGGGTCGTCAGAAGCACGGTCGTTCCGAAGCGCATGCGGAGGTCTCGCAGCCTGTCCCAGACGGCGTGCCGCGCGACCGGGTCAAGGCCCACGGTAGGCTCGTCGAGAAACACGACCGTCGGTCGATGCAGCAGGGCTTGGGCGATCTCGAGACGTCGAATCATGCCGCCGGAAAAGGTCTTCACGAGACGATCGCCGGCCTCGTCCAATCCCATGAACGTCAGAGCTTCCGTCGCGCGCTCCACCCGCTGATCGCGCGGAACGTGGTAGAGGCGGGCCGAGAGGATCAGGTTCTCGCGCCCGGTGAGCCCTCCATCGGCGGAAAGCATCTGAGGGACGTAGCCGATGCGTCGGCGCACCTCGCGCGACCGGGCGACGACGTCGAATCCCTGGACGCGTCCGTTCCCTTCCGTCGGAGGGAGGATCGTCGTCAGCATTTTGATGAGAGTGCTCTTGCCGGCTCCGTTGGAGCCGAGAAGCCCGAAGAATTCCCCGCTCCCCACTCGAAGATCGACCCGGTCGACCGCGGTGACGTCGGCGAACCGGCGCGTCAGCGCGATCGCCTCGAGCGCGGGCGGCAGAAAGTTGGGCTCCGCTCGTGGCGAGTTCATCGTGGGCCTTTACTTAGTCCAAAGCTCCCGAACCTCGAGGACTCTCCGACGACCCCGACGATTTGCCACCCCGGCCGGGCTTGCGTCCTCCTTCATCCTGTGCGCTCAGTACTCGACATGACCGCCGACGAGCTTTCCGCCGCCGCGCGGAGCGGCTCTGCGCCCCCGGATCTCCCCGTTGCCCTCCGCGCGCTCTGCCTCGAGGCCAGCGGCGACTGGAATGCGGCGCACGAAGTCGCGCAAGCGGACGACGGCCGCGATGCCGCGTGGGTCCATGCCTACCTGCACCGCAAGGAGGGAGACCTCGGCAACGCCGCGTACTGGTATCGACAGGCGGGCCGCCCCAGCGGTCGCGGGAGCTTCGAGGACGAATGGCGGGCCATCGCCGGCGAGCTTTTGGGCGGCGCGGTTCGAGCCCGGTGAATGCGATGGCCCCTCCGATCACGCTCTGCGGCTCGATCTCCAGCCTGGCCGGACCGGTCGGACGCTCTTTGCACGAAGCGGGTTACCGCGAGCTCGGTCTCGCGTTCACGTACGTCCCGTTCGAGGTGCGCAACCTGGAGGGGGCCATCACGGGAATGCGGAGTCTCGGCATCCGTGGGCTTGGTGTGTCGTACCCGTTCAAGGAGCAAGTCGTACCGCTCCTCGATGCTCTCGACCCCGTGGCCGAACGGATCGGCGCCGTCAACACCGTGGTCAACGAAGGCGGTCGCCTCGTGGGCCACAACACCGACTGGATCGGCGCGATTCGGGCACTCGAAGAAGGAGGTCGTGCGCTGCAGCGAGCGCGGGTGCTGCTTCTCGGCGCCGGAGGGGCCGCGCGTGCCATCGGCTTCGGCCTCCGCGAGCGCGGCGCAAAGGTCACAATCGCCAATCGCAACGCCGAAAAGGCGGCCAGGCTGGCCGCTGAAACCGGCGCTCTCAGCTCGACCTGGAACGCCGCCACCAGCTCGCTCGCCGCCTACGAGATCGTGATCAACGCCACGCCGCTCGGCCAGGCCGACATCGCGCGAGAGGGCCCGGTCGCCCGGAGCGCGATCGTGCCCGGTCAGATCGTCATGGACATCGTCTATAAGCCCATCCGCACGAAGCTCATCGAGGACGCCGAGACCGCCGGAGCGATTGCCGTGAATGGGGGCCGGATGCTCCTGTTTCAGGCGGTAGCGCAATTCGAGCTCTACACGGGCCAGACCGCGCCGCTACCGGCGATGGAAGTCGCGCTGGCGAAGGCGACGGGCAGCTGAGCCGACGAGCAATCCGCCGAGGGCAACGGCGGGGCTGAATCGCGAAGGACGCCGAATCGTCTCGGGACAGGGCGGCGTCTGTCGCGGACAGTTTCTCTCGCCGGCGCGGGACGTTAGAGGGCCGGGGGGAGCGGGGGCTCGCGCGGAAGCGCACCGGGGGCGATTGGGCGGAAATCATTGCCATGGCAGCCATGGCAATGATCTCGCCCCCCCTTTCCGCCGCCGGCGCCCACGCAACACCCCCCGGCCCCCCGCCCGCCCATCGGGCGGCACGAGCGGTGCTCTTGGTCGCACCGCATGCACGCCATTGCGTTCGGCGCCAAGCGCGTCTTTCACGGCTCCTTCCTCCGCGTGACCCGCAAGCCGCTCCTCGCGTGGCCCGGACTGACCGGTGCGCGCTTCGACCTCTTGTCGGCCTTTCTGCAGGCCGAGTACAGCCGCCCTTCGTGCATCGAGCTTCGTCAGAGCGAGCTGCGGCGAAAGCTCGGAGTCGGCGCGTCGGTCGTGTCAAGGATGGTCCGTGCCCTGCTCGATCACGGATGGATCGCGCGGCGCCGCGACAAGGACCGACGAACCTGGACCTTGTGGCTCACGCCGTCGGGCGAGGCGGTCATCCGCGCCGCCCG
>Ga0187782_10000146_pt1 | contig 42259 bp, 38 predicted proteins | sample 0715_SJ02_MP15_2_FD_132454 | JGI IMG/M metagenome (GOLD analysis project Ga0187782, IMG submission 132454) | Tropical peat soil microbial communities from peatlands in Department of Meta, Colombia - 0715_SJ02_MP15_20_MG | ecosystem: Environmental > Terrestrial > Soil > Wetlands > Peat | place... | reverse complement strand
TTGAAGACCATCGTTCCCGAGGAAAAGGAAGTGGACGAATTCATCCGTCAAGTGGAAGGCGCGGCCGCTGCCTCCAACGTGCAGTTGCGCCGTTTGACGGCACAGAACATCGTGCCCAAGGATTTCCACTACGAGATGCCTTTCGAGGCCCAGGCCGACGGCGCTTACTTCAACGTTCTGGATTTCTTTGCCCGGCTCAGTCGCCTCTCGCGCATCATCAATGTTGGCGACTTGCAGTTCGACGATCCTCAAGGCAACAGTGTGAAGGGCACCAAATATGCGGTTCGCCCGGGAGAGACGGTCACGGGCGTATTCACCATTACCACATTCTTTACCAAGCCGGCTGATACCGCTCCGGCGGCGGCGAGCGGCCCCAAGGCACCTGGGGCGCCCGTCCGAAAGCCGTGAGCGGGGAATGAGCGAGCTATGCGTCGATTGAAAATACTGCTTATCGCGTTACTGCTGGCAGCGGTGGGTTTCGGCGCCCAGGCGCAAACCACGCCTCCTCCGGCCAAGCACGCCGCCAAGCCGGCGACTAAGCCTGTAGCAGCAAAGTCGGCAGCCAAGAAAGCCCCCATCGTGGCGGCTCCGGCTGTCGAAACCGAAGTCAAGGTCGCCCGTCGCGATCCCTTCGAGTCCTTGACCACCCGCCAGGAAGCCGCTTCCAAAGCGGCCGCCAATCTGCCGCCCGGCAAAGCCGGACTGCAAGTCGCATCCCTCCGCTTGGACGGCATCGTCAAATCGCCCAATGGCATGATCGCGGTGGTTACCAACCCGCAGTCGCGTACCTACTTCTTGCGCGAAGGCGATCAGTTGTATGACGGCAAAGTCGAAAAGATTGCGTTAGATGGGGTGTCGTTCAACGAGGTCGGGAAAGACGCCTTCGGCAAACCTGTGGAACGGCAAGTAAACAAGAGAATCTACTCCAGTGCAGGAGAACAGCAATGACGACGAACTGGCGGGCCTTACGGTGTGGCTGCCTGATACTGACGAGCGTGATGCTGGGCGGCGCCCCGGCTCTCGTTCGCGGGCAGGAGTCCGCTGGCCCTAGCACAACTGCGGCGGTGATCTCTAGCGTCGCGATCACCCAGGACACCCAACGCGCGGTGGTTCGCGTCAAGGGAGCGGGACGGCTGGACGTTCACCCGGTGCGCCTGCAAAACCCGGAACGCCTGGTGCTGGACTTTCCCGGAGCGCGCATGAACGTGCAGAAAAGCTCTATCCCCGGCGTTTCCGCGCCCGTCCGTGGCGTGCGCATGGCCCAATTCAAACCCGATGTTGCCCGCGTCGTCATCGACTTGACCGCCTCTGCGCCTTACGAAGTTACCCATGACGGCGACACCCTCGTGGTGTATGTCAAAGTCCAGTCGGCAGACGCCAATGCGCCAGCAGCCGTCACCTCTGCAGCCAAAACCAAGCAGATCGCGGCGCCGGCAAAGGGTTCTGCAGTCAACGACTCCACGGACAAAAGTGATAGCGGACATTTCCCGTTGCCCAACGAACTGACCCAGCCCTCGGCTTCTTTGGCGGCAGAAAATGCACCTGCTCCCCCGGCTCCGCCAAGCTCTGCGCAACAGGCCGCCCAACAAGCTGTGCAGCAGGCCAGCAACGCGGCTTCCACCGTCGCCGCCCAGACGACCAGCGCCTCTCCCTCGGCGGGTCACTACACCGGTGAGCCCATTTCCGTCAACCTGAAGGATGTGGACCTGAAGGATTTCTTCCGCTTGATCCATGAGATCAGCGGATTGAACGTAGTGCTCGATCCCAACGTCAAAGGCACCCTGACCATCGTCCTCGACGAGGTGCCCTGGGATCAGGCCCTAGACATCGTGCTGGTCAACAACGGACTGGACAAGCAGCTCAACGGCAATGTGCTGCGTATCGCTACCAAGGACACTTTGAAGAAGGAAGCCGAAACTGCTCGCGACCTCCAGAAGGCTCAAGCCGAGGCGGTCGCCCCAATTACCGTCACTCGCGTCCTTAGCTACGCCAAAGCCGCCACCATGAAGGACACTCTGAAAAAGTTCCTCTCGGCTCGTGGTGACATCTTCTCTGACGATCGCTCCAACCAACTGGTCATCCGCGACATTCCCTCGGTCATTCCCACGCTCGACAACTTGATCCATCAGCTCGATCGTAAATCCCAGCAGGTGGAAATTGAGGCGCGGGTTGTCGAAGCCACTCGCTCGTTCAGCCAGGATATCGGCATACAGTGGGGCTTTGCGGGATCCACCACCAGCGGCCGCTCCATTTTTGGCGGCGCTCCGCAGGTTGGTATCAGCCCCACAAGCACCGGCTCGGGTTTGCCCCAGCCTCCCCTCATCGGTACGCCGGCTACTTCCAGCAGTAGCAACACCGGAGCCACCGGCGGCCTCCCCTTTAACGTCAACCTGCCCGCGGGTGCGCCCACCAGCGGCTTCTTCTTTGGCCATCGCTCCCCCAATTTTGCCGTGGACCTGTACATCACCGCCGCGGAAGCCAAGGGCGTTGGCAAACTTCTGTCCAAGCCGAAAATCATCACCCAGAACAACGAAAAAGCTACGGTGAAGCAGGGTAACAAAATCCCGATCCAGACGACCATCAACAACACCATCTCGGTCCAGTACATCGACGCGGTTCTGCAACTCACCGTCACCCCGCAGATCACTGCCGAAGGCACCGTGTTCATGGACGTGCTGGTGGAAAACACTCAGATTGACAACGGTATCCCGCGCGTCATGGGTATCCCCGCATTGGATACTCAGTCTGCGGAGACGAAAGTGCTCGTTGCCGATGGTGGCACCGTGGTCATCGGCGGCATCATCGTCACCCAGCAACAGACCAGCATCAACCAGGTGCCCATCGTCGGAAGCATTCCGGTCATCGGACGGTTGTTCCGCGAACAGGCGGTCAGCATCAGTTCTTCCGAGTTGCTGTTCTTCCTGACGCCGCGAATCATTCCCGGATAACTCATTCGCGGTTTTTGCAACTGGCAAACTCCGGATCAATTAGAATCGAGGAGACGCAAGTCTCCTCGGTTTTTTTATGCGCGACACCTTCGCGAAAAGACGGCGCCAGATCGTGCGCCAACTCAACGCCCGGCAGCTCGAATGCTTGCTGGTTACTAAGCCCGCGAATTGGTACTACCTCACCGGGTTCACCGGCGATTCCGGCATGTTGCTGGTTGCCAAGCAAGGCGCAACGCTGATCACCGACGGTCGCTTCCTTGCGCAAGCCAAGCAAGAAGCGCTGGGTATTCGGATACACCCGCAAGATGGGCCGCTGCTTGCCGCCACAGGCCATTGGCTCAAAAATCACGGTTTTCGCCGCGTTGCCTTTGATCCCGAACAATGGATGGTGGCGCATTTCCAGGCGCTTAAGACCGCCGCCGGGTCCAAATGCCGCCTCATCGAGGCGGCGGCCATGGTGGAAGGCCTGCGCCTGCGCAAAGACCCTCAGGAACTGGCCCTAATGCGCAAAGCGGCCCTATTAGCTGGTGAAGTCCTGCAAGGCGCGCTCAAGCTGCTCCGCCCAGGGGTTCGGGAAATGGAAGTTGCTGCCGAAATCGAGTACCAGATGAAGAAGAACGGTGCCAGCGGACCCTCATTTGAAACCATTGTGGCTTTTGGCCACAGAGCGGCGTTCCCTCACGCTCGGCCCACCCGCAAGCAGTTGAGGAAAAATGAGTTGGTCGTGTTGGACCTGGGTGTTATACTCGCGCATTACTGCAGCGACATTACCCGTACAGTGTATGTGGGGCGGGCCCCAAGGCGTATCCGCGACTGTTATCGTGCGGTGCAAGACGCCAACCAGGCCGCCACAAAAGCCGTTCGGGCTGGTACATCCTGCGGAGAGATCGACGCCGCCGCCCGCGAAGTCCTGAAGAAGCAGAAGCTCGACAGTTATTTCGTGCACAGCGCCGGCCACGGTTTGGGCCTCGAAGTTCACGAAGCTCCGCGGGTTGCTCGCGGCCAGTCCGTTCGACTTGAAGTGGGGAATGTGATTACCATAGAACCTGGCGTGTATCTGCAAGGCCTTGGTGGTATTCGCATCGAAGACGACGTAGCGGTGGGTGTTGAGGGCAACGAAGTATTGACCCGCGTCTCGCGGGATCTCATCGAAATCTAACGATAAAAGATGAAACGGAAAAAGCCGCCGAAAGCCAATGACAACGCAGCCTTCAGCGAGCCTGACATTGGCCGGCTCGAGCAATTGCTGCGCTTCATGACCGACCACAACCTGGAAGAGTTCGAATACGCCCGCGGGGATTTGCATATCCGGCTGAAGAAACCCGGACCCGCTGCCGTGGCCACCGTCCATCGATCGCCTGCGGAAATTATCGTCCCTGGAGCGATTCCCGCGCCCGCGGCCATACCGGAGGAGGGCAACGCCGAACCCGGTCTGCGCGGCGGGGAAGATCTGTTTCTGGTCAAGTCGCCGATTGTCGGCACCTTCTATGGTTCGCCCAGTCCGGGCGCTGAGCCTTTCGTCAAGGTCGGTAGCTACGTGGACGCGGGCCAGACTCTGTGCATTGTCGAAGCCATGAAGCTGATGAACGAAATCGAAGCGGAAACCAGTGGCGAGGTGCTGCGCATCTTCGCGGAAAACGGCCAGCCGGTGGAATACGGCCAGCCGTTGTTCGGTATTCGGCCGAGCCGGAAACGGTAAGCGCCCCATCCCTTATGTTCCAAAAGATTCTGGTAGCGAATCGCGGCGAAATTGCGCTGCGGGTCATCTGTGCGTGCAAGGAATTGGGCATCGGCACGGTGGCCGTCTATTCCGAAGCCGATCGCAACGCCCTGCACGTTCGCTTTGCCGATGAAGCTGTGTGCATCGGCCCGCCGCGCAGCAGCGAAAGCTACCTGAACATTCCTCACGTCATCAGCGCCGCCGAAATCACCAACGTTGACGCCATTCATCCGGGCTACGGCTTTCTTTCGGAAAACGCCAACTTTGCTAAAGTCTGCGAAGCTTCGGAGATCACTTTTATCGGGCCCAAGGCCGAAGTGATCGAAATGATGGGAGAGAAGGACCGCGCTCGGCGGGAGATGAAGTCTGCGGGGCTGCCCACCATTCCCGGCAGCGAAGGTGTGGTCGAAGGCGAAGACCAGCTCGCTCAGGAAGCCAAACGCATCGGTTACCCTTTGATTCTAAAAGCTGCCGCTGGCGGCGGTGGCCGCGGCATGCGCGTGGTTCGCAACTCTGGCGAGCTTTTGAGTGCCTACCAAACGGCGCGTAGCGAGGCACAGACCGCCTTTGGCAACCCCGACGTGTACATCGAGAAATTCCTCGAGCACCCCCGCCACATCGAATTTCAGGTAATCGGTGATCAGCACGGCAAAATCATCCACCTGGGCGAACGCGAATGCACGATTCAGCGTCGCCATCAGAAGCTGCTCGAGGAAACCCCTTCCCCCGCCATGGACCCCAAACGCCGCAAAGAACTCGGCACTAAGGTGGTCAAGGCCATGGCGGGAATCGGCTACACCAATGCTGGCACCATCGAGTTCCTCATGGATCAGGACGGCTCCATCTACTTCATCGAGATGAACACCCGCATTCAAGTCGAACATCCGGTCACTGAGTTCGTCACCGGTGTGGACATCGTTAAAGCACAAATCCGCATCGCTGCCGGTGAGCGCTTGGACGACGCTGTCGGCGCCTTCAACTTCACTGGGCACTCCATCGAGTGCCGCATCAATGCCGAGGATTCCGACACGTTTGTGCCTTCCGCCGGACGAGTCACCGCCTTTCAACCGCCGGGCGGCACCGGCGTGCGCATCGATTCCGCCGCCTATTCCGACGCGGTGATTCCCCCGTATTACGACTCCCTGGTCGCTAAGCTGGTCGTGAAAGGCCGCGACCGCAGCGAAGCCATCAGCCGCATGCGCCGCGCCCTGGAAATGTTCGTTATCGAAGGCATCAAGACATCCATCCCGCTGCATCGCCGCATTTTGGCCGATCCTGACTTTGTGGCCGGCAACCTCGACACCCACTTCATCGAAAAACTGGTCAGCTTTAACGGTAAGTAGGCTATGCGCCTTGTCATTCCCAAGCTGTACGTGATATTAGACGCTGCACTGCTTCGCGAGCCTGCTCCAAGCATTGCGACACAACTCCTTCAGGCGGGGGTGCGTCTGTTTCAATATCGCGCCAAAAACGCCCCGCCCCGGGAGACCCTGGAAATTTCCAGGCGGTTGACGCAGGCGGCCCGCGAATACGGAGCCGAATTTTTCGTGAACGATCGTCCGGACATCGCCTATCTAGCGGGCTCTAACGGGGTCCACGTCGGGCAGGACGACTTGACCGTGGAACAAGCCCGCGCTCTTGTCGGTCCGCACCGCTGGGTAGGCGTTTCGACACACAATCGCCAGCAATTTGAACGCGCCGCGCTCACTTCGGCGGATTATGTAGCCATTGGCCCTGTTTTTGCCACAACGAGCAAAACCAATCCCGACCCGGTGGTCGGCACCGAGCTCCTTCGCCAGCTTCGCCCGTTGACGCAAAAGCCCATCGTGGCCATAGGAGGCATCCGTTTGGAAAATGCTCCGGAAGTCATTCAAGCCGGCGCCGATGCCGTCGCGGTAATCAGCGATATTCTGGCTGCCTCCAACCCCGCCGAACGAGCCAGCCAATTCCTGCAGCGACTGGACACCGCCAGGTCTGCGGCTATCCTCTGAGGCGCCCTGCGCATGGCCGAGTCCATCACCGTCAACCCCGCTCCCGCAAAAACCGGGCATCACTTCGTTCGCGCCATCGGTCTGTTCGACGGCACCATGATTGTCGTCGGGTCCATGATTGGCTCGGGCATTTTCATCGTGGCCGCCGATATCGCCCGCCAGACGGGTTCAGCGGGAGGACTGCTGCTGACCTGGATCCTCACTGGAGTTTTGACCATCGCTGCCGCTCTCTCCTACGGTGAGTTGGCGGCATTGTTTCCTCACGCGGGTGGCCAATATGTATACCTGCGAGAAGCGTTTTCCCCGCTGTGGGGTTTCCTGTACGGCTGGACGCTGTTCCTGGTGATCCAAACCGGCACTATCGCCGCGGTAGCCATCGGTTTCGCGCGCTTTCTTGGCGTTCTGTTTCCGGCTATTTCCGCCAAAACCTGGATTGTTCCGCCGCTGAACTTCTCGTCCAAATTCGCCATTAGCCTTTCGGTACAACAGTTCGTGGCCGTGCTGATGATCTCCTTTCTGACTTTCCTGAATACCCGTGGGGTACGCTTGGGCAAATGGATTCAGAATGTTTTCACTTCGGCCAAAATGCTCTCGCTGCTCGGCGTGGTTTTTCTGTGCATCTTCGTGGCCCACAACGCTTCCGCCATTTCCGATAATTTTTCCCATTTCTGGACCATCCGCAGCGCCAGCACCATTGCTCCCGGACTTGGCTTTTTTCGCCGCTTTATGCCCACTGTGACCGCGGCAAGCGGCTGGTATGGCTTGTTGCTGGCCCTGGCCGTTGCCCAGGTTGGATCGCTGTTTTCCGCCGACGCCTGGAACAATATTGGGTTCACCGCCGCGGAAGTGAAAAATCCTAAGCGCGATGTGGCCTTATCGATGGCATTCGGCACCATCATCGTCATCTCTTTGTATTGCCTGGCCAACCTGGCTTACCTGTTCGCCCTTCCCTTAGATCAAATTCAAAACGCTCCTGACGATCGCGTCGCCACCGCGGCGCTCTCGGCCGTGTTCGGCGCCAAAGGCGCTGCCATGATGGCCGTCGCCATCATTATTTCCACGTTCGGGTGCAACAACGGCTTGATCCTTGCCGGTTCGCGCGTCGCCTACGCCATGGCCAAAGACGGCTTGTTCTTCAAGGCCACCGGAAAGCTCAACGATCATGGCGTGCCCGGAGTTGCCCTGAATTATCAGGGCGTTTGGATCGCCATCCTGATTCTGTTGCGCACCCGGAAGCCCGACGGCAGCTACGGCAATTTGTACAGCGACTTGCTCGATTACGTGATTTTTGCGGCCTTGCTATTCTATATCCTGACCATTCTCGGAATTTTCGTGCTGCGCTACCGCCGTCCCAACGCCGAACGTCCCTACAAAGCATTTGGCTACCCCGTCGTCCCGTTACTATATATAGTCGCGGCAACCGGAATCCTGGGCGTGTTGTTGCTATATGAAACGCAAACCGCGGGAATGGGCATGCTCATCGTGCTCTTAGGCGTGCCGGTGTACTGGTTCTGGCATCGCCGCTACAGTGTTTCCGCCGGTGAGGACGAACCCGCATGATGCTTTGCCGTGTCGCCACGAACTTAAAGGAGGGTTTGCATGCGCAACCCGCTCTTCGCAACTAAGTCGCTCCAACAATTAGTTGCCGAGGCCAAAGAATCGGGCGAACACAGCCTCAAAAAAACCCTGGGTCCCTTCCAACTCACCGCCTTGGGGGTTGGCGCCGTCATTGGCGCCGGTATCTTCGTTTTCTCCGGGCTCGGCGCGCATTATGCCGGTCCCGGCTTGATGCTGTCCTTCGTGATCTCCGGGCTTGGCTGCGCCTTCGCGGCTCTCTGCTACGCAGAATTCGCGGCCATGATTCCGCTGGCGGGAAGCGCCTACACTTACGCCTACGCCACCCTCGGCGAACTCTTTGCCTGGATCATTGGCTGGGACCTCACCCTCGAGTACGCCATGGGCGCCAGCACCGTCTCCTCTGGCTGGTCTAACCACTTCATCGAACTGCTCAACATTTTCCACCTGAAAATGCCCTTGTGGCTGGCCTATGACCACTGGACCGCCCTGGCCACTGCGCAAAAAACTGTGGCGCGGCAGATGGCTCAACTAGCCGATCCCTCGCTGTTGCCGGGCACGCAAGCTTTCCTCGACAAGGCCGATGCTATCCTGGCCACTCATTCCCCCGAACTCATCCAGCGCGCCCATGATTTGGTCCATGCACCGCGAATCTTTGGAATCGAGATCGGCTTCAACCTTCCGGCATTTTTCGTCGCTCTGATCATCACCACGGTCCTGGCGATTGGTATCAAAGAAAGCGCCCGCTTCAACGCCGCCATCGTTGTCATAAAAGTCTCCGTGGTGCTGTTCGTCATCGCCCTCGGTGCGCGCTACATCGACACCGCCAACTGGGGCAGTGATTGGCACTCTTTTGCTCCCATGGGCTTTGGCGGAATCGGAGCTGGTGCCGCGTACATATTTTTCGCCTACATCGGCTTTGACGCCGTCTCCACCACGGCACAGGAGGCCAAAAACCCACAGCGCGACCTGCCCATCGGCATCATTGTTTCACTGCTGGTCTGCACGGTCCTGTACATCGCCGTGGCCGGTGTGCTCACCGGAATGGTGCACTGGCAGGACGTGAACATTGAAGCCCCTGTGGCACGCGCCTTCCTGGATCGCGGCCTTTCCACCGCCTCGCATATAATCACCCTCGGCGCTCTGGCTGGCCTCACCAGCGTCATGCTCGTCATGCTCCTCGGGCAAACTCGTGTGCTCTACTCCATGGCCAAAGATGGCCTCCTGCCTCGCAAATTCTTCGCGGACATCCACCCGAAATTCCGCACTCCCTACAAGAACACCATTCTGGTCGGCCTGCTGGCCGCAATCGTCGGCAGCATCACCCCTATCGACGACATCGGGAAGATGGTCAACATCGGCACGCTGCTGGCCTTCATCATTGTTTGCATTGCTGTGATTGTGTTGCGTCGCACCAATCCCGGTCAGGCGCGGCCCTTCCGCACTCCATTGGTGCCGCTGGTGCCTATCTTGGGAATCGCTTTCAACGGCTACATGATGTACAAACTCGGCTGGATCAACTGGGCACGGCTCATCGTCTGGCTGGTCATCGGCCTGATCATCTATTTCACCTACAGCCGCTATCACAGTCGCGTACGCAACCCGCAACTCCGCGAAGAAGCGCCTGCCGATGTGCGCTTACAGCCTTTTGGCCATGGCCCTCAGGGCGCGCCTGCGGGTGAGGACGAACTCGCTTGATGATTTTTCCGTGTCGTCGGAAACCACAGGAGGAGTTGCGTGAGCAACCCGCTCTTTGCAACTAAGTCGCTCGATTCGCTGTTACACGAAGCCAGCGAAACCGGCGAACATTCCCTGCGGCGCGCCTTAGGTTCCATCAATCTGGTAACCCTGGGCATCGGCGCGATTATCGGCGCTGGCATTTTCGTCATTACCGGTCAAGCCGCCGCTCAGTTCGCCGGTCCGGCTATCGTTATTTCCTTCGTGTTGGCAGGGTTGGCGTGTGCCTTTGCTGGCCTCTGCTATGCCGAATTTGCATCGCTCATTCCGGTAGCCGGCAGCGCTTACACCTATTCCTATGCCACGCTCGGCGAGTTGGTCGCCTGGATCATCGGCTGGGATTTGATTCTGGAATACGCCTTCGGTGCCGCAACTGTCGCCGTCGGTTGGAGCGGGCACTTGCGCGCCTTTCTTAAGGACATCGGCTGGAGCTTGCCGGCCATGCCTACGTCCGACTTCACTGTTTTTGGCCGCTCCCTGCACCTCACCTATGACTACATCGGTTTTTTGGTGATCGCCGCCATCACTGCAATTCTGGTCGTGGGGATTAAGGAATCCGCTGATTTCACCACTGGCATCGTCATTCTGAAGATTGCGGTGGTCCTGGTGTTCATCGCCTTAGCCACTGCCTTTCTGCTGAAGCATCACTGGCAACCCAATCACTGGCATCCCTTTCTCCCACCCAACACCGGGGAACGGGGCCAGTTTGGCTGGTCGGGGGTTTTGCGCGGCGCCGGAGTGGTTTTCTTCGCTTACATCGGCTTCGACGCCGTCTCCACCGCCGCACAGGAAGCCCGCAATCCTAAGCGCGACATGCCCTTTGGCATTCTCGGCTCACTCGTCATCTGCACCATTCTGTACATTTTGGTCTCTGGCCTTCTGACTCGCCTCGTTCCTTACACCCAACTGATGGTTCCCGACCCCGTCGTGATCGGCATTCGTGCCACCGGTCAACACTGGGCTACCTTCTTGGTCGAACTCGGTGCCCTCGCCGGATTGGCTTCGGTCATGTTGGTCATGTTGCTGGGGCAGTCGCGCGTGTTCTATTCCATGTCCCGCGACGGTTTGCTCTGGCCCTGGGCCAGTAAAATCCACGCCCGTTTCCGGACTCCTTATCTGACCTCTATCGTGGTTGGCTTCTTCGTCGCTATCCTGGCGATGTTGGTGCCGCTCAGCGTGCTCGACGAGATGACCAGTGTCGGCACGCTCCTGGCATTCGTATTGGTCTGTATTGGCGTTTGGATCCTGCGTAGAAGCCATCCCCACTTGAACCGTCCATTTCGGACGCCCTTGGTGCCGCTTGTGCCCATTCTCGGCGTCGTCTTCTCCACCACGCTGATCGTGTCGCTTTCTTATTGGACCCAACTCCGCCTGCTGGTTTGGCTGATCATTGGTCTGGTTATCTACTTTACCTATAGCGTGCGCCACAGCCATGTGCGCCGGCTTCACCGGGAAGCTAACCCCCTTGCTAAGTAGCGGAGACGCGCCTGTCGAATCGCGCCGATAGGGTGGATTCTTCGTGTTTGGCCGGCCCGGCGGCTTGGCCGCCTGCGCCATTCGCCAGACCCGCTACACCACGCCCTGCCGAATCAGGTAAAGTGTTTCTGTACTCCCTTTTTTGCCATGAACGGGAAGGAAAACCGTCAGACGTCGTTCTGGAAAAGCTTGTCCACCCTGGACTGGCTCGCTGCCATTTTGTGCGTTCTGGGACTGATGGCCATCTGGGACCGGGAATTTTTCAACGGATTGCCGGGTGTAGGCCTGCTCCAGCTCATCGGCGTCGTCGCGGCGGTTTATCTTTTTTACCGCTTTTGGACGCGCTGGCGCCTCCCCTTGCTCTGGAGTCTACGCAATCGCCTTATCGTCGCCTATTTGTTCATCGCGGTAGTCCCAATCATTCTCTTGCTGATTTTCGCCAGCCTGCTGGGCGACATCATCTATTCCCAGTTGGGTGCCTACTTGCTCTTCCACGATGTGGAAGACCGCCTGGAGATGCTGAGCGACTCTGCCGAAGCCATTGCTGCCGCGGAATCCACCTTGCCTCGGGACATGGACGAATTAACCATGGACCGCGCGCTGGCTGGCCAGGTGCTCCTCGCGGAACAGAAGCAACTTCCCGGCCTGATCGTCGACTTTGGCGCCAATGGCGAATATTTTCGCGAATTGGCCGGCAGAGAATCCGCTTCATTTTCCGGCTTGGTTCAGCAAGGAACCGACCTGCGTTTGCTCGCTATGAAGGAAGCGGACTCGCCACGCGGGCGCCAGTACATTGAATTGAGTGTTCCGATCACCACGGAATTTCTGGAAGGCTTGGCCCCTGACCTTGGGCCTGTAGATTTAACCATGTGGCAGAGAGTGAGTGACAAATCGGCTCGGTCCGCGGTTCCCATCGGCGACGATCGCTACCGCGCGATTGCGCGAGTGATGAGCAAGAAACGACCCCTCCTGCCGCCACAATCTTGGATGGATCCCGTGGTCGAAGGCTTCTCGCAGTTAAACGCCACCTATATCGCTGAAGGCCGGGTGCTGTCACGGATTCATCCGGTGTTCGCGTTTTTCAAAGCCCGCCGCTCACAGCTCAACCATCGGCTCTTTTCGTCTCTGGGCGAATTAAGCGGTGCCAAGGCATTCGAACTGGAGTTGATCGGCGCCATTTTCCTGCTTATCGAGCTGGCCGCTCTGATCATTGGCATTCGTCTGACTAGGGCAATGACCCGCACTATCTCGGATCTCTCACGTGCCACCCAAGCCGTGCAAGCTGGCAATTTGGCTGCCCGCGTTCCCGTCGAACGCCGCGATCAACTCGGCATGCTTGGCGAATCTTTCAACACCATGACCGCCTCCATCAGCCGCCTCATTAGTGAACAAAAGCAGCTGCAGCGTCTGGAAAACGAGATTTCCATCGCCCGCGAGGTGCAGGATCAGCTCTTCCCCGAGACTCTGCCCACCGTCGAAGGTGTCGAAATCGAAGCCATCTGCAAAGCCGCGCGCAGTGTCAGCGGTGACTATTACGATTTCATTCAATTGAGTCCCACACAGGTTGCTATCGCCCTCGCCGATATTTCGGGGAAAGGGATCTCCGCGGCGCTGCTGATGGCCAGTTTGCAGGCCGCCCTTCGCAGTCAATTGCTGACCCCCGGCAGCGAACGGCTGACCACCGCGGAGTTGGTCGCTCGTCTGAACAAACATTTGGTGCGCAACACCGGCGACGACCGCTTCGCCACTTTCTTCATCGCTATCTACGATCTGGCCGCGCGAAAACTCCGCTACACCAATGCCGGCCATCTTCCAGGTTTTTGCTTAGCCGATGGCAAGTCCCAGCACCTGGATGTCGGTGGCATCGTTTTGGGGATTGTCGACGACTATCCCTACCAGGAAGGATGCGTGGATGTGCCCCCCAATGCCGTGGTCATCGCCTATAGTGATGGCTTGGTCGAGCCCGAAAACGCTTATGGTGAAGAATTCGGAGTTTCCAGGCTGGAGGCTGCGGCACACCGCGTGCGCCAAGCGTCAACTAAGAAAATCGCCGAAGCCCTCATGACCGCTGCCGACGAGTGGTCCGGCAGCCCTGAGCAAGCCGACGACATGACCGTCGTCGTCGCCAAACTGAAGTAGCCGCCTAACCTCAAGTCCTCCTGCAACCGAATGCACGGATACATCCTCAGGGGGCTTCATCATTTGCTACCCCACTACCGTCACGCAGCAAGTTAGACAGCGGTTGGATTTAACTGGCCTATGCAGGCGGCAGCCACTATTTGGAAAAGAGCCGCTGCAATTCCTCAAGGTCCGACAGACTGGTGTCGGACACTGCCCAGAATTCCATCCCCTCATTCCGCCATTCGCTCCACTGGTACCCTTGCTGGGATCCGGAGTGCCCGGAGCCTTGATCATTGCCGGAAGGCCACACGAAAACGCTGATCAGATGCTTACGGCGACCGTATACCAGCGCGGCGACAGTGCGCCCATGAATCGCATCCAGGCGGCCGCCTTGCAACGGGAATCCCTGCTCGGAAAAATCCCTCACTGGAGGTGCGAAATCCACCTTGCCATCGAACCACGGTTTCACCGTGTGTTGATCGGAAGACAGCACATCCGTTAGGTGTCCTGGCTGCAGGGAGCGCAAGTGCGCATCAATCACCTCTGCGGCCAGCAGCGAACTTCCATCCGCGCCATGCCGAGTCGAAACGGCCTGCCATCCAATCGCGGCTAGCAGCACTACCCCCGCCGCAACCGCCAGCCACCTCCACGCCGTGCTCCCTGGCATCGCCGAATTACGCACTGGACCCATTTCGCTAAGCACTTTCTTCTGCAGCGATTCCGGTCCCTTGTGGTACAACTCCGGGTCCGCGAACGAAGAACGTAGCGCTCGGAGTCCTTGCAGCGCTTCGGCACACTCCGGGCACTGCTCCAGATGGCGTTCGAATTCAGCCGACCCGGCGGCATCCAGCTCGTCATCGACATACGCATGAAGCACCGAAGCGCTACGATCGCATCCCATGACGCACCTCCTTCCCGGCTGGATTGGCCAGCGCAGTTTGCAGCTGCCGGCGGGCCCGCGACAGTGTGGACATTACCGTTCCAATCGGAATCGACGTTATCGCCGCAATTTCCTTGTACGAACAACCTTCCAGTTCGCGCAACACGATCACTTCACGCGCTCGCGATGGCAGCGACACCAGCGCCTGCTCGAATCTCTCGCGATCTTGCGCCGCTATGCTAAGCGCCTCCGGCGACGGGCTCCCTTGCGCGTGCAACTCTTCATCGAACTCCAGCATGTTGTCGCTGCGCCGCTTTCTATCCAGCCACGTGTAACTGACGTTTCGCACGATCTGCAGCAACCACACTTTCACATCCCCCCCGTGAAATCCCGGAAAGAACCGGTACGAACGCAATAGCGCCTCTTGCGCGATGTCTTCCGCATCCGCGGCGCTGCGCACCAGCCAGCGGGCTAAATTGTAGGCGGCGTCGAGATGCGGCAGCACCAGCATTTCGAACCGCAATCGATCCTGAGTGTCCAGCACGCCGGACCTTCTCCCTGAGCAGACTCCCTCGTCTATAAGACCAGCCCGCACGTTATTTTATTCCGCTCGCCCACTGTTTTACCTTCCATTCAAAAATCGCGGGTTGCCGGAATAAATCCTCGGCTGTACCAGTCTGCACTAAAGAAACCAGCATGCCTTGCGAACAGACCGGAGGAACAATGCCCAACAACAGCCAGGAACAACTATTACACGATCACAACCATGATGGTATCGATCGCCGTGGCTTCCTGAAATGTATGGCTTGGGCGGGCACCGGGGCCCTTTGTGTCATGCAGGGCGGCGTGCTGAAGTCCCTCAGCTTGAGTGCGCTGCCTTCGAAGTCAGCGCCGCCTCCGTCCGGGGAATTGACCTTCGTTCAGATCAGTGACAGCCACATGGGGTTCAACAAAGCCGCAAATCCCGATGTTGTGGGAACGCTCCAGGCGGCAATACACAAAATCAATGCTTTGTCCTCCCCTCCGGAATTCCTGCTGCACACCGGCGACATCACCCATCTTTCCCGGCCCGAAGAGTTCGACACCGTGGACCAGATTTTGAAGAGTGCCGTTACCAAAGACGTCTTCTTCGTGCCCGGTGAGCACGACGTGTTGAACGATGATGGCAAACAATATCTGGATCGTTACCGAAAGCAACCTGACGGTCCAGCCTGGTACAGCTTCGATAAAAAGGGCGTTCACTTCATTGCCCTGGTCAATGTGTTGAATCTCAAGGCCGGCGGCTTGGGCACGCTTGGCGCCGAGCAACTGGACTGGCTTAAACGCGATTTGCAGCATCGCTCCCGCAGTACCCCCATTGTGGTTTTTGCTCATATTCCTCTCTGGTCCGTTTACCCGGAATGGGGTTGGGGCACGGAAGACAGCGCCCAAGCCTTGTCCTACCTGAAGGGCTTCGGCTCGGTAACAGTCCTGAACGGGCACATTCACCAAACCATGCAGAAAGTGGAGGGGAACGTCACCTTCCGCACCGCCGCATCCACCGCGTTTCCCCAACCTCAGCCCGGTAAAGCAGACTCGCCAGGGCCAATGAAAGTTCCGGCGGAGCAGCTTAGAAGCGTCTTGGGAATTACGGACGTGAACTACATCAAAGGCCACCACGCGTTGGCCGTAACCGACTCCAGCCTTGCCTGAAAAGCTCCTTAGAGCAGTCATTTGGAAAGGGGAAAGGAACCATATGTCGGCTATGCGTATTTCCCTCATTTTCGTGATGGCTTTGGTTACCATTGCCGTTGTTTTGGGCTGGCAGAGCGTAAAAGCAAGATCAGCCAAAAATGCTCCAGCCACCGTCAACGTGAACATCGATAACTTCAGCTTCGGGCCGGCCACCGTAACCGTGCCCGTCGGAACCCGTTTAACCTGGATCAACCGCGATGACATGCCTCACACTGTGGTCAGCGTGAATGGCGCCTTCAAATCCAAGGTGCTGGACACCAACGACAAGTTTTCCTTCACCTTCAGCAAACCGGGAACCTTCGAATACTATTGTTCCGTACATCCCAAAATGACCGGGAAAGTCGCGGTTCAATAAACGCATCTTCGATAGGTTTCAAAGGCCCTGCGGGTCGTCATTTGCACCATATTCTGCTCGCGTTTTGCGGCTCGTATTGCCGCGCGAACGTCTCCTCAAATTCGCTGGCCTTGCGCAGAAACGCCTCGGTCTTCAAAAATCGCCGCCGGTTTTCGAACGGATAGCCGGACCACCTCGGTTTCTCCACGCCTGCGCGAGCCATGGGCCGGAAGCGCTCCGGATCAAGTGGGAAAACCTGCGTGAGCCCTTGCTGCGTCTGATATTGCTCAGTCATTTGCTGCTTCACCAGCAGTTCCTGGTGCGAGAGCTGCAAAACGCATTCCTGATCGGCGTGTCCCCGAAACTGTCGAAGAACGTCTTTCCCGTCATCGCTTCTCCAGTACAGCGGAAATTCCAGGCCAGGCAGCCCGAATTCGTCTGCTAGCCTTCTCGCCAGCACATGGCACGCATCATGATCGATATGACCGCCCTCCAACGCGTGCGACACCACTACGTCCGGGCAAAAATCACTCGTTATTCGCTTCAGGCCAGCGAACCCTTCGCGCAATTCCAAAAATAAGTGCTGATCCAGGAAGAACCTGCCGTCTTCCCGCTGTAGCCTTCGAAACGATGCATGCCCGACTCTGGCCAGCGCCCGCGACGCCTCTTGAAATCGCAACTCCGAATAGTTTCGCAGAGATCCGAACTTCTTTTCGAAACCATAGTGGGGTGGGGCTCCGTCCACCGCAAACACCACCAATGCGCCCGCGCAGCGTTGCAGCAGCCCTCCGCAGCCGATGGTTTCGTCGTCCGGATGAGCGGCCAATAGCAACAGTCGGCCCAAATTGTCTGTCGATAAATTCACGATCCCTAATTCTTACCGCACCGCCCCGGCCTTGCCGGCCCCCTCACTGGCTCGAATCGCGCCGGCCAGATCGCGATCTTCCTTGTGGAATGTGGCTACATCGCAATATCCCTCACGCGACACCAGGAAATGATGCAGATCCTGCAGGGAGCAGAGTTGATCCAGGTTAAGAGACATGAAGTACGGCCCACAGTTTTGATAGACCAGCAGCGTTGCGTATCCCAGCGACCGTAGCAAAGGAAAAACGGTGAACGCGTCGTACCCGGCTTTCTGGCAGGCGTGCGGATAATATTCGAAGAACAGCACCGGCTTGCAGCGCCGTAACAACTCCGCCTCCGCCGTGATGATCCTGCAATCGAAGCCCTCCGCATCCAGCTTGATCAATCTCGAATTAGCGAAACCCGGATGCCGCCGGAGCGCCTCGCTCAGCGTGCACATCGCCGCTTCCCCGGGGCACGAACCCAGCTGAACCGTAGCATTTCCGCGTTCTCGCCGAATCCCACTAGCGTTATCCCCGGGAGCCCCAACGAAGGTTTCCTCGCACTCGATGTCCCCCATTGTGCGTGTGTTTTCAGCCAGCAACTGAAAGAAGCGGGGCTCGCCCTCTAGGCAAAGAATGGGATGCCGACTGCGCAGCCGGGCCACTACCGCCGAATCGCCCACGTTTGCTCCCACATCGATCATCGTAAAGCCTTGATATTTTTGCCCGACGTGGAAGCAGATGTTCGCCAAATTCTCGGCGTATTGCGGGAACGCCAATCTATAAAAGGGAAGTTCGTGCGATAGCGGCAGGCGCAGGTTGGATTCCCCAATCGACAAGGTAACCTCGGGATCGGCGAAAGCCAATCGCAATCGGCGAACCCCACGCAGAGCCTTGTACCGGCATCGGCTCATGGTTCCGTTCAGCGGCCTGCTCACTAGCGCGTTGAGAAGCCATTGGTCAAAACCGCCGGTCGCGTTTCGTTTCGCTTCGGTCATTGCCGGCTAGTGTGAGGCGCTATCGCGTACTGCCCACGGCGATACGCTTCGGACCGGCATTCGGTATCTCAGCGTTTTTATCAACGCCAAAGCGGACCGGATCGCGCGAGCCGGAAATACACTCAGTACCATCTTTGCAAATGCTCGAACGTGGGACGGCTGCAATTTCACCGCCTTCAGCAGGCTCTGCCTCGAACGCCGCTTTGCTCCCGACGACAGCAGAAACGATCCATAGAAGTAACGACGTTGCGCCAAGGCGCGACGCAACGCCCGCGCGTCTCCGGCCGGCAAATCCTTGCAGCGAGCGCGCACGTCTTCAAGTGTCGCAACACCCGTCCGCAACCGTTGTTCGGGCGAAATGGTCGCCGACAAACTCCCGGGGCGCGCATGCGTAACCGCCAGCACTTCCGGGAGGATCGCTATTTTCCACCGTGCGGCGATGCGCAGCCACAGATGAAAGTCTTCGCAAACCATCAGCGACTCGTCGAACAGTCCCACCTCTTCCAGGCATTGCCGCCGGACCAAAACCGCCGGTGTAAACACGAAACAATTTCGCACCAACTCCCCAAACAATTTGCCGGAAAGCGCCCGGCTAGGGAGGGAAAAGACTGTGCCTGCGTCCTGTTGCCGGGGGCGCATCTCGCATAACGAGCACACCAGCCCAAAATCTGGGTTCCGCGTCATGAACTCGACCTGCCGCTCCAGTTTCTGAGCCAGCCATTCGTCATCGGCATCTAGAAACGCGATCAACGGGCTATTCGACATCCGAATGCCGCAATTGCGAGCTCCCGCTGCTCCACCGTGGGGCTGCGACAGATACGAACAGCGGTGCGCATTTTGCTGCAAGATATTCAGCGTGTTGTCGGTGGACCCATCGTCAACCGCGTATATGTGGAAATTCGTGTACGTCTGCGCGAATACGCTTTCCAGTGCCCGTCGCAGGTAGGATTCCACGTTGTAGCAGGGAATGATCACATCCACGGCGGTCTGGATTGGCGACAGGTTTTGCACGCTCGACACACCTGGTGATTCTCGTAGGCGCCGCGGGCAGCACCTACTCGAAGAAATGCTACTAAAACACCACTGCAAGATGTCACCCGCATGTCAAAAATTGGTCACATTGCTTGGTCTTGTCCAATCTATGTGACAATCACTCTCTCAAATTGTCTGGTCGCGAGACTGAACCTTACGGCTCAATGCGGAGTTGCAATAGGAGGCGTTATGTGGGGTATGGCGTGCAGCAGACCGGTTCTGGGGGTGTTCCTGCTGATCCTGGCTTGTCTGGCACAGCCCCTTCCGGCTTTGCCGCAGGGCGGACCTGCGGGGCCAACTCCGGAGACCACGGCGAATCCGGATGTGCTCGCACTGGGCAAACTGCTCCAGCAGATGCAAGCACAGCTGCAGGAGCTGAACAGCGAAGTGCGCAGCCTGAAACAGCAGCAAGCGCAGGCACAGTCGGAGTCGACTGAGTTGCGCCAAGAACTGCAAGCAACCAGATCTCAACTGCTCGCGCTTTCTGGACAACCCGCCCCAACCTCGACGCCACAGACCACCCCTCCTGCTGCGGCTCCTCAGGGCTCGATTGAGAACCGCCTCGAGAAGCTGGAAGAGAGCCAGCAATTAGTGGAAGAAAAAACGGCTGAGCAGAGCCAGACCAAGGTGGAAAGTTCTTCGAAGTATCGTTTGCGGCTCTCCGGCATTGTTCTGTTCAATCTCTACTCGGATCGCGGCTCCGTCGATAATCAGGATTTTCCGCAACTGGCCACGCCCCGTGGGCTGCTTTCCTCCGACGGCACCTTCGGCGGTTCGTTGCGCCAGTCACAGATCGGGCTTCAGGGATTTGGTCCAATCATCGCCGGGGCGCGCACCAGCGCGCAGGTGCAGTTTGACTTTGCCGGCGGCTTTCCGGAGGCTCCCAATGGCGAATCCTACGGAATCATGCGTCTGCGTACCGGCACAGTCCGCTTTGACTGGGACAAAACTTCGATTATCGTTGGCCAGGACACTTTGTTCATCTCGCCTATTGCGCCAACATCCATTGCCACTCTTGCGGTTCCGGCCTTCGCTTACTCGGGAAATCTTTGGAGCTGGGCGCCGCAACTCCGCGTCGAGCATCACTTCACCGTTTCCGACCACTCTTCGCTACTCCTACAAGGTGGTATTCTCGACGCCCTGTCCGGTGAGGCCCCACCTTCCGAGTATTATCGCTCCCCAACCTGGGGCGAGCGCTCCGGACAGCCGGCCTACGCCACCAGACTGGCCTGGACCCAATCCGTTCATGGACACGACATCACCTTCGGCGCCGGCGGTTACTACGATCGCCAAAACTGGGGCTATACCCGCTCGATTGATGCTTGGGCAGGTACTGTTGACCTTACGCTGCCCTTGGGCAATCGCTTTGAGTTCACCAGCGAGTTTTTCCGCGGTCGCGCCATCGGCGGTTTAGGTGGCGGAATCGCGCAAACTGCGCTTTGGAACGAGGATTTTATCAACTCATCCACCGAAGTCTACGGACTGGACGCTATCGGCGGCTGGACGCAGCTCAAATTCAAGGCCACTTCCAAACTGCAGTTTAATGGGGCTTTCGGTATCGATAATCCCTATGCGGGAGACCTGCGCCAATTCGGTGGCAGCCAAACCTATTATCCGACGCCGCTTGCGAAGAATCAGACCGAGTTGGCCAATTTCCTGTACCAGCCCAAATCGGATATCGTATTTTCCTTGGAGTATCGCAGGATCAGAACTTACCCGCTGGACATCAGTGCGAACACGGCCAACATCATAGATATGAGCGTGGGGTATATCTTCTAGTGCACACAAAGTTCGTCAGCCGAATCGTAACCGCGACAGTCCCGATCTTGATGGTTTTTGCTCTGCTCCTTGATGCAACCGACCAGCCAAAACCTGTGGTCCTCCACGTCGCCATTCAAAGTGGTTCCCTGGGCGCGGGCACCCACCCGCCAAAACCTGAGCAGAACGCTTCGGATGTTGTGGTGTGGCTCAAGCCCCTGGATCCCGCCGTGCTCACCACCGTTCGATCAACGCCCGCTGGTCCCAGGCCTGAGGTCATTCAGAAGAACAAAAGTTTTCATCCCCACCTGACCGTCGTTCATGTCGGGTCGGTGGTCGATTTTCCCAATCGCGATCCGTTTTTTCACAACGTATTTTCGCTGTTTGATGGCAAGCGCTTCGATTTGGGCTTGTACGAAGCGGGCGCCACCAACTCGGTTCGTTTCGATCATGAGGGTGTCAGCTACCTGTTCTGCAACATTCATCCGGAGATGAGCGCCGTCGTCGTTGCCGTAGACACCCCCTTTTACGGAGTATCCGATAGAGCCGGAAATATCGCGATTCCCAATGTGCCTGATGGAAAATACGAGCTGCACGTTTGGTACGAACGCAGCGTTCCGGAAACTTTGAAGGATCTTACCCACACCGTCCGCATCTCCGTCGATGCCCGCGATCTTGGCGGCATCACCGTTCAGGAGAATCCCTCGTTCACGCCCGTGCACAAGAATAAATACGGCCAGGACTATGCCCCGCCGCCCAAGCAAGGGTATCCTCAGCCTTAACTTCTCCTAAATGGTCGAAACACTCCGGTCGCACACCGTCTGCACCGCCGCATAGCGGCTCTCGGCGTTCAACTGCCGCATGATGCGGTGTACGTGATTCTTCACCGTAAATTCGGAAAGGCGCATCGATTCGGCAATCTCCTTGTTGGTGAACCCTCGAGCCAATAGCGCAATCAACTGCTGCTGCCGGTGAGTCAAGCCCAACTCATGGCACAAGCGTTGGTTCAGAATCATCGCTCCTTCTCGCGTTGTGCGCGCTACAAACTGAAACAGATAGTGGCATAGCCAAGGCGGCGATACCGCCTCCCCCTCCACCACCTTCCGCACCGCCGCGATGATATCGTCCGCGCTCGCGTCCCCCAGCAAATAACCGCTGATCCCCGAACGCACTGCTTGCACGAACATTTCGGGATCGTTGTCCATGCCGAACAGGATCGCTTTGCGTGCAGGAGCCAGGGATAGCAGATCGCCGATGAAGTTAGACGGAAACGCCGAAGCCGAAGCTTGGTCTGCCAGCAGAACGTCGCACTCCGATGCTGCGGCCAGTTTGTAGGCGCAGGCGGAGTGCTGGACCGAAGCCAGCAACTCGAAATCAGGCTGTTTTTGCAACAGCGCGCTCATGGCTTCCCGCAGCATGCGGTTTTCGATGATCACAAACAGCTTGATCACCTTCGCAGCGCCATTGTTTTCCGCGGTAGTCATCGACTAGCGAAACCTTACTGTGAGAACCCATTGCGGTCAATCTTCGCCATGTCAAAAGGATGTCAAGAATTCGTCGAAACTCAACATAGCTCAAACAGCTGCCGGCGCAAGCGGACCTAAGGACCGCGGACCTGAGGTCCGCCGACCCTCTGGAGTCATCAAAGCGTTGAAGGGGCTGGATGAATGTTGGATTGTGCCGTCAACGGCAGCCGTACCAGGATGGTTGTACCCGACTCCGAAGTCTGCTCGATCGACACGCTTCCGGCATGGTCCTCCACGATCTTGCTTACAATCGCCAGCCCTAACCCCGTCCCGTTGGGTTTCCCAAAACTCACAAACGGATCGAACAGCGAATTCTGGATGCTTACCGGAATTCCGGGACCGTTATCTTGGATGCGAATTTCGAAGATGTCCCCGGCTCTTTTCGCCTCGACCGTGATGCAGCCGTTCACGCCCGGCGCCGCTTCGCACGCGTTCAGAATCAAGTTGAAGAAAACTCTCTCCAGCTTGCGCGCGTCCACCACCGCTTCCAGGTCATCCGAGCCCAGTAACAGTATCCGCACGTTCCGGAATTCCGGTTTTGCGTGGATCGCCTCGATCGCCCGCCGGATCACTTGATCGATCCTCGTGCGCACTGGGGTAATCGCGTTTCGTTGATGCGAGAGCTCGCGCAGCGAATCGATCAAATCGGTCATCTGCGTTGCTGCTGTTTTGATCTCCTCATAGATCTCGTCGCGATTCAGTTTCAGCGACTCCGCTTCGTACAAAAACTCGGCGTTCGCCACCACCGCCGCCAGGTAATGCCGCAAGTCATGAGAGATCGAACTGGCTGCGCGAGCCAGCGCCGCAATCCGTTCGGTTTCAATCCTTTGTTGCTGCGACGCCAGCAATTGTCCGCGCATTTGCGCGAACGAGGTTCCCAACTCCACCAGCTCGGTGCTGCCGCGGGGCGTGATGGGGTAGGTAAAATCGCCCGATGCCAGTGCCTTCACCCCGGCGACCAGATTGTCCAAAGGCCGGGTGATGGTACGGGCCACGAACCCAATCAGCAGCCCTCCAAACAACACCGCCAGTCCACAAATCAGATACACCGAATGATTCAACCGCGTCAGGAACAGGTTCACCGGTACTAGCGGCATCATCACATAGCAATACACCGGCGAAGGCGAAGAACCGTGAAGCAGAACCGAGGAGTACGCGTAATGATCGGTCTCCAGCGCAATTTCGCCCGACGTGGCCCTCAGCGGTAGTTCCTGCGAACGTATGCGCCGCCCCAACTCCGCCTCGTCGCGCGCCGGCAGAGTGGACGCGATCACCGTGTCCCCGCTCGCCAGCGCGATCTCATTGTTGGCCGCAATTTTCAGCTGCTGCGCCACCGCCGAATCAACTTGATAGCCAACTGCCAATGTGCCCAGCTGCAGTGCGGTGTTTCCCGACCCTGAAATAATCGGTCGCAGGAACACCCAGTAGAGCCGTCCATCGTTGTACCACCACGTTGCATCCTCGCCCGCCTCCAACGACCTCTTCAGATCCTCCTCTACCGTTTTGCTGGACCAGCCGGGTCGCGTCATGTGCAACGCCACCACTCGGCGATCCGACTTTGCCAATACAAATAGGTCGCTGCCGGCAAGCTTCCAGAACGGCTCGGAAGCGTCTTGAATTGTCAACGGGTTCGCTGTTGGCATCATCGCGATCAGCGTCGGCAAATCCGCCAGCATCGCGGCCGTTGCGGATAGCTGCAGTTCTCGCTGCCGCTGCACTGTCTCGAACGCCCTTACCGATTCATCGGTGCCGTTTCGCACCTGCTTCTGTATCTCCGTATCCACCGTATGGCGAACAAATAGCAGCACTGACCCCGTCAACCCCAAAATGATCAACAGGGCGGCAATCAACAGCTGTGAACGAAGCCGTAGTGGTTTCATTGAGTTCTGATAAACAGGCCGAGCGCCGCAGCTAGGACCCCGGCGCCTCCGCTATGAATTTGTATCCGGCTCCATGCATCGTCAACAAATAGCGTGGCGATCCGGGGTCCGGTTCCAGTTTCTGCCGCAGCCGCAGAATGTGATTATCCACTGTTCGCGTCGATGGGTAGTTTTGATAACCCCACACTTCATTCAGCAATTCCTCGCGGGAAATGACCCGGCCGGGAGAAGACGCCAGGTACTTCAGGAGTTTGAACTCCTGCGTGGTCAGTGTGATCGTTTTGCCCGAACGGGTCGCCTCCATGCTGGTGAAATCGACGCGCACCTCCCCGAACGTCAGAATCTCCCGATTGATCGCCCTGGTGGCGATCTGAGTCACTCCTTGTGGCGGCGCGCCGCTTCGCCGCATTGCCCGCCGTACCCGCGCCAGCAGTTCTTTGGGGCTAAACGGCTTGGTCACGTAATCGTCGGCGCCAAGTTCCAGCAGCAGCACCTTATCGTCCACCTCCGAGTTTGCGCTCAGCACCACAATCGGCACCGACGCCGCGATTGCCTTGAATTCCCGGCACAATTCTTTCCCCGAGATTCCCGGCAGTTTCAGGTCCAGCACCACAACCCCCGGCAGTTGTTTGCGAAAGCTTTCCAGCCCGCTCGGTCCGTCGGAAGCGATTTGCACTTGCAACGAATCGGATTCGAACAAGCGCTGTAATGTTCGCTGCATGGCCCGGCTGTCTTCCACAATCAGAACCGTGTCCATCGAACTAATCACCCCTATTCGACTCGCTAGATTGTGCGAACTGCCCAGGTACGTCGTAACCGTGGCCGTTGGATGCGTGGTTCCCATATGATACCCCTCCCTTATGTTTTAGCGATTTGCCAGTTTCCGCCAAAATTCGTTTGTGACAAGTCCGTAGCGCACGCTTCCACCGGTACTGTTGCATCGCTAACGCCATTAGCCCACCGAGGTACACAGTCGCCCGGTGCCTCAAATATGTAAAACGCGCCACCTGCCAACGTAAAACCTGCTGCGGTTTCGCGGAGTCCAGAGCTCCCAACGAAGCGTGGTATTTCTTTGGCAGTAGCCGGCTGCGCCAGTACTGCCTTCGCAATTTCCGCTCAGGAATGAATTCAGCGGCAAGAAGTAAATTGTTCAAGCTGCCCGGCCAATCCGCCATTGCCCAATCCACGCCGAAATCGTTCAGCCACGCCCGCATTGGCACCGTGAGCGCTTCTTCGCTCCACACGCGAAGCCCTTCCGGAACCTGTGTCTCGAACAATTCACTGGTCAGACCGAGAACGAACGCGAAACTCAATCTCATCAGACCAGCCGGCCCGGCACGTGTTATCACCCGATCCCACAACGCCGCGTCGTTCCGGTGACGCTCGATGCAGTTGGCTATCTCCAGGATCCACGAGAGCCGGACCCACGAACGGAACCCGTGCCGGAACACATGAAGAATCTGCGTCAGAAATTTGTCCTCCAGCGACAAGCTCAGTTGCTCTACACCGATAACCCGCTGCGGCACCGCGTGCGCCAGGCAGTCTTGCGGCGGCTCGATGGGCAGCCATGCGCGATCTTCCCAAATGGAAATGTGCAGATCGACCTGCCTCTGCCTCTGCACTTCGTACAAATCGTCTCTCATTGTGGGAACGTGCTGCAGCCTCGTCCGCAAACAGGTTTCACCGCATTCGTTTATTTCCGGCGAGTCGTACCCGCAGGAGCGAAGCGCGTCCGCTGCTCGCCGTACACTCGTCGCAGCTACCAAATAATCGAAATCCACTTGATGCCGAAAATCGGGTTGGTCACAAAAGTCCGGACACAGTGTGAAACCCTTAAGCGTCGCCGCGGTTACACCCCATGATTGAAACGCCGAATGGATGCGCCGAGCTTCCGTCGCCAAATCTTGCGTGCGTTCGCCGTTTCGAATACACCGTTCTCGCAACTCACGCAACCACTCCGGCCTGACTTGCTCTTCGGCGTTTCGCTTCTGCAATTGATAGCACAAGCTCAATGCCAGCCCGCTACGGTCTAGCCACAACAGCAGGCGCTGGCCTTTTCGAGTGTCCGCCGCCGGCAAGTTCCGCAATCCAGAAAAGTCTGGGTTCGCGCGCAGCGCCGCCAGAACCGCTCGTTTTGACCTGGCTTCAGTCATCCCCGAATTCCCTCCCGCTGCTGAACGAGAGAAAGCTCTGGTCGGTCGAAAATCCTTGCACCGTCATTTCACACAGAAACGGCACCAAAAACTCCCGGTAAGTCCGTGCGTCAACGCCTGCGCCAATGAATCCAAGCAGCTCGCGCCTCTCGCGATCCATCCCCAGCAGGCACGCTGTCCCCATTTCCACGATCGTCAAGCTCCCGGCCGTCAAAAACCGCGGCGACTCCAACATGCCGTGCGAATCGTGGTCGCGAATCAGCTTCCAATCCACCATGCTTTCTTCTCTCGGGTGCAAATCGGGCTGCTGCAAGGGGAGCGCTGGCAAAAGCCCGAAATCATTGGTCTCCACCGTCACGCCAACGGACTCAATTCGGTATCTGGCCCGCAGCGGCGTTGGGATGAATCGCCGCAGCACATCCAATGGGTCCTCGTAACGCCAAGACTCAGACGGTTGCATAGTCGCCCTCCAGAAGAAAATCCTCGATGACCCTTGCGGTTTCCTGCGGGCTCGCGTCGCTTCGCACAATCCACGCAGGACGAGCAGCCAGTGTCCGGATCACTTCGGTTCGGAACGCCTTGGCTTGAGGAATCTCTTCGGGCAGCCGTTCCGCGCTATTTTCGAAATAGGTCCTCACCTGCTCTGACGGGCATGGCAACAAATGGCAGCCCCCGGTTGAACAGCGATCCAGGAAAAAAATGGCCCGCGGCGACGACGTTTCGCCGACCTCACATCCCAGCGATTGTGGATCGATCTGGTAAGCGAGCTCGCCGTTCAGCGCCGTGCTTGGCGTGAAATTTCGTAATTCGGAAAAGAATCGAACTGTGTCAGGCAGCAGCTTTACAGGCGCCAGAAGTCCGTGCGCGACCAGATCGGTCTCGCCTTTGGATACATACGTCCAGTCGTCCGAAATTATGCGAAAGCCCAGCAGCGCCATGGCTGCCGCTAACGTCGACTTGCCTGCTCCGGATACTCCGGCAACTAACAACCCGCGTCCATTCCGCTCCAGGCAAGCGCAGTGCAGTGGCACAACTCCAACGGTTGTGCCCAAGATCCCAATGGTGATCGGAATCAGCAGCGTTTTCCAAAAACAGGCGTCTCCTGCTGCTGTCGTTGACAGCACCGCATGAACACGTCGTCGCGCCAAATCGTAGGCCACGAAGCTGCGCGGCGAGATAAATGCGAACACCAGGTGCCGCACTCCTCGAAAGTGGGCCTTCCGCTCTCGACTGTTGTCCGGTGCGCCGTCAACAACAATTTCCATTTCCAGGGTTTTGTTGGGAATTTGTTTTCGGGGCACACGCCAATCCGCTACGGTTCGCAACACCTCCAAAGAGTTCGTGGACAGAATCCACGTCGTTCCCGCTGCGGAAAAATCTGTGCGGAAGGGAAGCGTGGTCCGGTCGAATGCGAACTTCGTCGTCACAATGTTGATCACTGTAACGCGAATTTACGTCAGTGGATTGCCCTCAGATAAGAAATGACAGGCACTTGACATCTCGGTGACAAATTGCGTTGCACCCTCGCGTAACGTGTCCCTGTCGATTCTGGGGCCATGCCGATGTCCAAAAAAGTTGTGTTTTTCTTTCCCTCGTTCGCCAGTTCGGAAGCCACTGCGCCCCTGGGAATTCTCGCCGTAGCTACTCCGCTGTTGCGCGCCGGATTTTCTGTGCGGCTGATCGATTCCACGATCACTCCCAATTTCAAACAGCGCGTCTTGACGGAGGTGCGCGACGCTCTCTGCCTGGCGATCTCCCTGGTTACCGGTCCGATGATTCGCGAAACCGTGGAAATTGCCCGCGCGGTCAAATCCTGGAATCCGGATTTCCCAATTATCCTCGGCGGTTGGCATCCTTCTTTGCTGCCCAGGCAAACCTTGGAAGCTCCATTCATCGACATCGTCGTGCGCGCTCAGGGCGAGGACACCCTCCTCGAACTGGTTCAGCATCTCGAATCGCGCAGCGCTATCGATTTGATCCCGGGAATCGGTTTTAAACGTGGCGGCAAGCTGCACTTCACCAGCGCGCGTCCATTAAAACCAATCGTGGACCTTCCTCCCAAGGCTTATCATCTTGCCGATTTTGACGCTTACGAACGCAGTTGCGGCCGGCGCTGGGCTATGTACATTTCCAGTCTGGCGTGCCCCTTCAACTGCTCCTATTGCACCAACGCCGGTGTTTATGGACGCAAATGGAACGCCTTGCCGCCTGAGCAATTCGTCGAGGAGACCGTTGATCTCACCACTCGCTATGGCCTGGAGATGCTCTGGGTCGTCGACGACAATTTTCTCGTCGATCTCGACCGCGCCCGCCACATTGCCGAAGGTTTGGTGCGCGCCGGCGCGGATTTCAAATGGAGCATTCAAGCTACCACCAATCTCACCTCACGCCTCACTCACGCCGACTTGAAACTGCTGCGCCGCGCTGGTCTCCATCAGATCTGCCAAGGCGTTGATTCCGGCTCCGACAAAATCCTCAAGCTGATGAACAAGACTTTTCAGGATTTCGATTCCATCTACGAAAGCGCGGCTCGTTGTCTGCAGGCCGGGATTCGTCCTTCCTTCAACATCATTTTCGCCTATCCCGGCGAAGGCACAAAAGAGCGCCGCGAAACCATCGATTTCATGATGGACGTTTGCCGCAGGTTTCCCGGAGCTGAGTTCTGGACCAACATCTTCACTCCTTATCCCGGCTCGCCCATTATGGAGCAGGCCGAACAATTGGGAATTCAGCTTCCCGATTCCCTCGAGGGTTGGGCTGACTTCTTTCCGCGTTACACCGTGCTGCCCTGGCTCAGCGGCCGCGACCACAAACGCCTCCAAATCATGCGCGACTATTTGCGCATTGCCTTCGATCGTGTCCCCATTGCCGCTGACACCCGCAAGCGCTCCACGCGCGTCGCACAGAAGCTGCTGTCTTTTCCCGCTCGCTGGCGCCTCGATCACGATTCCTACGCTTTCCCCCTCGAAGTGTGGCTCAACAACAAGCTCAAGCGCAGACTGCCCGCATTCAAGCCCGCCGTCGACGCCAAACGCCTGGAGCCTGCCGTGGGAGCTTGCTGATGACGCCCAACCTCGCGCTTTCCTGTCCGCCCTACAACCCTCCTCTACTGAGCTCATCGGTATGTGTGCTGCGCAATCACAGCTTGGCCGGAGGAATCCGTGGCTGATGTGCTCCTGACCCATTCGAATCACCTGCCGTACGACCGCAAGCAGGTGCGCAAGATGGAGCCGTATCCACCCCTCGGCACGCTTTACGCGGCAGGCCTGCTGCGTGCCCGCGGAATCTCCGCGGCGGTCTTCGATTGCATGTTGCAAGATCCGGAAACCGGCCTGCGAGAAGCTTTGCGAGTTCACCGGCCCGCGATTGTGGCCATCTACGAAGACGACTTCAATTTCCTCACCAAAATGTGTTTGACCCGCATGCGCCAACTCGCCTGGGACATGATCGAAATCGCGCGGCAACACGGCGCTCGCGTCATTGTTCACGGCTCCGATGCTACCGACCATGCCGCGGACTTTCTCACCCACGGCGCGGAATACGTTATCGAAGGCGAGTCGGAGTACACCTTGCTCCGGCTGGTGCAGGCATTGATGAGTGGCTCCACGCCGGTGAACATCCCGGGCGTGGTTCGGCTGAACCACCAGGGTGCAAGAGCTACGCAACCGGCTCGACTCCGCAATACTTTTCGAACCGCATCTTCTCTTCCTTTTCCCGCCCGCGACATGATCGACCTCGCCCCTTATCGCCAGGCTTGGCAGGAATCTCATGGCATGTTTTCTCTCAACTTGATCGCCAGCCGCGGTTGCCCGTTTCGCTGCAATTGGTGCGCGAAACCGATCTTCGGCGACAGCTACCAATTGCGGCCGGCCCTCGACACGGCTCTGGAGATGCGCTTGTTGAAAGAGAAGTATGGCGCCGCGCATTTGTGGTTCGCCGACGACATTTTCGGTTTGAATCGCCACTGGCTCCAGGATTTTGCCTCAGCCGTCGAAGCTCTTCACTGTGCAGTCCCGTTCAAGATTCAAGCTCGCGCCGACCTGCTCACCTCCGAAGCCGCCCAGGCGCTGCGCCGCTCAGGCTGTGCCGAAGTGTGGATCGGCGTTGAGTCCGGCTCGCAAACTGTCTTGGACGCTATGGATAAGGGCTTGCTCGTGGAAGAGGTCGTGAGCGCAAGGAACCAACTGAAACGCCAAGGCATCCGCGCCTGCTATTTCCTGCAACTCGGCTATCCCGGCGAGCAATGGATCGATATTCAGAAGACCATCGCGCTGGTCCGCGAAACTCGTCCCGACGACATCGGCGTCTCCTTTTCCTACCCGCTTCCCAATACCCGCTTTTTCGCGCGCGTCAAACAGCAACTGGGCAACAAACGCAATTGGTGCGACAGCGACGATCTTTGCGTGATGTTTCAGGGCACCTACACCGATCGCTTCTACCGCGCGATTCGCGATGCGTTGCATGCGGAAGTCGATAGTTGGAAACCGTGCGAGCAGCAGCAGCGCCAGGCCGAATGCACCCAACTGTGGAAATCGGTTGAGTCGCTGGAACCAGTCAGCAAGAATCTGAACCCGACCAAACTGCCTCCAGTGGCCCTCGCCAGCACATCCAGGTTGTTTCCGGCCCGTAATCATTTCGTGCCGCTGCAAGCGGTCCTCGCACCCACGGGTGAAGCCAATGACTGACCTGCTTCTCACCCACGGCTACTTCATGTACGAAGACCCCAAGGAATTGCAGATCCTCAAGCCATACGCTCCGCTCGGCATCCTGTATATCTGCTCGCACCTCCGCAGCATGGGTTTCCGTGTCGAAGTCTTCGATACCACCTTCTCCACCATGGATGCATTGAAGCGCCATTTGCAAACGGAAGCGCCCAGCGTCCTTGGCATCTATGCCAATCTCATGACTCGCAAAACGGTCGTGGAGATTCTGCGAACCGCTCGCCTCGCGGGTTGGACTTCTGTCGTTGGTGGGCCGGAACCCGGCGCTTACGTACGCGAATATCTGGAAGCTGGCGCTGACGTCGTGGTCTTTGGCGAAGGCGAAGCCACCATGGAGGAGCTCCTTCCCGCTCTCCAGTGCAAATCGCCAGCGGCGTTAAGCAAAGTTGCGGGAATCGCGTTCCTCGACGAGGCTGGGCACCTCATTCAAACCACCCCGCGCACGCAGATTAGCGACCTGGACGCGCTGGCGTGGCCGGCTCGCGACGCCGTCGATATCCGCAGGTACGTCGAAACATGGCGCCACGCCCACGGCACAGGGTCGCTTTCTTTTATCACTGCCAGGGGTTGCCCCTACCATTGCCGCTGGTGCAGCCATCAGGTCTTTGGCAAAACTCACCGCCGGCGCAAGCCCGTCGGCGTGGTCGACGAAGTCCAGTGGTTACTGGAAACCTACCGGCCGGACATGGTCTGGATCGCCGACGATGTGTTTACCATCCACCACGGATGGCTCCGCGCTTACGCCGCCGAAATGCATAAGCGCGGCCTGCATGTTCCATTCGAATGCATTACCCGTGCCGATCGCCTCAATCCTGAAGCTGCCGATTTGCTCGCGGAGTTGGGATGTTTCCGCGTTTGGATCGGCAGTGAAAGTGGCTCGCAGCGAATTCTGGACGCCATGGAGCGGGGCGTGACCGTCGCCCAGGTGCAATCGGCCGTGGATTTGTGCAAGTCGCGCGGTATCCAGACCGGAATGTTTCTGATGTGGGGTTACGAAGGCGAAGAATTGCAGGACATCGAAGCCACCATTGACCACGTCAAGCGCGCCGATCCCGACGTCTTCTTTACTACCGTTGCTTACCCGATTAAAGGCACGCCGTACTACCAGCGAACCGCCGATTCCTTGATACAGCTGAAGCCCTGGAATCAATCCTCGGATCGTGAGCTGTCGCCCCGCGGTCGGCGTAGCCCCGAATTTTACGGCTTTGCAGACCGCCTCCTTCAAAACGAGGTGCAGCTCGCCCGGCTGCAGCGAGCCACCTCCGATGGAGAGGCGCTGCAACGGCTGCGGCAGCAGGTGAGGGCGTTGCGCGAGTGCCTGTACTCCACTTCCTCCGAGGTGACGGCATGAACGCCGCTTCTGGGGTGACTCTTTCTGCTGCCGCAACCGCTTTCGACGAAGTCGCTGGTTCCTATGACGCCTTGTTCACTCATACCAGTATTGGCCGCGCGCAACGCAAGCAAGTCTGGATGCGCTTGCTGGCCGGCTTTCCACCCTCCAGCCGCATCCTGGAACTGAATTGCGGCACCGGCGAAGATGCCCGATTCCTGGCGATGGTCGGACACTCCGTGTTGGCTTGCGACGCTTCGCCCAAAATGATCCAGCTGGCAAGAAACCGTGCCGACTACGACCGCTACGCGCCTGATGTTCACTTTTTGCAGCTCCCCAACGAGAACTTGCGTTTTCTCATGGATGGGCCGCGATTCGATGGCGCTTTCTCCAACTTTGCCGGTCTGAATTGCGTTGCAGACCTCCGGCCGATTGCTGCTGCTCTTGCTGACCTGGTCAGGCCTGGTGGCCGTCTGGTCCTGTGCTTCCTGACTCGCGTTTGCCTGGCCGAAATCCTGTGGTACCTGCTGCACGCTCATCCGAAGAAGGCCTTCCGCAGATTTGCCGGCAAGTCCACCGTCCGCTTAGGCAGGCGGGCCATCTCCGTGTTCTATCCCACGGCACGCGAAATACGCCGGTGTTTCTCCCCCTGGTTTCGGCTCACGTCTCGCCGCGCCGTCGGCCTGTTTGTGCCGCCTTCCTACTGTGAACCGGCAATCCGTGAACACCGAAAATTGTTGGCGCGCTTGGAATCACTGGACCGGGTATGCGCCCATTGGCCGGTTTTGCGCTCCCTCGGCGATCACCTTCTTCTGGAGTTCGTACGATGCTAGCGCTGAACGCTGCTTCAGTCGCAGCAGTCCGCACAATCAGTACGCCTGCGCGAATCCACGATTACCGCGCGCCCTACATTGGCCTGCGTTGTCCTCAGTGTCGGGCAGAACTGGCTGCCATCACCTATCACGCCCTTGGGCAGGCGCACCCCTCCATCGAGTGCCGCTCTTGCCTCAACGTTTTCGCTCAAGACCAGGGAATCTGGCTGGCTTTCGCCGAAGAACGCCTTGACCACTTCCGCCAGTTTCTTCGCGACTATGAGCTCGTACGCAACGCCGAAGGGCGGGGAAGTGACCATGCCCCGTTTTACCTTTCACTCCCTTTCCGCGATCTGACCGGGCGGAATCCCTGGCAGTGGTCCATCCGGGCGCGCACATTTCAATACCTTCAGCGCAAGCTTCTACCCAAGCTCGACGCGAATGCTTCTCATCCCCTTACTATCCTCGATCTCGGCTCTGGCAATGGTTGGCTTTCCTATCGTCTCGCACAGGCCGGTCATCGCCCAATCGCCGTTGACATTCATACCAGTGCGTTGGATGGCTTGGGCGCCGCGGTTCACTACCGCCACGCCCTTCCGATCCTGTTTCCGCGTTTTCAAGCGGAAATGGATCGTCTGCCGTTCAGCGGTGACCAGTTCGACTGCGCCATTTTCAATGCCTCCTTTCACTATTCCGAGGATTACCACCGAACCCTTTCCGAAGCCATTCGTTGTGTCCGTCCCGGGGGAACCGTCATCATTGCTGATTCGCCGACCTATTGCCGGGAAGAGTCGGGCCTTCAGATGGTCGCGGAACGACGGCAGTCGTTCCAGCGACGTTTTGGTTTTTCCTTCGACAGTCTCGCCAGCCAGGAATACCTCACCGCTGAGCGTCTGCTTGCCCTCGAGGGCCGCCACAATCTCCAGTGGACCGCTCACCAACCTTGGTACGGCCTACGCTGGGCCTTTCGTCCGCTCATCGCCGCACTGAAAAGACGGCGCGAGCCATCGCAATTTCGGATCTATACCGCTCAGGTGAAGACGGCATGATCATTCTCTACAATCCTCGTTCCACAAAGCCGCGCAATCGCCGCTTTCCTCTTTCGGTGATGGCCTTGGCCGCCGTATTAGAAGGTCGCGAAGAGTATCGCATCGTCGATGGCAATCTGGACGAGAGCCCCGCACAAACGATTCTCGATCTCATTCGCCGCAACAACGTCGAACTGCTGGGCGTGTCGGTAATGCCCGGGCCGCAAATAGCCTCCGCGATCGCCAGTTGCAAGGAAATTCGCAACCACTTCCCGAAACTGCCGGTTGTTTGGGGTGGCTACTTTCCTTCTACCTACACCGACGCATCACTGAATGCGCGTTACGTCGATTATGTTGTGCGCGGTCAAGGCGAAGACACCCTGCTGGAGTTGCTCGACGCCATCCGCGGAAAGCGCAAGTTCGAAACCATTCTCGGCCTTTCCTATAAGGACGTGTTCGGTTTGCATCGCCATAATCCCGAGCGCCTCATGCAGCCCCCCGACGCCTTTCCCTGGTCGCCCTTTCACCGCGTCCCGGTCGAAAAGTATTTGCGTCCTTCCTTCTTTGGAAAACGCACCGCCGCGCACCACGCTAGCATTGGCTGTCCGTTCCGTTGCAGTTTTTGCGGAGTGCATGCCGTCTACGGCAACCGCGAATTGGTCGAGAGCGCTCCACGCACCGAAGCGATCCTGCGTCACCTGAAAAGCGACTACGGTGCCGACTCCGTTCAGTTCTACGATATGAATTTCTTCGTCAAGGAAAGCCACGCCAGGGAACTTGCGGACCGCCTGGCTCCTCTAGGCCTTCGCTGGTGGTGCGAAGCGCGCATTGACACCTTCACCCGTTATTCGAATGCCACCCTTGAAGCCATACGCCGCGCGGGCTGCGCCATGATCTTTTTTGGCGCGGAGTCCGGTTCCGATTGGGTTTTGAAGGAAATGCACAAAGACATCACCACCGAGCAAACCCTGACCGTCGCGCAAAGAATCCGCCAGTTTGGAATCATTCCGGAGTTCTCGTTCGTGATTGGCAATCCACGCGATCCCGAGCGAGATACCCGGGAAACCTTGCAGTTCATCCGGAAAATCAAAAACATCAATCGCCGGTCCGAGATCATCATCTACCACTACACGCCGGTCCCGCAGCGCACCGCTATGTACGGCAACGTCGATGGCCAGGTTCAGTTTCCAACTACTCCCGAGGAATGGGCCTCCAAACGCTGGATGGATTTCACTCTGCGCATCGATCCCAACACTCCTTGGCTCAAGCGGCAAACGAAAAACCTCATTGACGATTTCGAGACCGTGATCAGCTCGCGCTGGCCCACCGTGCAGGACATTCGCGCGCCGCTGTGGAGCCGTGCCCTACTCAAGACCCTCAGTTCCTGGCGCTATGCCGCCCGCATTTATTCCTTTCCCAAGGAACTGCGCTGGGCCCAGCACTTCATCACCTTGCGCAAGCCTAAAGAGGAAAGTCTATAAATCCTCAAGCCGAGCCTATGGCCACCATTTCGCCATCATCTTGCTTCACTCCCCCCGAGGGTTATCGAGTCTGGGCCTCGACTTACGATCGTGATCCCAATCCACTGCTCTCCTTGGAAAAACGCATTCTCCAGTCTTTATTGCCGTCCTTGCTGGGCCGCGACATTGTCGATTTGGGTTGTGGCACCGGACGCTGGCTGGATGCACTCCAGAACAGCGGAGCTCGCAGCTTGTTCGGCGTTGACCCCTCCCCCGAAATGTTGCAACAGGCTCAGGCCAAGCTCGGGGACTCCGCAACGCTGTTCTGTGGAGATTATCGAAGTGCGCCCGTTTCATCCGCCTCCGCCGACATCGTCTTGTGCAGTTTCGTGCTCAGCTACCTCGACAAACCTGAGGATTTGCTGGCATTCGCTCGCGCAATTCTGCGCCCCGGTGGCTATCTCTTTCTCACCGACGTACATCCCGGGACCGCCACCACACTGTGCTGGCACCGCGGTGTGCGCGTCCACGATCAATTCGCGGAAATTCGCACGCACCCTTGGACTATCCAGCACGTCACTCGCCTGTGCCAATCCGCCAAATTGCAAGTGAAGCTGCATCTCGAACCTCGATTCGGAGATGCGGAACGCCTCATTTTTGCAGCCAACGGCAAACTGGACTACTTCAGTTCCATTCGCGAATATCCGGCGATTTATATCCTGCAGCTCTCCCCGCTCACAACGTCCGCAAATTCCGCCTTTGGGGAAGAAAAAACGGCCATCCAGAAAATATGCGGCGCTCGCGCAGCCCTTGGTCCAAGCGACAGCCTCAACTGCGATATTCGCATCCGTCGTCGTCGAATCGATGCGATGTTGCCGGACACACCGGGTTACGATGCCGCATCCTTGGGTGCTAACGCTATCGACTTGCAGGGCTACCTCTTACTTCCCGGACTGGTCAACGCCCATGATCATTTGGAGTTTGCTCTTTTTCCTAGGTTGGGCCGGGGAAACTACAACAACTTCTTGGAATGGGCCGACGATATCCATCGCGCTCATGCCGACGAGATCGCGCGCCATCGTCAAGTGCCAAAACATGTGCGCCTTTGCTGGGGTGGCATCCGCAATCTGCTGTGCGGTGTAACTACCGTGTGCCATCACAACCCCTATGATCCCCGAGTCTTCTCGAACGCCTTTCCGGTTCGCGTACTCCACAACTTTGGCTGGGCCCATTCCCTGGCCCTTGATCCAGCGGCAGCTTCGAAGAAACAGAGAACACCCGTCGGGCGACCATTTCTGATTCATCTTGGCGAAGGTCTGGACCAGCAAAGCTCCCTGGAGATTTTCGACTTACAAAAGGCCGGAGCATTGGACGAACACACGGTAATCATTCACGGGTTGAGCTTGGGCGCTAGAGGCGGAGCCTTGCTTCGCGCGGCAAATGGCGGTCTGATCTGGTGCCCAAGCTCGAATTTATTCCTATTCGGCAAATCCATGTCGTCCGATGCCATTCGCCAATTCCCTAAGGTCGCTCTCGGCAGCGATTCTTCTTTGACTGCCGATGGGGACTTGCTCGACGAAATGCGCTGCGCTCATCAGCTGTTGCGAACCCCTCCATCTGAGCTCTACGGATACGTTACCCGCCAGCCTGCCCGCCTGCTCGCCCTGCGCGACGGACAAGGTGTGTTTCGCCTCGGCGGTGTCGCCGACCTCATCGCCGTCCGCGATCGCGGCCTTACCCCAGCCGATACCCTGGCCGGCCTTTCCTACCGCGACATCGAACTCGTCCTGCTTGGTGGGGTCGTGCAGCTGGTTTCACCGGAATTACTGCAACGCCTTCAGGTAAGTGCACGCGCCGGTCTTCAGCCCATCGTCGTTCAGGGCCTCGTTCGTTGGATTCGCGCGCCGCTGGATCGCTTGTTCCGCGAAACCCAACAGCATTTGGGCAACCAAATCTTTTTAGGTGGGAAGCATGTGTGCCTTGGCGACTAACTTCGAAACCACCGCCGTAAATCTCCAACCGGCCGGTGCCGACCACATCCTTCGTGCTCTCCCAATTCTAGTCATTCACGCCCACAGTTCCTGTAACTGCCGCTGCATCATGTGCGACATCTGGAAGACCAAGGAGCAACGGATATTTTCCGTTTCCGACCTCCATGCCCAACTCCACTCCATTCGCCGCCTGGGCGTTCGTTGGGTCGTGTTTTCCGGCGGCGAACCGCTCATGAATCCGGAACTTCCCCAGCTTTGCTCCATTCTGCACTCCGAGGGAATTCGCCTGACGCTCTTGAGCACCGGGCTTCTTCTAAAAAAGTACGCCAGTTTTGTTGCTGCGCAGTTCGACGACGTAATCCTGTCTTTGGATGGTCCACCTCAGGTTCACGATGCGATTCGGCGGGTTGAAGGAGCTTTCCAGTTGTTGCGCACTGGCGTGCTCGCTCTCCGGGAAGAGCGCCCGGATTTTCGGGTCACCGCGCGCTCGACGGTACAGAAGGCAAACCACGCCCACCTGATGGAAACCGCGCGCACCGCAAAATCCCTGCAGCTGGATGGAATCTCGTTTCTTGCGGTGGACCTGGCCTCCTCCGCTTTCAATCGCCCGCTAATCTGGCCCGCCGGCAAGCAAGCGGAGATTGCCTTGTCTTTGCCGGAATTGAGTGTGCTCGAGCATCGAATCGAAAGCTTGATTAGCCTAGGTGAAACCGAGTTCGGCGCTGGTTTCATTGCTGAGTCTCCCGCAAAATTACGCGGGATCGCTGCGCACTTCCGGGCACAGTTGGGACTGCAATCCGCCCAATCCCCAATCTGCAACGCTCCTTGGGTTTCGGCGGTCATTGAGGCGGATGGCTCAGTCCGCCCGTGTTTCTTTCATCGCTCGATCGGGGATTTGCGTCGCAATAGCTTGGAGGCGGTCATCAATGGTCCGGAAGCGCAAACGTTCCGCCAAAACCTCGACGTTGCCAACAACAGCGTTTGCCAAAATTGTGTCTGTTCGTTGAATTATCGCTCTGGACGCGTCTGATTCGCGCACGGAGTGGAATCCTCGTCTCCCGAATACATTGCCGGTTCTCCCAGGCTGCCTGCGGCTGGCAGATGGCGCAGGTAAATCACGATCGACCACAATTCCGTGTCGTTCAGAATGCCTTTCGACGCCGGCATTCCGGAAGGAAAGATTCCGTTCTCCATCACCCAGTGCAACTGCCCGTCGCTGTAGGACTGCACATCATGCGAACTCAGCAACGGTACCGGAGGTGCCATTCGATCCGCAAACGGCACTCCGGTGTTTTGCCCGTCCAGCCCGTGGCACGCTGCGCAATAATGCGAAAACGCGATTCGCCCGCTTTCCACATTCTCCGGTTTGTCCGCTAGCGGATTCCGGGTGTTCTTGCCGCCTACCGTAATCGAATGCTTGAATTTCGTCATCACCGCGGTCTCCCATTTCCCCCGCGGCGTGGCCTTGCAGCCGCTCAGGATCGCTGCCGCCACGCAGCACACCGCTGCCCCGATCTTCCACGCGTCCATCATTCCGTCACATGCACCGTCATCTTCATCGAACCATGCCCCGAGCCGCAAAAATGTGCGCATTTCCCTTCAAAAGTCCCCGCGGTTTCTGGAGTGAACTTCACTTCGGTGGTCTGGCCCTTTTTGATGTCCGTGCGCACGCCCAATCCTTCGATCAGCAACCCATGGCTGACATCCTTCGTCTCAATCACCAGGATCACTTCTTGTCCCTTCTTCAGCGTGATTTCATTTGGGCTAAACGAAAACCGTTGCGCCGTAATCGAAATAGTCCGTGGTGTTTCTTCGCCTGCTGCAAACGTCGATACCGCAACCGCGCACAACAGCACTGCTCTTAGCAGAAATTTAAGATTCATCGGTGTGGTTCCCTCGGTGGCCTGGACTTTCATGGAGCAAGGTATTTCAGGATCAGTCGTTCATCCTCGGCGCTCAGCATCGCCCGCACGCGCATGTGTTGCAGCACGGCCTTTACTTCCCGCGGCGAGAGCGCGTCTGGCGGGTTGTGGCAGCGTCCGCAGTTTTGCTGGAATCTCCGTTCTCCTTCGTCTGCTTCCGAGTTTGTGGATTGCACTGTCTTCGTTTTGGATCCGGAGTTCTGCGCCAGCGCCGCAATCGCCGCAAAGCAGGCCAAGACCAGCAATCCCAATATCGACAGCGCCCGCTTTCTCATTTCGATCCTCCTGGCCACGCCGGAAACAAAAACCGGTAGACGATTTCGAAATTCCAGATATTGGAATTGCCCGCGGTGCTGTACTGCCGCCCGTAGCTGCCGTTCAGCCGCACATTGTGGGGGAGGTAGTAATTCAGCCCGACATCGAACTGGTTCACGTTGACCGATGGCAGCGCGTCTATCGATGTCGGAGTTCCCTTGAAATACTGCTGCACTCTCGCCACCGGCTGCAGCCGGCTCAGCCATGTGTTCATGTCCCGGTTGGGCGCGATTCGATACGCTCCCTCAAGCCAATAACCCTGGCCTCCGGGCGAATGCGCGTATTCGGCTCGCACATCAAACGGAATTGCTGGCGGTTGGTAAGCGAAATAGAATCCGCTGGCATTGGAACCCCCGTTTTGCAGAAAGCGCTGGTAAGAGACGCCCGCTTCGAATCCAGCTTCCGGCACAAACACTGCCGCGCGCCCGCCGGCCGTCCTGCCTGCTTGCAGGTTCTCCACTGTTGTTGCGGCAGACGCATAAGCTGAATACGTCAGGTTCCACTTCGGTCGCGCGACCGCCACACCTCGCACCATCCCTCCATTGCTCGATCCCGACGTACGCGTCCCGATCGTGTAAATGATCGGTGTGTCCACCAGGTTGGCAATCCACAGCGGAAATCGCTCGTTGTAAATGTTAAATGGCGTCAGGAATCGGCCAACCGTTACAGTCAAATGCGACTTCGCGATGTAATCCAGCTGCAGATAATCGAAACTCGCGAAGAATTGTGCGTTGTACGGCCCCGTGGTGCCATCCTCTCGCGCGACGAATCCTTGCAACTCGCCACGCGATTCCACCAACCAGTGGTCGCCGAGCGGTGCCACAAACACCGGCACGATGATTGGCGTATAGGAATGTACTCCTGCGCTCGATGTGCCCTGGAAGGCCAGCGCCCCGGAGAAAATAGGAACGTCGGGAGTGTTCGATTGCGCCAACACTCCAAACCCGCTGCACAACAGGCCCGCCAGCAATACAACAATTCGGTTCATCCCGCAGCACCTTTATGTCGCCATCCGCAGTCGCTGTTTTTTGTTTTTGGCGCCTGCGCATCAACGCAACTTGAAAAACTCATGTAACAGCTCGCAGCGTACTTTTTCGTGCGCGTAGAGTTGTCACCGCAAAGTCAAGCTGTGGTCATCTTCCTGCTCACTCACGGAAAACTTCGCCTGCGCGGCGAACCGTAGTCCGAATTAGACCTTTCTGCTTAGAGCGAATTAGTACCCCGCCCTGAAATGAATTGGTCCTGTTCGGCCCTGCGTTTCTGCGGACACTTGAACTGCAGGGGGGAGCTCCGATGGAAAAAACAACCCGCGTGCTCGTCGCCAATCGCCCCAAACTCATGCGTGAAGTCATATTCACTCTGCTTGCGGACCAGCCCGGCATTGAGATTGTTGGCGAGGTTTGTGATGAGACCGACATACTCAATCAGGTGCGCCTGAAGTTGCCTGACCTGCTGGTTGTCGCGCTTGACGAATCCGAGCAGCGTCCCTCCATTTGTGATCGGGTGCTTCGCGAACGGCCGGACTTGCGGATTCTCGCCGTCGCTTCTCGTAAAGATCGCACTCTTTGCTACTGGGCTTCATTCGACATCCATTGTGTCCACATTGAGTCCTCGACTGCGGGCATCCTCAGCGCCGTCCACAACACCATGGAATACGGGAGAAGGCCGCTGTGAAAACGCTGCGCGGGCAATCCAATCGTTTGGCAATTTCATTGACTCGGCGGTTCTGGCTGTTCTGCTTTGTGCCGTTCGTGCTCTGCAATGTGGCCGTCGCCCAAATTCGTTCGGCGCCGGCAACAGCACAGCCACTCTCGTCCGCTGCCGCCGGATCGCTCCCCGGCGATGATGATCCGCAATCCACCAGCCGCGTCGCTGCTCCCGCAGAACAGATTCGTGCTGTCCTCGTCAAGGATCCCGGATTACTCGTCGAATTGGAACGCCTGGTCGAAAAGGAGGAACTTTCCAAAGGGCA